>MDTG01214840.1_pt1 | contig 10525 bp, 9 predicted proteins | sample 811421 | NCBI WGS metagenome assembly MDTG01 (sample SAMN05326645, study PRJNA326480) | marine metagenome | isolation source: seawater | place: Pacific Ocean: South East | collected 2011
ATAGGCTGGATGTGGAAGCGCAGTAATGCGTGCAGCTGACCAGTACTAATAGCTCAATTGGCTTGATTTATGCACTGAAAAAAATTTTTTAAATTAATATTAAAGTATATTTGATTTACTCATATTTCACCTAATATACCAGAATAAACACTTTGACTTATTAAATTTGATTATCAATAACTATAATAAAGCAATATTGTTAATTATTGGTAAATAGTAATTTATTTAAATCTTTTAAAAGCTATTGTAGAAGCAAAATATAATGAAATTAGTAATTTTAGCTGGTGGGTACGGCACAAGAATTTCTGAAGAAACGTCAAACAAACCAAAACCAATGGTTAATATTGGTGGGAAACCAATTTTATGGCACATTATGAAATATTATTCCAAATTTGGGATTAATGAATTTATAATTTGCTTAGGATACAAAGGTGAAGAAATAAAAAGATATTTCTTAGATTATAAAAATCTTAATTCTGATTTAAATATTGATTTAGGTTCACAAGCTGTAAATATACTTACAAAAAAATCTAAAGAAAATTGGAAAATCAATCTAATAGACACGGGTCTAAACACAATGACAGGTGGCAGACTAAAATTTATTAAAAAATTTTTGGAAAAAGATGAAGATTTTTATTTTACTTATGGAGATGGGCTTGCAAATGTTAATATTAAAAAATTATTAAATTTTCATAAAAAACATAAAAAACTCTGTACTGTAACGGCAATAAGACAACCGACTAAATATGGCAAACTACAAATCCAAAGAGACCTGGTTACATCATTTAATGAAAAAAATAGAAATAAAATAAAAAATGAAAGTTGGATAAATGGTGGTTTTTTTGTAGTGAACGCCAAAGCTATAAATTTTGTTAAAAGCAATAAAAGTTCTTGGGAGTTTGATGTTTTAATTAAACTTGTAAAACTGAAATCATTGAAAGCTTACAGGCATTATGGATTTTGGCAGTGTATGGACACACTTAAAGATAAATTATATTTAGAGGAAATTTGGAAAAAAAATAAAGCTCCTTGGAAAATTTGGTAAACTATTAATTAGTTCAATGAGAAAAAATAAAAAATAAATGATTAAAATTTTGATAACAGGAAATAAAGGATATATAGGAGCTGAGTTATCCAAATATTTGAAGTCTAAATATAAAAAAAAAGTATATATTATAGGTTATGATCTTAATTTGTTTAAAGGATGCGAATTTTTAAAAGATAAGAGCATAGACAAACAGATTATTGGAGATGTTAGGAAAATTAACGCTAAAGAATTAAACAAAATAGATTATGTTATACACTTAGCTGCAATTTCAAATGATCCTATGGGAAATTTATTTGAAAAAGTAACTCATGAAATAAATTTTAAAGCTTCTGAGAGATTAGCTAAAATTAGTAATCAAAAAAATATTAAAAAATTTATATTTGCATCTAGCTGTAGTGTTTATGGTCTGCAAGGTAAGTTGAAAAAAAAAGAAAATAGCGCTTTGGCTCCACTAACAGCTTATGCAAAAAGTAAAATTTTATCTGAAAAAAGTTTTAGTAGAATTAAGTCAAAAAATACAAAATATATATCTTTGAGATTTGCAACTGCATATGGTGTTTCAGATATGCTTAGACTCGATCTTGTTCTTAATGATTTTGTAACTTCAGCCAATTTTAAAAAAAAAATAGAGATCTTAAGCAATGGTAAACCTTGGAGGCCATTAATCACTGTAGAGGATATGTGTAAGGCAATAGATTGGTCCATTTTTGAATTGGATACCAAAGAGAAAATCTCTGTATTTAATGTTGGAAGCAATGAATGGAATTTTAGAGTTAAAGACATTGCTTACGAGGTAAAAAAAGCATTTAAAAATGTTAAAATAAAAATAAATAACGACAGTCCAGATGACAAAAGATCATACAAAGTTGATTTTACAAAATACAAAAAATTATCAAAAAGTTATTATCCATCAAAAAAAATATTAGATGAAATTCTAAAATTAAAAAAAATGATAAAAAATAAAAAAGATTTAAAAGATTTTAGATCCTCAAAGTATATAAGGTTAAATCATTTAAAAAATTTAATAAATAAAGATAAACTTTCTAAAAATATAATATGGAAAGAAAAATAACCAAAAAAATTATTGTTAAATTAATAAAATTAAATCAAACATTTTGCAAAAATCATAAAAAAAGTTAATGAAAAAAGTTGTCATTTTCGGAGCTTCAGGTTTTATTGGAAGTCAAATTAATAAATTATTAACTGAGTCAAAATTTGAAGTAGTCAGTTGTGTAAATAACAACAGTAAAAAAATTTCAAAAAAGTTTTTTAAAAATATTAAAAAAATTGATATTAAAAAAAAGATAAAAACAAAAATAACTGATGTAGATACAGTTATTCATGCTGCTACACCAAATGATATTTTTTCTAAAGACTTTCAAAAAGGAATGGATTTAAGTTTAAATGGAACAAAACATGTTTTAGACTTTTGTTTAGATAACAATATTAAGAACTTAATTTTTTTTTCAACTTTTCAAGTTTATGGAACAAACTTAACTGGCAAAATTAGGGAAAAAACTAAAGTAAAATTAAATAATTTTAATTCGTTAAATCATTATTTTGCAGAGGAGCTTTGTAGGTTTTATTCAAAAAATTATAATTTGAATTCAACAATAGTAAGACCTTCGAATGTTTACGGCATTCCTTTACTGAATTCTATAAATAGAGATACCCTTGTACCACTTTGTTTTGCAAAAGATTTAAAAAAATCAAATAAAATAAAACTTTTAAGTTCAGGAAAACAAAATAGAAATTTTGTTTCAAATTTTACAATTGCAAAAATTTGTATGAGGTTGATTAATAAATTTCCTAAAGGTTATAATATTTTAAATATTTCAAGTAATTTAAACTTAAGCATGTATTCGATAGCTAAAGATATGATTAAAATTGCAAATTCTAGAAATGGTAAAAATAATTATGTTTTAGCGGTCGAGTCTGATTATCCAAAAATAGAAAATTATTTTAAAACATCAAAATCAAAGTTGATAAAGGATTTAATTCCATCAAAATTAGAAGAAAAAAAAAATTTTTTAAAAGTTTTAGAATTAATCATTGAATAAAAATGCTAGATAAAATTACAATTATAATTCCTAGCTATGAAAGGCAAAATTATTTAAACAAAATAATTAGATATTGGACGAACAGTAAAGTTAAGATTTTAATTTTAGATGGAAGTAAAAAAAAAATAGATTTTAGTAAGTTTAATTATTCTAAAAATATTAGATATTTTCATTTTCCAAAGAAGTCTTTATTTGAGAGACTTGGGATAGCATCAAATATGATAAAAACGGAATACTCAATTTTATGTTGTGATGATGAGCTATATTTGGAGAGTGGATTGCTATCATGTCTAAAAGAACTTAAAAAAAACAAGGATTTATCTTGTGTTATGGGTAGAGTTCTTTGTTTTAGATATAGAAATAATAAAAATAAATTAGTTGGTTTTCCAGGATATCTTCAGTTTAAAAATTACCACCTATTCATTAATGACCCTTTAAAAAGGATAGGAATACATTTAAGTGATAATAGGGGTAGACCAACGATGTACTCACTTACTAGAACAATTTATTTAAAAGAAATCTTAAAATTAGTTTCAAAAGATGATATTTTTCCTTGCCAACAAACATATGAGTTGCAAATGGATATTTGTCTAGCTTATTTTGGTAAAATAAAATTTATAGAAGAATTAACTTGGTTAAGAAATTTTGATGAAAAACCCCTTTGGCCAAGAGGAAAAGTTTTCTTTACAAAATGGTTTATAAGCAAGAAGTCAAAAAAACTAGTTAAAAAACTTTTAGATTTGACATCAAAATGCTTACACTCAGTAAATAAAAAATATAACCCACATACGTTATCAAATGTTATTAACAAAGCTTTAACATCTTACTCAATTGCAGGAAACAAAGATTATAAAACACCCTCTAAGATATGGTCAGCATCAATAGCACCATATATGATTGATATTGTAAAAGTTTTTACAAGTGAAAAATTGATATATAAAATAAAAAAATTTTTCAACTTGGAAGTAGATATATTAGACTCAGCAGAAAAACTTAAACAAAGTGGAGTAAAATTTAAAATTAGCGAGCTTCAAAAAGCAGTAAAAATTTTAAATAAATAATTATTAATTTAAAAACTTAGAAATTAATTAAAATCTTATTAAACTCTCATATAAATTTGAAACTATTTCTTCGTAGCTATTTTGAGGCTTATACCCAGTATCTTTTACAAGATTTTCGATTGAAAAATCATTTTTACTTAATTTAACATCATTATATTTAAATTTACCAAATTGCATTTCTTTTCCTGATGGATACAGTGCATACATCCTTTCCACATATTCTCTCAATGGCCTTGGATCTCCAGATCCTACCCAGTATTCACTTCCTTTAATCCCTTTTTCACAAATTAGAAAATATCCATTTGCGCAATCTTTTTCTGAAATAACATCAAATGTTTGTTCTCCAGTAGAGAATACTAATTCTGATTTATCAATTAATTTTTTTAAAGTAACTTGCAAAAAAGAATCTTTATCATCGTCAGGTGCCATAACATGGGAGTGAAGAACATAGATCAAATCAGTTTTGAAGTCTTTAGCAAAAAGTTGAAGAGCTTTTTTTGCAGCAATTTTTGCGACAGAATAAATTACATGTCTATTATATTCATTATTTTTTTTGTAATCTAAAGTAAGATATTTATGCGTGAAAGCTTCCTCCATTGTTCCAATTTGTAAAAATTTTATACAATTTAAATCATTAGCAATTTTAAATGCATTAACGCACCAGATAACGTTCATCATTTGATTCCTTACATTTAAATCAGATAATTTTGATTTACCTCCCCACGCTAAATTAATAAAAACACATGAGCTTCCAATATTCCAATGAATTTCTTTTATTAAATTTTTTAAATTTTCAATTTTACTCATGTCAATTTTAAGATATTTAGAATCCTTAAGTTTTTTTTGTCTAATTTTGCTTATATCGTCAAAATCTTTTCTACCTAAGGCTAGAACTTCGATTCCTTTTTTGGTCAAGTACTCAACAAAATAAGACCCAATGTAGCCTGTTGCTCCTGTAACGATTGCTTGTTTCATAATTTTAAAATTTTTTTAATATATCTAGATAGTTATATTTTAAAACAAACCCTGTATCGTTAATAAGATTGTCGATACTAAACATTTTGTCAGAATTAAAATTTAAATCTCTATTATCTAATTTTCCGTTAAAGAATTTTTGTGCGATAGAAAAATATTCTTTTAAAGTGCGTGATTTTGATGTCCCAATATAATAATCTGATTTATTTTTCCCGAATAAACCTATCAAATAGTAAGCATTACATACATCTTCAATATGAGTAATGTCAAATTGTTGAGTATTATTTGGTTCTGAATATTCTTTGTCACAAGCAATGTTATTTATAACTTTTGATATATATCCACTATTATTTACTTTTGGATTTATTGGTACTGATAAGCGAGTTTGAATAAAATCAATTTTTTCTAAATAGCTAATCATGTTGCACATATCTCTAGATGCTATTTTAGATATTGAATAATTTATTTGAGAATTGTTAAAAGACAAGTTATTTTCTAATGCATTCTCAGCTATAGTTTCTTGAATTGTTCCACAATTAATAAATTTCTGACATCCTATATCCTTAGAAATTTTCAAAATTTCTGAAGTATAAATGGAATTTATAAATTGTTTTTCAAAATTTCCATTTGTTAAAGTACTGTCTCCACCCCAAGCTAATGAAAAAAAAACACAATTTTTAGTCGGCTCAAAATTAATTTTTTTTATTTCTTGTGGCAAAGAACTAATATTTTCAAAATCTAATGGTAAATAATCAACTTTTTGTCCAAATATTTTAATTAAATCATTATCTGAAAGGCTTTGTCTACCTATACACAATACTTTTATTTTTTTTGAAATTAAAAACTTAACTAAAGAAGATCCAATTAAGCCAGTGGAACCTGTAATGATTGCTTGTTCCATTAATTAATCTTAACCCCTTTGAATTTTGTTAAATCAATAAAGCCATGATTACTATCTTTTTCAGATATATCAGTTATAGGGATTGGTAAATTTACATTTAATTGAGGGTCTTTAATATTTAGTGCTTCCTCATGTTCACTATAAAAATATTGTGTACTCAAATATAAAATTTGAGAATTATCTTCAAGAGATTGGATTCCATGAGCAAAACCCTCCGGAAGAAATAGCATTTTTTGATTTTCTTCACTCAAAATAACAGAGTCCCATTGTAAAAATGTTTTAGAATTTTCTCGTACATCTACAAAAATATCTAAAATTTTTCCTCTTATACATCTAGGCATTTTAGTTTCTGCAAATGGTGGTTTTTGATAGTGTAGCCCTCTTATGGCACCTTTTTTATAATTTTTTGAATAGTTAATATTTAAAATTTCTCTATTTTGCATGATATCCTTAAGTTCATTTTTGCAAAAATATCTTGAAAAAACTCCACGATTATCACTGAATGGATTAGACTCTATAATATAGGTACCTTCTAATTTTAGTTTAGTTACTTTTAATTTACTCATTTGATTTTATATGTAATATTTATTTTGTAGTAAGAATAAAGAATGAATACACTTATAATATTTGTTTATCAATATTATTTTTAATTAAAATAATTTGATATTTTTTAAATGTCTTATAGTTACTTGAACACATATATAAATACATTTTTATGATTAGTAATTTTAAATTGAAAATTAATTAAATGGAGTTTTTAAAACAAGGTTTTAGTTTTTTAGAATATAAAGAAAAGAAACAAATAATTTTACTTTTATTTCTTTCTTTAATTGGATCTTTTTTGGAATTATTTGGCATTGGCTTAATCCTACCTTTTTTGAATGCTATTATTTCAAAAAAAACTTACGAAGATATTGAGTTTTTTAAACATTTTAAAGATAATGCTATTACAGATTCATTAAATATCGAAATATTTTTTTTAATATTAATTTTAACTATTTTCTTATTAAAAAATATCTACCTTTTTTTTCAATTAAAAATTCAGTCAAAGATTATTTATGCAATTTCTTCAAAACTTTCTTCGAGAATATTTAATGGATATTTAAAAATGAACTTTATCGATTTTAAATCAAAAAATAGTTCAGATTTGATTAGAAATATACATGCAGAAATTAATACATACGTCACAGGATTTTTAAATTCATTTATAATTAGCTGCATAGAGATAATTTTATTATTATCTATATTAATATTTCTTTTTTATATAGATTTTAAATTAACTTTAATATCTCTAGGATTGTTATTAGTATTTTCTTCAACTATTTATTTTTTTTTAAAAAATAAAATTTTATTACTTGGAAAGTTAAAGCAAAATTTTGAGGCAAGTAGATTAAAATGTTTATTTCATGGTTTCGGTGCAATTAAGGAAATAAAATTAACTAATAAGGAAAACTTTTTTGTAAATGATTTTGAAAAAGAAAATTCACAATGTTTATCTGCAACTAGGCAATTTTTAATATTGTCCAATACCCCCAGGTTGTTACTTGAATTTTTTGGGATTTTAATAATAGTAAGTATTTTTTATATATTGCTAGATAGATCAGAAAATCCAGAAACATTATTGCCAAAAGCAGGTATGTTTTTTATAGCATTTTTTAGAATGATGCCATCGGCCAATAAAATTTTAATTGCTTTTCAAAGTATTAATTTTTCGAGAGCTTCAGTGAGGTTATTGAATAATGAATTTAAATTTATAAATAAATTAAAACCAAAAAAACAATTAAATGATATTAAAAAGATTTCTTTAAATAATCAAATTGAGATAAAAAATCTTAATTTTAGTTATGATTTTGAAAAAAATGGTTTCTCTTTATCAAACATTAATCTTAAAATTAAAAAAGGAGAATTAATTGGAATTTGTGGCGAAAGTGGATCAGGAAAAAGCACTTTAGTAGACTTGATATTGGGACTTTATGAGCCTAATTCAGGAAAAATTCTATATGATGATATCAATATAAATAAAGATGTTCAAGCTTGGCAAAAAATTATTGGATACGTACCTCAAAGTATTTTTCTAATTGATGATAGCATTAAAAACAATATTGCCCTTGGTACAAGAGAAAAAGATATTGATCTTTTAAGATTAAATTATGCAATAATCAAATCAAAACTGGAGGAATTTGTTAAATTTTCAAAAAATGATATTGATACATTTGTTGGAGAAAAAGGAGCCAAGATTTCAGGTGGTCAACTTCAAAGAATTGGTATAGCTAGGGCATTATATAAAGATTCAGAAATAATCATATTTGATGAAGCCACAAGTGCATTAGATGAAGAAACAGAAGATGAAATATTAAAAACAATATTTGAACTTAAACGAAAAGTTACTGTTATTTTGATTTCACATAATAAAAGAGTACTAGAATTGTGTGATAGAATAATAAATATTCATCAAGGAAAAATAATTAGTGATGAAAGTTAAAAAAAGACTAATAAAGTATAATTAAAACATGAACATTTTAGATAAATTTAATAATTTGATTTTAAATAAAAGAGCCACACTTCTTGGCGTAGGACCAATGAGTAAAAATGTTGTAGACTCCTCAATTGAATTATCTGATAAATACAAAATACCAATAATATTAATAGCAAGCAGAAGACAAATAGACTCCGATGAATTTGGTGGAGGATATGTTGAAAACTGGAACACAAAAGAATTTGCTGATTATGTAAGAAAAAAATCTAAAACTAAAAATATTATTCTAGCAAGAGATCATGGTGGGCCATGGCAAAATAACTTAGAATTAAAAAAAAAATTAAATTTAAAACAAGCAATGTTATCTGCTAAAATTTCATTTAAGTCAGATATAGATAACGGATTTCAAATACTACATATAGACCCAAGCATAGACATTCATAAAAAGCTTAATCAAGATACTATATTAAAAAGAGTATTTGAACTCTATGAATATTGTTGGAATTATGCTCAATCTAAAAAAAAAGAAATTATTTTTGAAATAGGTACAGAAGAACAGTCAGGATCTACGAATTCTGATTATGAGTTAGAATACGTTATTGATAAAATGAATAAGTTTTGTAAAAAAAAGAATATACCTAAAGTATCATTCGTAGTGATACAAGCTGGCACTAAAGTAATGGAAACAAAAAATATAGGGTCTTTTGAATCAAATTTAAGAATTAAAAACGAAATACCTGTTGAAATACAGTTACCAAGAATGCTGGAAATATGTAATAAGAATAATGTATTTATGAAAGAACATAATACAGATTATCTTAGTGATGACTCTTTAAATTGGCATCCAAAATTGGGCATACATTCTGCAAATGTCGCTCCAGAATTTGGAGTATACGAAACTAGAGCTCTTTTAAGATTATTTGATAACGAAAATTTAAAAAATGAAAAAAAAGAATTCTTGAAAATTGCTTATAATTCAAAAAAATGGGTAAAATGGATGATGGAAAATTCTGAAGCCAGCTATGAAGATAAGTGCGTAATTGCAGGTCATTATGTTTTTTCTAATAAAAGAGTTATTGAATTAAAAAAAATTTTAGACAAAAAACTCAACAAAAAAAAAATGAAATTAGATTTACTTTTAAAAAAAGAGATTACTAAGGTCATTTCAAAATATTTAAAGTGTTTTAGGTTGATATGAAAAAAGTAGCTACAATAATACTCAATCGTAATCTTCCTAGTGTTACCGACACTTTGTATAAAAATATTTTGAAATATAATAAAAAATACACTGATGTGTATATTGTTGAAGCAGGATCAGATTCTGGAAATTTGTCTAAAAATATGACTTGGAATGCTGATTGGAAAGAAGCAAAATTAAATGGTCTCCGTTATGCGAGAGGGATGAATTTTGGTTTAAGTAATCTATGGAGAGAGGGTAAATTTGATAAATATGAAGCTTTTCTTTTATTAACAAATGACACTGAATTTAAAACTAAATCTTTTATTAAAATATTTTTAGATATTTTTAAAAAACATCCCAGATTAGGTATTCTGTCTCCATGTTCAAAAGATTGGGGTGAAAAAAAATTAATTGACAAAAATTCTATAAAGTATTTTTGGTATATTCATAATACAGCATATTTTTTGAGAAAAGATTTTATTAAAGAAATTATTAACCTTAAAACACCTGGATATCTAAATTTTCTATTCGATGGGAATAATTTTAGAGGATATGGAACAGAAAGTGAATTAATTGCGAAAGCTTACTCAAATCACTGGGCTGCTGGGATTACTAATCAAGTATGGGCAGAAGAAAACGAAAAATATTTGAAGAAAATGCATTCAAAAATTAAAACAAATACGTTTGAGGAAAATAACAAACTAGTTATGGAAGAGAGCAGAGAATGGATGAGAGAAAAATATGGTTTTAAAAGTAAATGGTCATTACAGATGTATGTTAAAACTTTTTATGATAGGTTTTTTACTTATTATCCAGAATTAAAA
>MDTG01288349.1_pt1 | contig 10524 bp, 6 predicted proteins | sample 811421 | NCBI WGS metagenome assembly MDTG01 (sample SAMN05326645, study PRJNA326480) | marine metagenome | isolation source: seawater | place: Pacific Ocean: South East | collected 2011
ATGTCAGCGCGAACCTGTCGATAAGGAACGAAATATGAAACTGCTAATTCAAACCTCACTTTCATTGTTTGTCTCGCTGGCACTGTTGCCGGCCTCCGTTATTGCAGCGCATCACGAAGGAGGCGACCACGCCGTGGCGGCCGAGATGAGCGGCGATGACGTGGTGTGGGCCTCTGGCGCGCGCGCGATCGTAGCCGAAGTAGAAGGTGAAGTGACTGCGATTGACCTGGAGACTCGCGAAGTCGTTGTGCGCGGACCGGCTGGGAATTTTGTGACTCTGACGGCCCGTGAAGACGGCATCGACCTGTCGAATATCGTGGTCGGAGATACTATCGTCGCCGATTACGTGGCGTCTATTGAAGCCGAGGTTCGCGCTCCAACCGCCGAAGAAGAAGCCAACCCCTGGGTTGTATTGGGCGAGATGGGCAATACTGCGGCCGACGCAGAAGTGACCGCCGCTGGGGCCGCACGCTTGATTAGAGCGGTCTGCACCATTGAAGCAATGGATCGCAATGGCAATGTCATGATTAAAGATGCCCGAGGCCGCATGCACACCATCGGCGGTGTGGAAATGGCGAAGATGGATAACGTCCGCCTGGGCGATACCGTTGTCATCATCTTTACAGAGGCGCTCGTGCTGTCGCTGAAAGAGGTGTAATCAAAAGTGTGCTGAGTTCATGACTCAGGCCTTATGAAGACCCGGCGCCAGCCGGGTTTTTTATTCTAGGACTGCGAGCCGCTGGATCGCCGGGAAATACAGTGCCGTCCTGACCGGGGCGTCGTGTCCCCACTGTACTCCCCCTGCCAGCTCCGCATAGCGTGCAAGCTGGCCCCGGTGTGCCTCGCACTCCCGTGTCTCAAAGGCTTCGATTGTCTCCCCCTCTCCTGGCTGGCTGGTTTTGAAATCGATAATCCAGCGGAGATTCGTATCCTCGTCCATAAAGATGCGATCAATTACATAGCTTTTGCACTCACCCTCCTCAAGGCGGCTCAGGGCCAGCTCGGTAGCCGCCTCGGTTCGCGCCGACAGTATCCAGCGCCCGGTTTCGCACGTGAGCGCAAGACCAATAAGCCGCTGAACACGCTGACCGGCAAGCTCTGCCTGCTCTGGTGTGAGGGTGTGTAGCGCGATATTGTTCGTGATCCATGCCTGAACGCGCGGATCATCAGCCTCTGGCAGCCTAGACTCGCCTGCTACGAGCTCGAGTACGCGGTGACAGATAATCCCCGTCACGCGCTCCAACCTATTTCCTGTCGTGCTTATTACCGCCGATGCGGGCGCTGCCTCTGGCCCTCCGCCGGCTGGAGAAGGATCGGAGAGTGCCGATTGTTTCAGGCGCTTCAGGCTCGGCTCCTCGACCACACTCGCCAGGTAACCGTTGGGAAGCCTCCCCTCTTCGCCGCCCGCGGATGATACCTCTAGCGTGGCCGCGCCTTTATCCGTGCGTAGCAGCAGCTCTAGAAGAGAGCCTGCCGGGGCATCGGGCGGAGCGGCATCGGCTGCCCAGTCGGCAGAGGCACTTAAAATGGCGCCTGATCGTGCACGCGTGATGCCAACGTAGAGGAGCCGCTTGAGCTCCTCTGCATCCTTCTTTTTCTGTATCCATTTCAGATAGTTATATAGCGTTCTTGACTCTTTATCTTCATTGTTGGCAGCAATTAACAGATCTCTTTGTCGGGCTTCGCCGTGCCAGTGCCAGCGAATTAAGTCTCGTTGCAGGGCACGCGTTCGCTTGTGCAGGCAGGGCATAAACACGTAGTCAAACTCGAGCCCCTTTGCCTTATGGAGCGTCATGATCTCCACCGCGTTGACCGAATCGACAGACTCCACCGCCGCCATAGCAATCTCTTGCTGCAGCCAGCTGATATCAAGGTCTCTACCCGCTCGCTCGGCCTTGCGCAGCACGCTAAAAAAACACTCGACGTGACGTAGTTCCTGATCCGACAAGCAGTGCGCGCCCCCTAAACGCAGCCAGACTTGCTCGACCCATATCGGCAACGCCAGGCGGTCGCGCTTGGCTTGTGCCCAGCACAAGGCTTGCGCCAGGTGTATCAGGCGTGCGCGTTCATCGTCTGGTAGCGAGTCGGGCGGTGGCTGCAGCGCATCCGGAAGATGAAGCGTTCGCTGCGGATGCGCATTCAGTAATGCAGATATCGTAGCGAGACTGACGCCACACCATTGACTCCTCAGCAGCCCCAGTGCCGCCACCATGTCAGCAGGATTCGCCAGCCAGCGGCACAAACTCATTAGGCTCTCTATCGCTGGCTGCTCAGACAAGGACTGTAGGGCATCGCCTGCAAACGGCACGCCCGCCTCGATGAGTGCCGCCGCGATACCGCTCGCATGACTCTTTGCACGGACAAGGACTGCTATCGATGCCGAAGGCTCGCTGCGATGGATCTCGCCCACCTGCCTCGCGATCGCCGCTGCTTCGCCGTCACTTTCGGACACCTGAAATAGTCGGATGCGGACACCGGAATGGGCGCTCGACGTGTCAGGCAAGAGACTCGAAGCTGTTACGTGCTTTACTCGTCCAAAATGAGGATTATCCTCGATCCCGAGGAGCTCAGAAAATGTCTCGTTCACCCACTCGACCACCTCGGGTTGTGAGCGAAAGTTCTGGGTCAAGGTCAATGGTTCCAATGCCATGCCTCCCATGCGGCCCTGCCGTGCCTCGAGAAACAGCGACACGTCCGCATAGCGAAAGCCATAGATCGACTGCATCGCATCGCCCACTACAAAAAGTGTCCGGGGTGCCGCGCCCGTTTCGTTGTGGTCCATCCAGCCCCGCATTAAGCGGCTCAGCAGCTCGGCCTGAGAGGCGGAGGTATCCTGAAATTCATCGACCAGCAGGTGTTCGATCTGGTAGTCGAGTCTTTGGGCAAGCGCAGTGGGCAGCTCGTCGGGACCCAGCGCCTGAATGGCGGCGAGTGAGACATGAGTATGATCCACCGCCCCTGCTTGCTGAAAGACGAGCAGCAGGTGTGCTTGCAAAACGGGCAGCAATGATGAAATCAGTACGACCAGGTCCCACGCGGTGCCATCTTGGTGCGTGTCGGGCAAGTGAGCCAGTTCGATGAGCGCCTCTCGCAACACTTCATCCTCTCTGAGACATTCCAGAATCGCGAGGAACCGCGCTTTGGCGTCGCTCTTGGCGGTAAAGCCCTGCCTAATCGTCACGCCGCCCGGCTTGCGCCAGTCATGTTGTCCGGTGAGGAGCATACCCACCAGCGCTTGCCAGTCGCTCAATGACTCGGTGCCTTCCCCCAACGACAACGGCGCCTTATCGAGCGATGCCTGGGCCTCATTGGCCACCGCTAACAGTGGCTTAAATTGAGCTCCTAGTCGCTCCTTGATAAGCGCCAAACGATGGCGCGTTAAATCCTCAAGCGTGCTCATGATCCCGGCTTCTGCGCCGGCGGGGTCATGGTGCTGACTGACGAGCTTGCCCCAGTCGCCTCTGCGCCCCAGCAGGGCGATCAGCAGCTCGCTTACCTTAGACCAGCGATTATTAAATTGACGCAATAATTCAACGACTCCCTCTCCGACCTCACCCTCCCCAGCCTGAGCAAGAAAATTACGAACGGCAGTCTCGTAAAGGGGCTGTGCATTGTCGACCGGCTCCACCAGACCACCCGTGCCACTCAGTATTGGCATCTGACGCGTTAGCTCATGACAAAAACTATCGATCGTGCGGATGTTCAGGGTCGTCTCGTCGAGGCGCCATTTTTTGCGCTGGGCATGCGCGACGAGCTGCAGTGCAAGTTGGCGGGTTTGGGTCTCATGCTCTGCCATCAGGGGCGCGCCTTGCTTAGCCTGATCGATTTTTTCGAGCACCCGCAGTACCATTTCACTCGCCGCTTTGCGGGTAAAGGTAATGGCCAGCACCTGTTCCGGGCGATCGACCCTGGCGAGCAGGGCCAGAAGTCTTTGTGTCAGCAGCTCGGTCTTTCCCGATCCAGCGGGTGCACTCACGCAGAAACTGCGAGTAGGATCAATCGCGGTGGACCGCGCGATCTGATCTGTAATACTCACGCGGCAGGCTCCTCTTGTTCAAGCTCCGGTAGCTCGCGCAGTTGATTGATGCGGCAGACGGGGCCGAGATCGCAGTACTGGCAGGCGCTCGGTTGAGGTGCTACTTCGGCCGCACCCTCAAGGAAATCTGCGGCGAGCTGGTGAAGTGCCGTGTGCCATTCCCCAACCAGTTCCTGCCAAGTACCGGCGGCTCCGGACGTCTGTTGATCGAGAGACTTCGCTCCCGTCTTGCCCATCCCCAGATCCTCACCCATGGCAACAAACTTCACAGGGTCGCTAGCCGGCAAGGCGCCAAAAGCAATGCCCTCGATAGCCTGGTCCAGCAGTGAATAAAGCGGTAACTGAGGCTCTTCGGGGCGGTGACCGAGCCACTTATTCTTGGATGCTGCGCGAGTTTTATAGTCGATCACCACGCGCCGGCCGTCGTCGTATTCATCAATACGATCGGGCCTCAAAGTCAGCATTAGCCCATTGAGATCCAGAGTATGATTCTGTTCCATCTCCAGCACTTTGAATGAGACATCCCTCTTTCGCTCCAGGCTCAGCCACTCACTCAACAGATCGACGCAAACCTGCTGCTCCAGCTGCCAGCATGGACCGCCCACCCGCTCCCTGAGGCTGTAACCCCTCGCTTCACAGCCCGCTTCTGCGTGCGCCATGGCCTCGGTCACTGCGGTCACTACCATTTGACGCTCTTGGTCTGCATCGAGCGCAATCAGTGCATCTTGTGAGCCGATTGAACGCCAGACCCTGAAGAGCGCCTCGTGCAAAAGCCCACCTCTTTCAGCGGCAGAAATACCTTCGATAGGCTCCTGAAGCGAAGGCAGTTTGAGTCGATGCCTGACAAAGGCGCGAAACGGACAGGCCGCTTGATCTCTTATCAGGCCTGCACCACCAGAGCGAGTAGCCGTCCCACTGGGTATGGGCATATCGGGCGGCATGACCTCGACGCCAGCTTTCGTCAGCCATCGGTCGGGCGGGAACCAGTTGGCATCATGCGCTTCAAAAACCGGGGGCAACAGCGCGCTGGGTTGAGCGGGCAGCCCTTGCTCTGATAAATGAAAGCTCGCCAGCGTGTTGGGGCTCTCTGCCGCCCAGACTTGCAGCAGGTCTATGGCCTGCTCTTGCAAGACACTCTCATCGAGGTCACTCAGACCCAATATCTTCTGCACGGAGGCCGGTACAAAGGGTTCGCTTCGCTTTCTCGCAGGTAGCAGGGTCTGCTGCACCCCACACAGCCACAGGGCATCGAACTGACCACCCACCGCTTCGACCTGCCCCAGCACTTGAATGCTGTCGCGGGGGGTTTTGGGCTGGAATACGGTGTTATCGAGGCAGCCTCGCCAGAGGCTGACTGCCGCGCCATAGGTTTGGTGGGGTAGCACCGCTGATAACTCATTCAGCGCATCGAGACTTGCCTCAAACCGCTGAAACTGTTGGTATTCAATGGAATCGAGCGGCGTCCTCGCCGGCCACTGCCATAACGCCAAGCGCTCCCGGATAACGTCTGACCAGGTCTCCAGGTTTTTGACGCCCCGCTGCAGCCGACTGGACCTCAGCGCCAGCAATATGCCCGCCAGTGCGGAGCCCGGCAGCTCTCGCGTCACAATGTGTAAGGCGCTCTCAAGGGATACTTCCAGGCCGCCTGCGCGAAACTGCGCTTCGATCAACCCCAGACCAGCTTGTCCATTCTCGTGCAACGGCAGATACGGTGAGCGCATCAGGGCCAGCCAATCGGATCGGCTCAAGGGTCCCGACTCCCACTCGAGAACGGTCAGCGCGTCGCGATACATCGGCGTGTTAGAGAGGGGCATGCCAGTCGAAAAATTGACAGGCAGGTCGTTGTATTCCGCATCGAGACAACCGAACGCCTCCCTCAAAAAGTACTCAAGTCGCTGCCGGTCTTTTGGCATGTCGAGCAGCACAATTGCAATTCGGCTATCCGTCTCAGTAGCGCGTTCAGATGCCCACTGCGCCGCTGCCGCTAACTCTTCCTCACGACTGACGAAAGACGCGACCCTGAGCGTTTGATGATCGCACCGCGCCGGCTCGATCAGAGTGACAGTGGCGAGATGGTTGAGCGCCTTGCGAGTGAGTGGTGGTAATTCAGGCACAGCAAAAAGTCCTACCGAGGGCTTTTGCATCTCGGGTAGCGACAGCAGTTGCTGATAGGCGCCGTGTCGAGATACCGCACCCAGGCTGTCTAATCGCGCGCTGTATTGGCGGGCCCACTCGGAAAAGACCTGACAATCCTCGTCGAATTGAAAATAAGACCACAAATCTGTGAGCTCACCGCCACCGTGCAGCATTAAGGTGTTCCATGCCGACTGTGCACGTTGAGCGGCAGCGCGTGGATGGGTCAACGAAAATCCAACGCGTTCAGCAAGATCGTCGCGGATAATGTGTTGCCACAGCGCGAGCGTCTGCTGCGGCGTCAGTAGACGCCGCGGAGGGAGCTGCCCGTTTTCTACTGCCTCGCGCCAGAGACCTTCCAGCCAGCTATCGACGGGCTCGACGGGTGGCCTAGAGACTACCGGCGTCTTTGCGACCTCGCGCGTCACCCAGCTACTCGTAATATCACGAGCCAATCGCTTGCCGGGCGTGAGGATGGGACGCCCCGACTCTAAAAAGGGCAAAAATAGGGGAAGATCGACAGCCGCTCGCATACCACGCAGTATCCCATGCCCACTCAACCCTCGAAAACCCACCAAGACAGACTGTCCGTCAAATGGCGTGCTCATTGGGGCGTCGAGCATGCCTAAAACGGATCAGCTGATTTCGCTCCGACGAGCCTGTACACTCGCGGCTGCTGGAATAACCCGCTACTCGGACTGTAGGTCCTGATGAGGAAATCAGAGGTGTCAAACCCGCGCATACACAACGTCAACGTCGCTGATCAGCGTGTGCTGATGTCGCCTACCGAGCTTCGCGAACAGGTTCGTATCCCGGCGCCATTATTTGAATTCGTCGCTGAGTCCCGTGCCACGATTGAACGCATTATCGACCGACGAGACCATCGACTGGTTGTTGTGGTTGGGCCCTGTTCCATTCACGACGTCGCTGCGGCAATCGATTATGCCAAACGACTTAAGAGCTTGGCCGATAAAGTCAGTGACAGCTTGTATCTGGTGATGCGCGTCTATTTTGAAAAGCCGCGCACCACAGTCGGCTGGAAGGGACTGATTAATGATCCGAATCTCGATGACTCATTTGAGGTCGAGAGTGGTCTGCGGATTGGGCGTGAGCTCTTGAGAGAGATTCTCGACATCGGGCTCCCCACAGCAACTGAAGCGCTGGATCCTATTACACCGCAGTATCTGCAGGACCTGATCAGCTGGTCTGCTATCGGGGCCAGAACGACTGAGTCACAAACCCACCGAGAGATGGCCAGCGGTTTGTCCTCGTCCGTGGGGTTTAAAAATGGCACCGATGGCGGCTTAGAGGTGGCTATTAATGCGCTGCAATCTGTTGCAAACCCGCACCGCTTTCTGGGCATTAATTCCGAGGGCAAGGTGTCTGTGTTTGAAACCAGCGGCAACGGCTACGGGCATATGGTGTTGAGGGGAGGCAATAACGGGCCGAATTACGCTCAGGAACACATCGCTCGCTGCGAGATGGCGCTCGAACAAGCAGATCTCAGCGCCAATATCATGGTCGATTGCAGTCACGCCAACTCAGACAAAAACCCTGAGATTCAGCCCGCTGTGGCACAAAACGTGGCGCAACAGATCATCGACGGCAATACATCGGTCATCGGTTTAATGCTAGAGAGCAATATCGAGGCAGGCAACCAGAAGATCCCTGCAGACTTATCGCAGCTTCGCTACGGCGTCTCTGTCACCGATGGCTGTATCGACTGGAAGACCACAGAAGCACTGCTCACGGACCTCGCTGCCCGCATAGCGCCCGCACTGAAAGCCCGAGGGCCTCAGTAGTAGGACCGGCTCCGGTCAGTGTGGTCGGTATTGTCACGCACACCCGCGAGCTGAGGAATCTGCTGGAGTAGCGTTTTTTCTACGCCGCCCTTAAGGGTCATATCGACGGCACTACACCCCTGGCATCCGCCTCCGAACTGAAGCACTGCGAACTGGTCTTCCGTGACTTCCACCAGAGAGACTTCGCCGCCGTGTGCTGCCAGAGAGGGGTTCACCTCGTTGTACAGCACATAATTGATGCGATCCTCGATGGGGCTGTCATCTGAGACGCGAGGCATTTTCGCATTCGGCGCTTTGATAGTGAGCTGCCCACCCATTCTGTCGGACGAATAGTCGACCAGCGCGTCTTCCAAAAACGGGATGCTTCTGGCCTGAAACCATGCCGTGAAGTGGTCATAGGCCTGCTCGACGTCACCCTCTTCAATATCGCCCTCACGACAGTATGCGATGCAGGTCTCGGCTCGCGGCGTACCGGGCTCGTTGATAAACACGCGCACACCTAGCGCACCCTCTTGCTTAGAGAGCAACTCCGCTAAATATTCCTGTGCTGATTCCGTAATGGTGATCATGCTTCGTTTACCCAATAAATCCCCCACTAGAATAGTCGGATATTACCCTGATCGCCAAGACGCTGCCAATGACGACTTTTTTCCCGGTTGAGTCCTATCCGACACCACTGCCCACCCTTTCGGCGGGCGTCGAGAGTGCCTACACTCACGGTCTTTGCTGAATCGTGAGTGTATAGCGTGAGTGATGATCAACACGCGGAGCCGGCAACTGCTGACCCACCACCCGCCGCAGAATCGCCCGGCGTCGGACTAGGCTGGTTACCAGTGATTTGCTCCGCCCTGGCGGCAGGAATGGGTGTGCAAAGTCGAGCCAATCGCGAGCGAGACTTTGAGGAAGGATCGGCTGGCCGCTTCGTGTTAGCGGGATTAGTGCTGACGGGGCTACTGGTAGCGACGCTATTTGTCATCGTCAGGATGGCGATACCTTGATGTCAGAGCCTGAACTCGCGCCTCTGGTATGCGACATCGAGGCAGCGCTCCCGAGAGTGCAGCGTTTCGCGTCGCCCACGCCATTGCTGCGGCTGCCGGGTCTGGATGCGCTGGTTCAGGGTGAGGTACTGCTCAAAGCGGAGTGTTTCCACGCGACCGGATCTTTCAAAATCCGCGGCGCCCTTAATGCAATGACCCTGCTTCGTCACGATCAACAGGCAGATTACGCTATCGCTTTTTCCTCTGGAAATCATGGCATCGGCGTGGCCTATGCCGCCAAATGCCTCCGTATGCGCGTCACGATTGTCGTGCCCAGGGATGCTCCTGAAGCCAAAATCAACCGCATCAATGCACTGGGCGCGGAGATCGTTTTCTACAACCGGCAACACGAGGATCGTGAGCAGGTCGCGGAGGCACTGATCGCCGAGCGCGCGGCGCCACTCATTCAGCCCTACGACGACTGGCAGACTATTGCCGGTCAGGGCACTTGTGGAGCAGAAGTCGTTCAGCAGACGGAGCGCCCGATGGATGCCGCGATAATTTGCGCGGGTGGTGGCGGTCTTTCGGCGGGGATCGGCACTTATCTGAAATCACAAAGCCAGCAAACTCGTATCTACACGGCCGAGCCCGAGGGGTGGGATGACCACCGCTTATCGTTACAAAGGGGCTGTCGACTCCCTGCGCCCGCGACGGGTTCAGACTGGTGCGACGGGCTGCTCGCCCCTACCCCTGGAAAACTCACGTTTGCCATTAATCAGGCGAATGGCACTGAAGGACTTTGTGCTTCTGACGCGTCGATTTTCCGCGCGATGCGACTGGCGTGGCGTGCTTTAGGCCTGCGACTCGAGCCCAGCGGAGCAGTCGCATTGGCCTGCCTGCTATCGAGCCCTGAGCGCTTCAGAGGCCAGCGGGTTTTGGTCACCCTTACGGGAGGAAATGTTGACGAGCACCGCTTCAAGACGGCGCTGAAATTAGCTGGGGAAGCTGCTCAGCCAGATCATTAACGTGACCAGCCCGACGCTGATCAAAGCAGTCGCAGCGATGGCGTCGGCAACGCCGTCTTCCAGATTACTTTTAGACATCACGTTCTCTTTACGGGCGCGCAACAGGCCAGCCCGGCTATTTGACTGATGGGAAACTCAACAGGCGGCGCAATTGTAACGGTTTAGGTGATCATTTCACTACTTCTTTTTCATGGGAGCGAACACAAGCACTCTGACCCGACGAGGGTGTGTGCCAAAATAGGCCCACGGTCCGGTTTGCCAGCTGGTTAGACGAGGGCTGTGAGCCCCACCAGAACTTCAATCGAGATAGGTTAATTGATGGAAACAGGGATTACTTTTACCTTCGCCGCCATTTTTTTGGGGGCGGCCATACTGTCCTCGGCGGCACTTTACGCCCGGCAGCCGATCATCATCGCCTATATCGCGCTCGGTATTGCGCTGGGGCCCTTTGGGCTGGGTGTGGTGTCCGATATGGAGCTCGTTTCGGGAGCGGGCCACGTCGGCATTATTTTGCTGCTGTTCCTACTGGGGCTGGATATGAAACCGATGGC
>MDTG01306157.1_pt1 | contig 10524 bp, 10 predicted proteins | sample 811421 | NCBI WGS metagenome assembly MDTG01 (sample SAMN05326645, study PRJNA326480) | marine metagenome | isolation source: seawater | place: Pacific Ocean: South East | collected 2011
AAGCTGGCTTGTAGTAAAAAATGCCCCGCAATACACAGTAAAATAACAATCAGTAAGATCGGTAATAAAATAAGTTCTTTTTTAGCAGAATGAGTTTTCATTATTAGGCAGTACTTTTACAAGGTGCGCCATTGTAATGAGCAAACCGCTTTTAGGTCAAACAACTAGGCTGATAAATTACTTTTGATTGTGTTATGTCATGTTTTTCAGTATCAGAGTTAGGTTCGCTACTGTTTAACTCATCACTATCTTCATAGCTGTATAAATCAAAAATAAAATCAATTTCTTCACGTTTCAGTATCGCTTGCATATTGCCTCCTATCTTATCAACTTAGTTAAGTAGTAAGCATATGTCTGCGCGACTGAATTGTAAGTGAACATTAACCGTACAAAATGTGTATAAATGTAATCCTTAATTATTATTAATAGGCAGTCGAACGGTAAAAGTCACACCATCAGCTTGTTGATTATTAGCCGCGCTAACTGTGCCTTTATGGTATTCACATACTAAACGTACTATATAAAGCCCTAAACCCAAGTGTGGTTGCTGCTGCAGTTGTTGACTACGTACCGACACCATTGAATCAAAAATATGCTCTGTTAATCCCTCGGGTAAAAGTGGACCTAGATTACTGACACATAACAGGGCTTCATTATCATGTTGATCAAGGCTGACACTTATAGCGCTATCTTCAACACTAAACTCTAAGGCATTATTGATTAGTTTATCTAGCAACTGAGCAATAAACTCAGGCGCGCCGCTAAGTAGTAATGGTTGCGGACAAATATTAAGGCTAAATTGTTGCTTTGCATAGGTTAGCTGGTAGCCTTGCATACAACCATTGATCACATTTCGCAAATCAAATGGTTCAGCTTCAGCGCTTTGAATACTTTGCTCAAGGCGAGTTGCTTCGCTCATGGTGGTGATTATTTTACCTAAACGCTCGACCCCTTCACTGGCACGATCAAGGTATTTTTGGCTCAGCTCACTTTGTGGCTGCATTTGTAAGTTTTCAAGGGAACTACGTACGACCGCAACGGGTGTTCTGAGTTCGTGAGATAATCGTGACGACATGGTTTCTAAATAGTTAGTGTAACCACCTAAGCGACTTACAATATTTGCAAAACTGCGAGATAAATCGCCAATTTCATCGTTTGAATCGCTGTAATTAATAGTGCCAGTTACTCGCCCTTGAGCATCAATGGCTTGCTCTGCGGTATCTCTTAAGCGACGAATACGACTGGATATCCTTGATGCAAAAAAGAATAACGTTACTGTGCCTATTAGCATCACTGCTAAAATCACATTAAATAGTTTCTCTAACGATTTGTTGCGTAATGTGCGAACACCATTGGTAGTCTCTTCGGCCACTACAGCACCAATGACCTTATCTTGGATCCAAATAGGATATGCGGCTGATAAAATAACCGCTTTGTTATCTGGAGTGAGTCGCCAAGACGATGCTGGTGTGCCACTGAGTGCTTTACCTATATGTGTGCCTTGCATTGCTGCGACATCGTGCAATGTATCTAAAAATTCATTTTCAGGGCGGGTAAGTACTTTATAGTAAAGTGGATGTAAGTAGTTTTTCTCAAATCGTTGCCACCAGGTTTTTGCTGGCTGGTCGTTAAGCCCATCAGCCCAAACGCCGTCGGCATGATGAATTGATCCCGACTGCGCTAACACGCGGTGATGATTATCAACCACCCAAATTCGGCTGCCGCTGTGACCCATACCTTTTAATATACGATTTATTTCAGGGGAGGGCACCAGCACTGAGCCAATATCATTGGGGTTTTGTAAGTTTGAAGTCGACATAGTCTGTGGCTCAGGCTTGCCTTGATCCCAATCTTCAATCGCAAAGCCGAGCTTATTGCCAAGCATAGTTAGCGGAAACCGCAACTCTATGTTGTAGCCAGTCTCTGTACTGACAAAATAGCCTTGAATTTTTGTTATTGGGGTTTTGCTTTGTGCGTCAAATGCGTTGATCCAGCCATCTTGGCGAGCGGTAACAATATAGTGCTTAAATTCTCCTTGTGGGGTTTTTAACATGATCTGTAAGTGATCATTACGGGTTAAACTTAGGGTGTTTTTAGCGCGATAAACCACCGAGTCATCGGTAACTTTAAATACTGCATATAAAAAGTTTTCATATTTACCAACCATATGCTCAAACGATAAGTCCTCAAGCTGATGGTCTGGTTTATTAGTTTGTAAATAGCGCTCGTCGTAATGCCAAAAAAGACTTTGATAAGGCTGCCAGTCCGACAGTTTGCCATCAAGTTGAATGGGGTTACTAAGGTTATAGGCGTAGAGATCACGGCCTTTTATAACCTGATCTAAAAAATTGGTTTGCGAGTCAAATAATGCTGGGCGCTCATGCAGGGCCGTGGCGAGTGCTCGAGTAGTGCCGACTAAGGTTTTTTCTTGACCTTGGCGCAGAAATTTTTCCATTTCCCACACGTATTCATAGCCAAGCCAAGGCAGTAAAAATAAAAAACACGACAGCAATATAAATTTACTGCGCAAACCAAAACGCAGCATTACACTTGCTCCCAGCGATAACCCATACCGTACACGGTATCTATACAATCAAAGTCAGTATCTAAAGCGATAAATTTTTTGCGAATACGTTTAACATGAGAAGTGATAGTGCTGTCATCAACGTAAATCTTTGCATCACTCATTAGTTCGTTACGGCTTTTTACATGCCCAGGGCGCTGTGCCAGTGAATGCAGCATCCAAAATTCAGTTACGGTTAAATCGACTATTTGCTGCTGCCAAAATACTTGCATGCGTTTAGTATCAAGCGTGAGCGGGCCGCGATTGAGTAAAGCATTTTGATCAGCGGGTTGCTCGAGTGCTTCCATACGTCGAAACAGTGCACCGATACGAGCGGCCAAATGCGCCATGCTGATATCTTTAGTGAGATAGTCATCAGCGCCCATGCGTAGGCCACACACTGTATCTATTTCGCTGTCGCGGGCGGTTAAAAAAATAATCGGCAAGGTTTTAGAAAGCGAACGCAGAGTTTGGCATAGTAAGAAACCGCCATCAATTTCATGACCTAAACCAATATCGACAATCGCTAAGTCTGGTAATGCGTCATTAAAAGCATGCTCTGCACTTTGACGGTTGCTATAGCCGCTGACCAGATAACCCTGCGCGCTGAGCATTTCCATGTAATTTTCGCGGATCGCGGGTTCGTCTTCAATAATTGCAATCTTCTTCATTTACAGCACCTTCTTATATTCTAGTTGCACTATACCTAATTTTTTTGCTTTCGCACTGGCGAAAAAGCAATTGCCATTTTTTTGCCACAATTGCTCAGCAGTTTGCCTTTTTTGCTCCCCTTTGTTGCCACTTGAGCTTGCTTTAATGGCGTTATACCAAATCGAGCAGCTACCAACCCATGAGTTGCCAACTATTAAGTAATTAAGCAAAAAAGGATTACACCATGAAAAAAATGATTATCGCTTGCACTGTCGCTACTATTTTTGCAGCACCTAACTTAGCCCACGCTGACACAGTTGCAGTTAAAGCAAAAGAAACTCATAAAGAAACGGTGATAGGTTTAAGTACGGGGGCAATTGTTGGCGGTATTGTTGGCGGCCCAATTGGTGCCTTTGTTGGTGCATTTGCCGGAGGCTTGATTGGCGAGCAAGAAGTGGCAGAAGATAAAATTGCCGAGCAACAACGAGCTTTAGTTGTGCTGCAAGATAAAACCGATGATTACCAGCATGTACTTGCTCAAAATACGCAAATGAGTGAGCAGCTCGATAAGCTTGAGAGTAATAACGAACGCCTTGCATTAGCCAAAATGCACAACCTAATGGCAATGACCATTCAATTTAAAACCGGTTCAAGTGAGATTGCCCCGCACTTTGCCAGCCAACTTGATCAACTAGTGAATTTACTTCAAAGCCAGCCAGACTTGCAGCTGGATTTAAATGGCTTTGCCGATCAACGTGGTGATGAGCTCGCTAACTTAGCGCTTTCAAAACAGCGAGTCGCAAATGTACAAAGCTACTTAATAAAGCAAGGTATTAGCCATACCCGCTTAACGACTACCGCATTTGGTGAGCAACAAACTGTGGCAGATAGCGATAATTATGAAGAAAACATGTTTGACCGCCGTGTAACGTTAACAACTCGTCCAAGCACGCAGCCGTATAACCAAACCGCGAGTAACTAATCGCCATTTTGCCAAGTAGCCGCCAAGGGAGTGATTTTTATGTTGAGTAAACCAAGCAAAGTGCTGACCCGTAGCCATTTATGGTTACGGGGAAGCCTTTTTACCTTCATCGCGTTTGTTAGCTGTGCGAGTAACGCCAGCACATCGCCAGAACTAACTATGTTCGACAGCAATGGTGCAAAGGCAGCGCCTGGCGTTATCTTAAAAAGTGATGCCACCATGACAGTCACCGGATTGATAAACCATGTCGTGGTAACTCAACATTATCGCAATGAAAACCCGTTTGCTGTTAATGCACGCTATGTCTTTCCGCTGCCAGAGGAAAGTGCGGTGCATGCTATGACTATGCACATTGGTGAGCGAGTGATCAAAGGTGAAATTGATAAAAAAGCACAAGCCGAGCTGCGCTTTCAACAGGCGCAACAAGCGGGTAAACAAGCCGCTTTAGTGCGCCAGCAGCGTGCAAACATGTTTGTCACTAATGTGGCAAACATCGGCCCTGGCGAAGAAGTACAAATAGAGCTGCAATATCAAGAAGTGATTGATTATCGCAGTGGTACATTTGCACTACGATTTCCAACCACGATAACGCCGCGTTACCATCCGATTAATGGGGTATTAAATGAAACAGCAGAGGATATGATTGACTCGCAGAGTAATGAGTTATCATCAGCGAGTATTGCTGCCACCGGTTGGATAGCACCGATTTACATGGCCACTAAAAATACCGGCTCGATTCAAGGCGAGTTTAATCTAACGGTTAATATTGATGTTGGCCTAGAGCTGGTGGATATTCAGTCTAAATATCATCGTATTAATACCGAAAATCTGGCATTTGGTCAGTATCAAGTTACTTTAAATGAACAACGTGCCGTGAAGCGTGATTTTTTACTGGAGTTTAAACCGCTGCAAAAAGAGCAAGCGCAAGCCGCATTTTTTACTGAGCAGCTCAGTAATGGTGAACGTTATGGATTATTAATGTTGCTGCCGCCGGATGATCATTTTACGCAGACTCAGCGTCTAGCAAGAGAAATGATTTTTGTAGTCGACACTTCCGGCTCTATGCACGGACAGTCAATGGAGCAAGCCAAAAGTGCACTTCATTATGCGTTATCGTTACTTGATAGTAACGACAGCTTTAATATTGTCGGCTTTGACGATCAAATTATGCCTATGAGCGATAAACCTGTGCCGGCTAATGATTTTAATTTACGCCGTGCTGAGCGCTTTGTATATAATTTACAAGCTGATGGCGGCACTGATATTAAAGGGGCATTAGATGGTGTACTAGATGCTCGTGAGCATCTAGGGTATGTGCGTCAAGTGGTATTTTTAACCGATGGCAGTGTCAGTAATGAAGATGCATTGTTTAAACATATTAGTGCGCAACTAGGTGATAGTCGTTTGTTTACGATTGGTATCGGTAGTGCGCCTAATAGTTACTTTATGCGTCGAGCTGCAGATGTTGGACGCGGAACGTTTACTTATATTGGCAGCAGTAGTGACGTGCAACCAAAAATGCAGCAACTATTTGATAAGTTAGCTCATCCTGCAATTACTCAACTTGCGCTTAGCAGTGATTTGGCAAATCAAGCTCTTGAATATTGGCCATCGCCGTTACCCGACCTGTATTTTTCAGAGCCGGTGATGGTTGCTATAAAGCTTGATAATAATGCCGGCGTTACTTTAGCGGGGCAAACGGCGCAAGGACCGTTGTCGATAAAGTTAAATACACAACAAGGGCGACCGGCTCATGGAATTGCAAGGTTGTGGGCACGGCAAAAAATTAAATCATTATTACTTTATAACGAGCAAGAGCAGGTTAAAGCACAGGTTGAGAGTCTAGCGCTTGAACATCAATTACTTAGTCCGTTTACCGCCTTTGTAGCGATTGAACAGACACCATCGAGCACTGTTGCTGAGCAGAATGTGCAAGTGGCTAATCAACGACCTCAGGGTCTAGCAATGAGTTTGCCACAAACTGATGGGCAAAGCAGACTACATATTTTACTCGGTTGCATGCTGTTGGCTGGATTTGCAGTGTTGAGACTGAAAAAATGAAAGCAGTGATTGGCGCTATATTGTTGATTGTTGGCTTGGCGTTGCTTGGTCATGGTAGTTATATGCAAGCTAAAGCGTGGCTGGCACAACGCCTTATAGAGCAGGCTTGGCAAGTGGCACTGACAACGCCAGAGCAACAAGTTAAACCCTGGTTCTATGCTGATAGTTATGTAACTGCACAACTGAATTGGCCAAGCCAAAAGCAAACCTTAACAATATTAGCAGGAGCCAGTGGCCGTAACTTAGCGTTTGCCCCGAGTCACTTTTTAGCTAGTGCAGAGCTAGGCTCTGAGCAAGCAGGCGTGTTAATTGCTGGACATAATGACACTCACTTTGCTTTCTTACAAAAAGTGAATGTAGGTGAGCAATTTAGCTTACAAACGCAAAATGGCCAAATTGATCGCTATCGAGTGCGTGGGATTGCGGTTATTCATCAGTCCCAGTACGATTTTTTAGCGCATAAAGGCTTGTATTTATTAACCTGTTATCCGTTTGATTCTTTAGCCTCCGGGACTGAATTACGATTATTAGTCTCTGCCGATAAATTGCCATCACCTGCATCGGTGTTATCTATGTCTACTACCAATTCTTGATGACGCTGACTTATCATTACACCTACAAATACCACGCCAATGCTGAGCCATTGGCTAAGAGAAAGCACTTCTCCCAAGATAATTGCTGATAATATTAGGGTGAAAATCGGTATTAAATTTGAATAGGCTGCGGCAGTGAGCACCGACACCTTACTAATTGCGTAATTATACAAACCATAGCCGCCTAAGGTGACGCAAGAGCCTAAATATAAAATACTTAATAATGCGCCAAGGTCGTGTTGATTTTCACTGGGTAAATCAATAAACAGTAAAAATGGCGCAAAGAACAGACTACCGCTAAAACCTTGCAATGCAATTAAGGTTAATGGTGAGTAGCGAGCAACTAAATGTTTAACTGAAATAGTATAAAATGCAGCGCAGACCATTGCCATTAACTCCAAAAAGTTACCCAGCAATGGATTGGGAGCCTGCTCTGAGCTTGGCGACATTAAAGTTAATAAGATACTGCCGCCAATACAAAAAGTGAAACCAATAACAATGGCCTTACTAATGTACTCTTTGAGCATAAAAAACGCTAAAAGTGCTACGATAATCGGTAAGCACGATACAATAACTCCCGCTTGAGAAGCTGAAGTATATTCCATCGCATGGCCTTCAAATAAAAAATACAAACAGGGCTCAGCCAGCGACATCCCCACCAGATATTTCCAGTCACCTTGATGATATTTAAAGCGAATAACGTAACGCCATAAGCACAATGCCATGACTAAGGTGGTTAACATGCGTAAAAAAATCACCAGTGCAGGGTCATAAATGGCGATCGCGTATTTTAGCGCGATAAAAGAACTGCCCCATAAAAAGGTGGCGATTATTAAACATAAACTGGCTGGCATGAAGGTCGCTTTAAAGTGAATTAAAACACGATCCTAGCACGTCAGCACCGTGATTGAATATTTTTAACTTGTTCAAAAATCGATAACTGGTATAAATAAATCCTTCAATATTTTTGTGTAGTAAAAAGCATGCAAAGGGCACAGGTAATAGTGGTTAAGCTGGGAACGAGTGTACTCACTGGTGGAACCGATAAACTCGACAAAGCACACATGGTTGAATTAGTTCGCCAATGTTGTGAATTAAAAAAGCAAGGTCATCAAGTTGTGCTGGTATCAAGTGGCGCGGTGGCTGCTGGCCGAGAGCAACTATTAAAACCCTGCGGTCGTTCTTTGATTGATAAACAGATGCTTGCCGCGATTGGTCAAGGTCAGCTTATCCACATTTGGCAAAGCTTATTTGCTTTATATGGCGTCAATGTAGGGCAAATGCTACTGACTCGCGCTGACGTTGATGACCGAGAACGCTACCTCAATGCCCGCGATACTTTAACTGCATTATTAAGTTATGACGTGGTGCCAATCATTAATGAAAATGATGCGGTCGCAACTGCTGAAATTAAAGTAGGTGATAACGACAACCTCTCAGCACTGGTCGCTATATTAGCTAATGCCGACAAATTATTATTACTAACCGACCAAGAAGGTTTATTTACCAGTGATCCACGTACTGATGTTAATGCGCAATTAATTGACGAAGTGGCACATATTGATGATGAGTTACGCCAGCTTGCTGGTGGCAGTGGAACTAGTCTAGGCACGGGTGGTATGGCAACGAAATTGCAAGCCGCTGATATCGCTCGTCGAGCCGGGGTGGAAGTGATTATAGCCAAAGGTGCTGGTAAAAATGTGATCCTTAATTGTATGAGCGAACAGTTACCAGGCACACGCTTTGTAAAGCTAACAGCGCCAAGAGATGGCCGTAAAAAATGGCTGTTAGCTGGACCTAAAAGTAGTGGCCAAATAGTGATTGATGATGGCGCAGTAAATGCTTTACAGCAACAAGGCGCTAGTTTATTAGCCAAAGGCGTACGCGGTGTGCGCGGGCAGTTTGAACGTGGCGATTTGATTGATTTAGTCACCAGTGATCAACAATTAGTGGCCCGTGGGTTAGTACGTTTTAGTAAAGCTGAAACCGACACTATTAAAGGTTGTCATTCAAGTGAAATTACAAAGTTGCTAGCTTTTGATTGCGGTAGTGAAGTGATCCATCGAGATGACTTGGTGTTGTTCTAAACTAATAATTTAGTAAAACTGTAAAGCTAACCTAAACTAAATGTTATGTATTTGTTTAGGTTGGTTTAGATGATAGCAAACCCTTGTGGACATGAATGGATTGTATTCTTAACGCAACAAACCGAAGAGCAGGCTTTAGATGCCGCGCTTATTACAGCTATTTCTGGCCTGTCTAAGCTCAAAGTATTTGCGCTATATATTAATAAACATTTCAATCCGCAACTTCATCCTACCTTATTGAATGTTGATAGCAAAATAGATCCGCTTAGATCCGATGAACTGATGCTTTTATTAGATAAAGTAAGCAAAAATAAAGTGCGTGTAAGCAGTGCATTTGAAAGTGTTACAATGTATGTGCCGATGTCTTATTTAGGCACTGTCATTGGCCTATTAATGGTTAAATCGAAAGACGAATTGCCCGAAGGCATTGGCGTGTTGGCACTACATATTTTAAATGTTTATGCTAATCAATTAGCCTTGATCCATAAATCACGATTAGACCCTTTAACAGAATTACTTAATCGGCAAACGTTTGATAAAAAAGTCATTGAAATACTCTCAGAAGAAGACTTTTTGGCCAAAGATGAGGCATTCGCAGTAAGTAAAAGTTGGTATTTAGCGATTGTCGATATTGATCACTTTAAACGGGTCAATGATAATTTTGGTCATGTAATTGGTGATGAAGTTATTTTATTAGTATCGCGATTACTGAAAAATAATTTTCGCTTGGAAGATTATGTATTTCGCTATGGCGGTGAGGAATTTGCCGTATTATTTCAAAGCTTCGATAAAGCAGCAGCTCGTGGTACGTTAAATCGATTACGAGCGAATATTGCTGAATATCCTTTTCCACAAATAGGTAATTTAACCGTCAGTGCGGGTTTTTTGGAACTTAGCCATGTTGATATGGTTGCATCTTTAGTACATAAAGCGGATTTAGCATTGTATGAATCGAAAAATAATGGGCGTAACCGAGTTACTGCTTATAGCGATCTAAACTTAGTGGATGATATTGCTAGTGATGATGGTATAGAGCTTTTTTGAATCTTTTGCAGTTGCTTTAACTGTGCTAAAATCTGTGCCCTTAAATTGTTGTAAACAGGGCCCCGTTGATGAAATTAGTTCGTTGGTTATTAGGTAGTTTGATCTTATTTTTTGATTTTGTTTTTACACCACGTAGTAAAAAACGTCCTGCGGGAGAGCAAGCTCAGCTTGATCAACTCACTGCACAATTTAAACTATATCAATTCAAAGCTTGCCCATTCTGCGTAAAAGTGCGCCGTGCAATTAAACGCGAAGGGTTAAAAGTTGAAACGCGCGACGCGAAAAGTAATGAACAGTATCGTCAAGAATTGCTCGAACAAGGCGGAAAAATAAAAGTACCGTGTCTACGTATCGAAAAAGATAACCAAGTCACTTGGTTATATGAATCAAACGATATCATTGCTTACTTAAATAAAGCTGCAGCTTAATATTCATTTTTCAAGCGCATTTGCTGTGTTAGCATTTAGCGCATATTTTATTGCCCATTGAAAGAGAACATAACCATGACAATTCGTACACGTGTTGCGCCGTCACCAACCGGTG
>MDTG01372164.1_pt1 | contig 10524 bp, 7 predicted proteins | sample 811421 | NCBI WGS metagenome assembly MDTG01 (sample SAMN05326645, study PRJNA326480) | marine metagenome | isolation source: seawater | place: Pacific Ocean: South East | collected 2011
CAGCGACGTTGTCGCGTTGTTCGTTCTTTGTTTCGTTTTTCATGTTTTTCACCATTTTTTTGTTTATCCCCTGCCTTTGCAGGTGGAACGGGATGTGGTCAAAGAGCGCCTCCTTGACCGAGGTTGATGCGAAGTGGCATGTGCAGAACAGCGACTTCGTCAGGAGCAAGATTGCGGATGAAGGGAACTTCATCGGTAGAGAACCCGGATGGAATCCAAGGCGTAAGAAGAATCTCGGAAAGCGGTTCCATGGCTCTATTCTGGACGCGCATGGTGACCGTTATTTCGCCAGAACGCATTTCGTAGGCAGTGGCCACGGAAAGTTTTCGAGTCAGCGGGATGTCTTCGGAAGACAATCGGTAGTCAGGTTGGATGTCAAAGCGAAGTGGAATGTTGCCTCCGGGTGCGATGATGGGCAAATCCACGTTCGGTGGGTTGGCCGTCCAGCCTTCGGGGACGGGGGGTTTCAAACGAAGCATTGGCATGGGGATTGGCCCGTCGTTGATGATGCGGACGAGAAGCACACCGGATTCCCCTCCAGCGGGCCAGCGGGTATCAACGCCCATCCAGAAATGGCGGAAGAGGAACGGATTCAGCGTGGACGTGTTGCCCCCGATCATGTCCTCCAGCAAATCTTCGACCTCTTCGGTTGAGGCCCGAATATCACCGACTTCAGCCGCAGCGGTGGCTTCTCGGAGTTTGTAGAGAATACGTTCTGCCTCCTCAAGGGATATGTGTTTGTGAACGAGCAGGCGGTGAAGCATGGCAATGCTACGGCGTAGGTGCAGAACATCTTCTTCCAACTCTTCAAGCGTCTTCTCCGCCCGACGAAGCGATTTCTTGGCCTTGCTGAGTTGATGGAGCCCCAGGTGGACCTTGACCTCGCCGAGGTCCATTTCGGTTTCAGCAAGAGATGGGTTTTCTCGCTGCGCAGCTTGTCGAGCAATCCGTTCCAGCGTTTGCGAAGCTTCTCGGATACCTTGCTCCCGCATGGCGCGTTCTTGGGCCATGACGTCATCGGGTACATCGGTGGTTTCAGGCATCGCTTTCCACCTCCGAAGATGCGTCGTCGTCGCTGTCGGCTTGTTGATCAAATTCATTCCCTACGCCTGGCGAAGGCACGGGTACAGGTGCCCGCTCGCCAAGGATCGCTGAGAAATCAAGGCCGTCGTCGGCAAGGTCGTTCAACAAGCGGGCAGGGTCGCTGAGGTCCCGTTCAATGCGAATGGAACGGATTTCGGCATCGGTCATTCGGCCAAAGAGGTTGCCGTACATCTTGTCTGAGCGCTTAAGGAGGTACCACACGCCGAACATAATGAGGAAAAAGTAAGCCGCCATCATCAAGAGATTATTGCGATCGGTGGAGAGTTGTGGTGGCAATCCGAGCACAATCGCTAACATCCCGAGAACCGGAAGCGAGAGGATGATGGTCAATTGCCGGCGGCTGTCTTTCAACGCTTCGAAGTGGTCAGAATACACCGTAGATGTGCCCTTTCGAGCCCGTTGATAATCCTCATGAATCATCCTGAATTCATCGCTGCTCTTCCACGTCATGCGCCAAATCCACAGGGCACAGAGAGCAAGAATGACCGGGCCGTAGTAGGTGACGTTGAACAGATGGAAAGCAAATCCGAAGGCCAAAACACCAGCATAGATGCCACCGAGCTGCCATTTTTCGGATTGGCTGGCAAGTCGGACGAAAATAAGCGACAACAACGCAGCAACGACACAGGCGATGAAGGCAAAGGAGAGGTCAGGAGACCAAGAACGGACCGTGTCTTCGCCGAGCTTGACGCCTTCTGGAGTCGTGTAGGAACGATCGTTTTCTTCGATGTTCCCCTCGCCAACATAGGCGTATGACAAGGCGGCATCGCATTGTATCACCTTGTTGACATCCCACCAATCGATGGTGGCAGGGCGGACATCCCACGTGAACACATGTTCCAAGGTTGCGTTGAGCGTGGGGAGGATGTCTGGGTTGCTCAGAATGGATACGTTGTCTCCACAATCCAGCGTGGCAGCCACCCCAAGGGCTCTGGCCGTACCTTCGTTTCGAACCGTTACGGTGTAGGTGGTGTCTTGTCCTTCAAAGAACGTCTCGGGGTCGGCTGGACCCTGAGCAACGATGGCGGGGTCAGCGAAAACGGCTAACCGGTAAGTGAACACATCCTCCTCGAACACGGTGTAGCCGGCATTTTCATCGGGGTGATACAGCCTGAGCGTGAGGTCCCAACCATCTCCGGGAAGGACATTGGGTGGATTGGGGGCATTGACGACCAGTTGTATCCTGTCCGTGGTCACCCAAGGTTGTCGGACGGGAAGAGTGATGCGAGAATCTGGACCGAGTGAACCGCTCTGTGGACAATACGCCGACATGTTGAGCGGGTAATCGGTGTCGTCCACGCGTAGAGCGAAGGTCCAACCGTACTTTGAGGCGTTTTCGCCCAAGCCATCCATGTCGATGAGGCGCTCTGCTCTACAGAGTTCGATTTCATAGGCCACAGCACTCTCAGGGCCCGTTGGGATGTGCGAGTAAACGATTGGGAAGACTTTTTCTCCGGGGGGTTTTACGGGGGTATCGTCGTATTCAAAGAATCGGTTCATTCGCAAATCCGTGTAATATTGAGCGCTGCCTTGGACGGCTTCTTCGACAGGGTCGAGGGTGACAATGAGGTTTGCTGCCAACGTCAACGGAGGTTCAGGAGCGACGCTGCTCACACTAAACGAGAAGTCAGTTGGTACACCGCGCTCAAGCAAGAGGGTGGTCTCAGCGCTCGGAGAGATCTCCCAGTCCAAACTTGGTAGATTCAAGCCACCTTGCAGAAGCGTGTAGGAAACGTTCACTGTGACATCTTTGTTCCCGGTGTTCGTAAAGATAACTTTCCATGGTCTGCTAATGCCTCTGTGGTAGTCCATTGTGGATGGCCAGTTTTCAACCTCGACCAGGAAAAGCGGGGCCACTTGGAGACGGAGTGTGTGCGTCTCAAGCACTTCTTCCGTTGTGGCATTCAACACTCGAATTGTCACCGGATAGATGGCCCCGTTGATCATGCTGTCGTCATCACCGAGGGCGGGGACGTCAACATCAAACGAGTCGGTGTACGTGTCGCCAACACCGAGTTCCAAGGGAAGCGAGGCAGGCGTCACGGTCCAATTGTCGGCCACAGAGATTTCGACCACGACATCTTCAACGAGGTTGCCGTTGTTAACAACTGAATAATCCACGGTTTGCACCTCGCCGGGAACGACACCGATTTCCTCAAGGGTGCTCACCACTAAACCGTGCTGTTCGCTGATGTTGCCAAGAATATTGGCGGAGAGGTTGAGCCCGGATTCAGCGTTTGAAACCCAAACGGTGGCAAAGTAGTTTGCTGCTGCCAACGCATCGCTTGTCGGCGTGAGTCGGACACGAACAGTCGATTCGTAACCCGCCCCAATTTGAACCACCGTTGGTGTCTCGAGAACGAAGTCAATTTCACCTGCGCTGCCCGTGTCAAGATAAACCGCAAAGGTTGCTGGCGTGTTACCTTCGTTTTTGATAACGACACTGGTTGCAATGGTTTCACCAATGGAGAGATTGACGGTTTGACTGGTCGGTGTCAGCGATGCGTTCACGTTTTCACCGACTCGGACAGGGACTTCAAAGGTCGTTATGTAGACATTCGAGGTCATCTCATAGACATCGATGCCAATGGACTCAACGCTGTTAGCAGGTGCGTCTGGGTCGGTGGTTACCACCAGAGGGAACGTGGTGATGTGCGTCGTGTTGTTTACATTGTCCCCATAGTTGGCAACATCGGCTGGAAGGTCGGTGACCGTCGTCGACGGCATAATGCTGCTCGATGAAAAGGAGACCTCCCAACCAGCGGGAATTTGTTGGTTGAGCACGAGTCGATACGAGGTCATGTTGTTGCCGGTGTTGGCCAATTCAATGGGGAAGTTCGTTTCCTCACCGACCATTGCGTCAACGATGGTGCCGTTGTGTCCCTCTGCACCAAGCACGGGAGGGATGTTGATGGTGAGGGTTTGAGAGATGGATGTAGGAATCACGTTTGCACCGTTGTGAGCAGAGCCAAGGGTTGGAGTCGCTGTGATCGGAATGGAAAGTGAGCCCGAAACCGAGTAGTTGTCAGCTGGACCTTGTACGGTTAAAACCGCATTACGCGTTTCTCCGAGAGACATACCAGGAAGGGAAGTTGGCGTGAGGCCGATGGCCCACCTCGAGGCTTCGGTGAAACCGCCGGTTGAATCGGAGGTAAACACCGGCGTTCCAAGCGAAAGCGTCGTATCCACCGTTTCAGACAACTCTGTCACAAGGTTGTGGCGAACTTCGACATCAAGGTCAAGAATGGCCTCTAGTCCACTCCCCTGCTGCGCCTCGATGACTTGCTGCACCGTCATCTCGATCGATTCGGTCGGGAGTCCCGGGTCCACCACAATGACCGGAAGAATCCGCACGGGCGTCGCGTTGACTTGTGGGATGCCTCCATCGACCGATGTGGCTTGAGCCCAAATGGACATGGTATCGCCAGCGCCATTGTCCTCTGCGTCAACCAGGGGACTCTTGATGACCGGTGGCGTGGCCATGAGGGTTGCGTTGACATATTCGCCAGGCTGGAGTGTCCCGGTTGTTGAGCTGAGGAAAGACAAGTCCCAGTTGATTGGATTTGAGGAAATACCGGCATCAAGCGTAAAGGAGGTTGGTGCATTGCCGTTGTTTTGAACCTTGACCCGGATGGGCGTCGGGGCCCCCGGCGTGAGTAATTTTGTGTCGCTGTCCATCTCCACGAACCCTTCATAGGATTCGCCCGCCAGAACGGTGGTGGAAACGGTTTTGTAGAAATTCCCGGAATTTGAGGTGAGTTTGAGCGTGATGACGTCAGATTGCGTTCGCAGGGCACTGGCTGGGACAGTGACATCAATGGACACATAGGTGGTGGTGTTTGGCATTACCGTCGATGTTGATGGCGAGGGATTGATGTCGGAGACCCACCAGTTCACGCTTGATACGTTCACTTGATAGTCGTCAACGCTGATGCCCGTGTTTTCCACGGCAAAGGTCAACTGGGCGGTTTGTCCGGGCTCAACGCTGCGGTCGTGCGCCGCTGTGATTTCGAAATCATAATTTGAGAAGACCACGCGTTGGTTGAGGAATTCGATGGAAGAAACCCAATTTAATCCAGAAACATGCATCTCCCCGACCACGTTCCATTGTCCAGTTCGGGAGGTTGCATCAAACTCCATCTCAACTGCGACGGGTATGGCTGCTCCTCCGTGGAGTGAGCCGGGCCGAACGACTGGGACAATGTTGGATGTTTCAGAGAAGGTGTTTGATGGATTGCCCACTTCGGTGAAATTTAACCAAAACTGGGCGGATTGATTTTTGACACCCTCGTTTCTCACGCTGGCGGAGAAATCATGGATGGTTTGGGACCAGACGACGCTGGTGGAACCCCCTGTGGGTTGCGGAATGTTGACCACCGGCACGCTGCTGTTTTGGTAGCGGCTCACGTTGACCACCATTTGATCTTCATTGTTGGCAGTGTTCGTTTCTGTCGATGAGGCAACACGGGCCTTCAGAATTTGATTAGCCCCAAGCGTGGCCGACCACGAAAAGACGGTGACGGCGCTTGAGGCCCCTGCCGAAATGACGCCCAAATCGGTTGTGCCAAGGACGACATCGCCGGAGCTAGCTGTCCCCTGCAACAACAATGTCAAGGAGGCCTGCCCTGCACCGAGGCCAATGTTTTGAACTTGAACACGGACAACATGGGTTGCGTCTTCTGCTTCGACACCTCCACCAAGATTGATGGAACCTGCATCGTCAAGGGTAAAGGAAGAAACAACGAAATCCGGCGTTGAGCGCCCTCCGTCGGCCATGGCCAAGGGAGTAAGGCTAGCCAGCAGCATGATGGCGACCAGCGAAAGTGGAACCATGGGCCTAGACAGATTCGGCACCCCCAGATTCTGGTTGGCTGAAGCGGTCAATGGTAACTGCCTTTCCTTGGCGTTTCCATTGGGCAAGAAGTTGTTTGAGGAGGGCGTCGTGTTCGTTGTCAGAAATGCCAAGACGTCGGCGTTCTTCCCAAAGAAGGAGCTGTTCTGTTCGGGTCAAAAGAGCGTCTCGGAGGTACAGCTCTAAGGTCCGGCGATAGGCGTCCCGGTCAGAGATGGCATACACGATTGAATCGCCAGGCACCTGGTCCGCTCGGTTTTGGATCATGTTTCCCAGCATGAGGGCCTCGTCATAACTCAAGAGGCGTTTATCTACATCGGTTTGGATGGAACTGGCAAGTTCTTGCAGCCCATATTTTGATTCGCACCGTTGAATTTTTTTGAAGAACCGGCGCGCTCTACGAGACATTCGCGCACCGACCATACCTTCATCTGCGCACTGCCAGTTCTTCAAAGAATCGGTCACTGACCCTTGAAATAAGCAGCATGAATGATTTTTTATTCATGATGAATAAAACGGATGCATCAAGCCATTTGAGTAAGAATAAGCGCATATTTGTATCGTAATTGAAAGCAATTCCTTTAGGAGCCAAGGCCGGAGGCATAAACATGACCGAAGCGATTCAACTCAGCGCCGGGGATACCGCACCTGGCTTCACAGCACATGATGAGGAAGGAAACGAGCATCAGCTCCAGACCTACCTTGACAACGGGAAAACCGTAATCTTGTACTTTTACCCGAAGGATTCTACACCGGGTTGCACAAAGCAGGCCTGCGATTTCCGTGATAACATGAATCGCCTGAACGGTGAAGATTTTGTCGTGTTTGGCGTGTCCAAGGACTCTGGGAAGTCGCATCAACGGTTCGTCGAAAAGCAAGCGCTCAACTTTCCGCTTCTTGTGGATGAGGACCTCTCGCTTCACACCACATATGGAACGTGGCGAATGAAAAAAAATTACGGCAGGGAATACATGGGATGCGTTCGCTCAACCTTTGTCATTCAACCCGATGGTTCACTTGGCTGGGCCCGCTACAACGTCAAGGCAACAGGACACGTCGGAATGCTCATGCGTGAACTCGGGCTCGGTGAATGAGGCGTTTGGAATGAGCGACCTTCCCCTCACGGGCCAGCGGGTCGATCTCCCGAACAACTGCGTGGCTTGGTGGCCATGCCACATTGGACACCAAGCCGACATCGGCCATGGTTGTTCCATTGGAGCGCTTGCTCATGTAGGTCAGCGCGTCGTCATGGGCAGCGGTTGTAAAATCCAAGGGAGTGCGTACATTGCTGACGATTGCCTTCTCGGTGAACACGTGTTTGTTGGACCCTCGGCCGTGATCCTCAACGACAAGTATCCCCCCTCAAACGACCGTGCCAAATGGCAACCCGTTCACATCGCCAACTACGCCGTCATCGGCGGAAACGCCACCATTGTTCCCGGCAATAGCGTGGGTGAACGTGCCGTCCTCGCAGCGGGTGCGGTGCTGACAAAAGACCTTCCTGCAAACGAAGTGTGGGGCGGAAACCCGGCCAAGTTCATGATGACGAGGCAGGCCTACGAAGAACAAAGGGAGGCGATTGTTTGACCGACGAGAGAACAGCCGTGGCAGCCTTTCTCAAGAAGTGCAATGCCTATGCCGAGGCTTCAGTCGAACGCAAAAAAGAGCGCGGGGAATTGGACGAAATCGCCAAGTGGGAATCGTACATTGAATTCAACCAACACGCCCTGGAAGAAATCGCCAACGGAACCCTTGACCGGTGGTTTAAGCCAAGCTCTGAGCATCAACCGCCGCTTGTCCGTCTAAACGTGAACGACATGGAACACGTGGAGCGGAGCATTTGGCTCAACGGTGTTCTATCTCCTCGACCGGTTGTTGTGGCGGGGTCCACAAGCAAAGAAGGAGACCGAAACTTTGCTCCATTGTCCTCGGTGATGCAAGTGTCAACTTCACCCCCCTACCTCATCGCGTCGTTTTCCATCCACAAAGACAAACGTCCAAGGGACACGCTCCAAAATCTACGATCCACCGGCACGGTCTTTCTCAACGTCATGCCGCCAACACCAAGAGGCGCAACCATCGTCGACGAAACAGCCACGCCGCTTCCGTTTGGTGAAGACGAAGGTGCCCTTCTTGAAATGGACACGGTTGAAGGGAAACCGCTGCTGCTTGAAGAATCGGTGGCTGCGGTCGAAGCCAGCTTCGTCGAAGAACACCGACTCCCCGACGCGGTCGCAACCTTGGTGGTGATACGAGTGGAAGCGGTTTGGTTTTCGTCAAGCACCATTCCCAGCGGTGGGCTGGACGTTCTTTGTCAGCACGGGCGCGACGACATGACGCCGTCGCCACAGGGATGGACACAGCGGGTGCTGAAACACTACGGCCCGGTTTGAAGCTGGTCCCAAACCATGGCGAGCCCCTCGTCCAAGGCGATGGTCGGCGACCATCCCAGAGCGCTTTTGGCTGATTCAATGTCGGGCAAACGCCGTCTTGAGTCGCCCGGATAACCTTCGGCGAGAACGCAATCAACGGCCATTGAACCCACGGTTCGGTTCACTGCTGCGGCAAGTTCCCGCATGCTCACCTCTTGCAGCGATCCAAGATTGAACGACGCTCCAGCCAAAGCCTTACCGTCGCAGCCAACCTCGAGTGACCCAGCAAGATAGAATCCCTCCACAACGTCGTCAATGTGCGTCAAACTCCTCGTCTGCATTCCGTCTCCATGGATCGTTATCGGTTGTTGGTCAAGAATCGCTTGGAAGAACATCCCGACCACTTGACCGTACTCATCGCCCACCATGTCGACGCCATACGCGTTGAAGGGCCGAACGATTCGTGCGTCAAGGCCCTTTGTAACAGCATGCTGGACAGCGACCTCGTCGAGGTACTTGCTGGCTCCGTAGGAAAAGCGCTGGTGCAGAGAGGCGGTTGGAAAAAAGCTGGCATCTTCATGGCCCAGTGGCATTTGTTCGTTCTCACCGTAGGCTTCAGGCGAAGAGGCAAGGACAAAACGCGCACCCCATTCAATCGATTTCCGTAAGGCGGCTAGCGTACCGTTGATGTTCACATCGATCACCTCCATGGCCGCCTCGTTGAACCACTTGGTACCGTTTATTGCTGCAAGATGGTGGATGAGATCGATGCCTCCAAGCGCATCAAAAGCCCGTTGAAGATCCTCAGCCTTCACCACATCGCCCTGAATCACGGTCAATGAAGGGTGGGAGGACACCTTGCGAAGATTGTCCATTGATCCGCGCCAAAAATTATCCAGAACGGCAACATCATGCCCCTCGCTCAACAAACGGGCGACCAGGGATGAGCCAATGAAACCAGCCCCTCCAGTGACCAACACCCGGGCCGTCAAGGGCTTACACGCTCCAAGACTTCGAGTTCAACCCCGTCTTCTGTCCGCCGAAATTCAACCACATCACCGGTGTTGACCGCCATGCAGGGATCGAGTTCGAAGCCATGACCGTACGGTAGCCCCAGGAGCGAGCAGGCTGGCAAGGTGAGCGGGCAGATATCACGGTTAACCACGGCTTTCGGACCCTTTCCAGTGTAAATCAATCCCATCAGCACGTAAGGAGCGACGGTTGAGCCTGAGCCTTTTGGATAGATCAACACGGTGTCCTCGATGGGCACACCATCCAAGGGATGTCCGGCCTCCTCAATGACGCCGGTGTCTCGATTCACATAACCAAGGTAGGTGATTGGCACGTCGGTGACCAAGGCACGGCCACGTACCGTGAAGTCGGCTTGAGAACGTAGACCTGCTCCCGAAAGAAGGGCTTGCCCGCCTTGGTGGGTTTTTGATGATGCGTGTTGAGGTTGGGCTTTCGCCGAGAGCACGGGCGTGGGCCCTGCAGACAAGGAAGAATCGATGGCATGGGCCACGCAATCTTCGATTGGCATCACCGATGTTGGTAGTCGATTCAAGCCGCTGGTGAGGTAATGTTCTGCTTTGAGGGAGTTGGTTAGGAGGTGATTGTACTTGGTGCGGTTGTATGGCGTCACTTCAGGGCAGGTGTCCTTCAAGAGCAAGGCGCCGCCGTCCTCCAACAATTCTATCGTTCCATCGGCCATCGCCAAGTCGTAATTTTCACCGCTGGTGAACACCCATAAGCGATGGTCAGGGACAATGCGGCCCATTTCCATGTGAGACCGTAGGGCTGAAGCCGTTGTTCGGAGTTCCTCTAAACTCGCTTGCGGACAGCCGATCACCACGAGGTCGACCTGGCCCTTCGGGGCAAGTTCAGCGTACCGCTGTTCCAAGGCCTCTTGGGTGAAGGTGAGCGTCCCCTTCCAACCGCCTTTGGGTGGATCGTAAGCACCGTCTTCGCCCACCGTCAGCGGAGGAGCCACCGTATGGCCCTCCGCCCAAAGCATGGCACATCCGTAATTGGCTGCAGCAGCCGTTAACGCTTTTTTGGAAGCAAAGGACATGTATTCCGGTAGACCGGTCAAATAAGGCATGGGGCCGTAAGGCATGTCCCAGTCAGGCCGCACCTGTTTACCAATCCAATCGCCGAGCACGGACCAGTCGGAAAGATGGTTCATCTCACACTCGA
>MDTG01107914.1_pt1 | contig 10523 bp, 9 predicted proteins | sample 811421 | NCBI WGS metagenome assembly MDTG01 (sample SAMN05326645, study PRJNA326480) | marine metagenome | isolation source: seawater | place: Pacific Ocean: South East | collected 2011
GCAGGACAATTGCTAATCGGAGATGCTACTGCAGGTGTGTGGGATGCAGCAACTTTAACTGCTGGTTCTAACGTTACTATTACGAATGCTGACGGTGCTATTACGATTGCAGCCTCTGGTGGTGGAGGTGGTGGGTCACCCGGCGGTGCTAACAACCAAGTTCAATACAACAATGGTGGTGCTTTCGGAGCCGATGGAAACTTTATCTATGATCCTACTGCGCCAGCCGTGGCCGTTGGATTTACTCCTGCAGGGCAAACTTCAGGTTCCCTAAACACTGACGCTTTAATTGCTACCAACACCGTAGATAGCGGTATAATTACAGGTTCTCAAAAAGTAGGAACGCCTGCCTTTGTTCAACAAGGTGCTGCAGCACCTACTTATGGTCTGACATTGACTGATGCAAACATGGCTTGGCCGGGTGCTCCATTAGGAAGCAGCACCACTATTATGCCCGTTATCGATCTCTCTGCTGGCAATTATGATTTCGCTACCTTGAATGGTGCAGGCAATTGTTCTCAAACCCACTATCTATTTATTCAAGTGGGTCAGGCTCCTAATGCTGTCCTTATGCCCGATCCGGCTGCTGCTGGTCTTCCCGCAGGTTCTCGTTGGACTATTCATAATTTGGATAACGCAGGTAATTCCTCACTTATTGAGTTTGGTGCTCAAGTTGTGCCACCGTGTCCACCACTTTCTCAAGTCTTTACCAACATTGAGTTTAATGGTATTGGTTCAGTTACTTTGTTTACTGATGGTGTAGAATGGTTTGTAGAATCTGATACTTGTGTTCAAAACCGTGGAGCCATAACAATCAATTATCTATGATAAGATATAAGTAGGTAGTCACCCTAATAAACGGCATGGATGAAACCACTATCATTGAATTACCTGCCGATTATTGGAATGTTGTAAGACAAGTTTTAGAATCTACTCTCACTGCTAAAGGTGCTGACGGTGCTAAAATGCTACACGAAATCTTTACTGCTTTTGATGACGCTGGGATTGAACACCACGATCCTGAGCCAACTGAATCATTGGTCTGAGAAATCTAATCCCAAACCCCGGGCCGGAACTAAGGCTTCTTCTGGAAGTTCGTTCTCGATATATAATTGATTAAACTCAGAAGTTCCACCTGTGCTAATATCGCCAAATCCGCCGATATGCCTATCATATCCACCTACCAAGGGTGCACCAAATATTTTTTCTTGTATTTGTTTAAAGAATAAGTGAAATGTAAATCCAGTTATGAAAATGCCTACGAATGGCACGAGATATTTATCTTTTTTCTCAGTAGGAACTAACATAGCCAAACTACCCAGAGTCAAACCGCCGAATCCTACGACTAAGGCTTCTAAAAAATCTCTGTGTTCAACCATACTTATCATACCTCAGCCTTACTATTTGTATTTATCAGTTTCGTTAATTCTTCTTCCAGCCATGTATCTAAGGAATCTAACTGATGTGGATAGATGCCAATATAATAATAATTAGGACACGATGTATATGCCGCTTCTTTAGTTTCCTTGCGAAACAAATATCTTTCTCTTTTCTTAATTACCCACTGCGCTACGTTGCCATCTTCTCTACATAAGCCCCAGAACTCGATAATAACTTGCTTATCTATGCCATGTTGTGGCCATAATATCCAATCAGGAAGGAACTCTTCATCTTCTATAACTATTTGTGGTTCGTAAACACACTTCCATTTATTTTCCCAAAACCAATTATCGATCTTGGCTTCTCCATATGACGCAACTTCATTTTTATTTTTAGTTTTTACTCTATTCAACTAATCACCTTGTAATTGATGGCATTAAACCCTCGCATCGAGCGTGGAAGTCTTGGATTCCCAACAATAAAAAATATATGTCCATTAGTATCGTAGGCAGCATCAATACTTTCCATAAATATTGCAGGTTCATTTAACAACCCATTGGACTTTTCAAACCATGCACCTTTGCCGATGTTATAATCTTTCCCGCCATCAGAAATAGTGTGAGTTTCAATATAATATCTGTCATCATCTCTATGTTTCCAGCCTTTATCGGTTTGTAGTAACTCTGATCGAGGAGTATTAGCAAGTTTTACTAATTGTTCTGCTAATTCTTTAGCAGTAGCATCGCCAGCAATACTAAATCTGTATCGCCCATCTGCTGTGTAAAACTCAGTCGAAGGTGTGGCTGGGTAATGCACCCCGACGGCCAAAATAACATCTTCTAATTTTTCATCTTCATAAGGTTCTACCATAGACGGATTAGCAGTTTTAATTTGTGGAATCTCTGACTCAGGGCGGATTATCGCTGAACTTCGTAAGTTCCAATTATACCAATCTTGGATAATTCCATCATATTTTTCAGGTTCTGGAATGGCAGACACATCACTACGACGCATTTCTGGTAGATATACAAAATCTTGAAATACAGATATAGGTTTAACAAAAGGTTCACGAGGCTGTCCAGATATTATGCCAAAACTCTTAATATATTCAAATAGTTTTTCTGCTTCGTCTACTCTTAGTTGTGCCGGACCTCGGAGTCGATGCAAGTCTTTGGCAGACAACATAACTTATATTTATCAACTCGACTATATGTAGTTTAGGAAGTTTCATATAGCAGGCATACCAATCCAAAATGTGTCATCTGAAGAACCCCCCAAGAAACGTGCTACTGTTGCCCAAGTAGATCGTAAGTTGGACGATTTAACAGAACAGTTAGATATTATGTGTTCCGATATTAAAGATATCAAGCAAGTAATGAAGACTTATATCGAAATGCGTCTTAAAGAATCCGAGGTTCCGAAACCACCTAATGACACCGATAATAGTATGTATGGTTAATTAAAAGGCTGATTCCAATTTGGTGTAGGCTTATCGCACCCACATACGAATCTAACTAATTGCTTGCCATCATCGTCGAAGTCGTTTAAATCAATCATCCGACCCAGATTACCGCAAGCACACATAACTTCCATTCGGTTCTTGATGACCTTTTCTGACACAATCTTACTTACGTCGTCCGACTATTTTAAGTTTTCTTCGAGATATCTTTTTAAGTAACGACCATCACCAATGTGCATATGATTATCACTCAACCGAGTATCTAACCACCCATTAACATCAGTATATTTATCATAAACATCTACAAACCAATATCCATATTCTTTACATTTTTCTGCTAATCGTTGATTAAAATAAATTACAAACCTTTTTCTTAAGTCGCCAGCCTGAGAAATACCAGACCAATCATGATTACGAGTGCCACCATTATTAGGAGGAACTACATTAAACACTCCAATTTTGTGAAGTTCGAGTTCAGAAGTAGTTATATTTAATTCAATGGCCTCAAAATAATTGTCTACTAATTCATCAATGATAGATTCATAACCCCGGTCTGCAGTAATATGTTTATGAATATGAGCACGACAATCAATTTCTCCAAAACAAAAGATAATAGTATCACCGTTTTCGATCTCAAAATCCCTTAAGTCACACCTATCTAATTTTTCCTGTCCAAAAGAGTAACACAATATAGCACCTAAATGGTGTGGAGTTACCGAGTCAGGCCAAGCGTAATGGGAATGACTATCTCCGATGGTATGTATACGCATTAAGCATCACATCAATCTTTGTTGTTTTCCTACACTTTTATCGTCAAAGGTTTGGTCTACCCATCTACTAACGTGTTGATACAGTTGAGTAATGTATTCATCACAACCATACCTTTCAATAATATCTCGCATAAGTTCATTATATTTATTTACAGAACCATAGTGCACAGTCATAATAGGTTTCCCGGGACACTGTATTTCTACCATATCGCCAGTAAACGGATCTTGTTTCTTACCAGTGATAGTCATACACTTACCACTAATGGGAACACGACGATAAGAAGCCCCACATTTAGTGCATCGAACCTTTTGCTGACCGAAAGCCCTGAGATTACCTCGCATATCACGAATCAAGTGAGTATCAATCAATTTAGCACTTTGTCGTTGGTTATCTACGGAATGAAGGACCTCGCCCAAAGCGAATTGAGCCATAGTCTTTTGACGCATACTCAAAACGTGTTCTTTATCATTGTAAGGATTCCAAGCAGGACCGTGATTACAGTCAGTAGTATCGTGAGTGAATCCAAAACCTTCAGATTCACCATCAGTTCCTAAACGGGCTTCTACAGTTTCTACCCATTCATTAGCCTCTTTAGGTGCAGCAGGTTTCCAACCATCTTCATTATTATGTCCCTGAGTGGCTTCGTAAAATCCAAGAGGATAACTATCACAGGTTTCCACATTCAAGGCTTCCTTATCAATTTCATTAGGATTGATACCCATAGTTAGAATCAAAGGTGCATCCATCTGCCCACCACGACTACGAGGTAAAAACTGACGGCTGAAGTTCAGCACACCTTCGGTGAGCATAATGATAGCATCAATATCACCATCACAGTTCCTTCGCTTAGCAGCATGATAAAATGGATGTCCATAATGTCCTTTCACAGTAGTAAAACCAATAATACGACCCAGAATAGCACCAGAAGTGTGTGGTGCAATACCCATAATCAACTGACCAATCAGATCCTTACCTTCTTTAACATTATAATAAGGGTCCAACTCATAAATATATTTTAGTTCGTCATCAGTAAACTGACAGACTCGCACAATATCGTCCACACAATTTTGTGGAATAACCACATCTTGAGGAAATATCTCTACTACGTCATCAATAGAATCCACTAAATAACCCAACTCATGAGCCTGTTCCAGACTCATCCCAACCTCACGAGGTCTAAAATGAGTCATTGTGATATCTACCATATCAAACCGAATAGTTCCGTCACGGAACACAGACACATTGTTTTTTGCTCTTAAGATAGCCTTTTCAATAGGTTCAATCAAGGCTTCAGCATTACGAACATTCTTAACACCTTTGACTTTGGGTGGTGTAGTAATTTCACATCGTTCTAAAGCCTCATCCCACATCTTTTTAAGAGGCATTTCTCGCCATGTTTTCTCGTGGAAACGGGTCTCTACGCCACAACATACTGCGACATGGGTTTCAGACTCACAGACCCCACAGAAACGCTTGGAAACACCTATCTTGCCTTCTTTCTCGATAGCATTGTTAATTAGTTTCTGAACACCGCCTAAATCACTGATCGGAAACAACCCATGAGCCTTACTGGGCTTCATATCTCGCATCTTACTGGCCTCTGGTTTACCCATACGAGCACCAATACGATAAGTAGTTCGAGGCCGAACTTCATAATCTGCAATAAGATTAAGATAATCTAATCCAGTGCCTTCCATGTTAATCCTGAGACCAATCTTTAGTAAATTATTTATAATTATCATAGCCATATCGCCATAAAGTTCACCTGTGGCAGTGATATCAATACCTAAACGATAAGCCAGTTCACGATACTGAGGCTTTACTTCCACCTTTTCACCACATAAACTAACACTGCAGTTCTTTAAGAAATCCCATAGTTCAATAGCAGTAATATCAGTTAAACCTCGTGGCACCCATCGAGGATGCATTGGGACATCATAAATCTTACATTGTTCCACGGCTTCCATAAATGTATTTGGTGCAGCCATACCCCGGTTTTTCAATTCGGCTTCATGCCATTCTTCTACATAAGCAGAAGGTAGCAAAGGATGATTGTTTTCTAAGAACTCGCCTACAGGAACTAACAGTTCACCCAGATCCCAGACTTTGGCTACGGGATATCCAACTTCATTAGGCAGTATCAATTCTAAGTCTTCATAATTCTGCACTCGTCGGCCACCGCCATCTACAAATTGAATATATGGTCCATCAATAGTATCGCAAGGTGTAACCACAGTTCCCTTCCCCGGACGTTCATACTTTAGTTGTGTGCCAATAGATACGAAACCGCTGGTGGCCATCATAGTAGCAGGGTGACAAGCAGTAGTAGCCAGTCCTGCTAAACGGCTGCGACCATATCGTAGACGGAAGCCTCCTTCAGCCATAGGCATAGAAAACAACGGACGACCTGCTAACACTTCAGTAAAGTATTTAGGATTAGGTTTAATGCTACCATCACTATCTTTAGTCTTTAAGAATTGGTTTAACCAATCCCAACCATCTAATTCTAATTGAGTAACATATTTTAGAATCTTCGGTGCTTTCAATACTAAACCTTCACACATAACTAAAAGACAACCTTCTCTAACTTTGTTATCTTTAACTCTGGGCAGATCACGTTGTCCAGTAACTTCTTTTCCTACACCTTCACCATCAATAAATATAGGACAGGATTTAGCAATAATTTCTAATTCTGGATTTGAGGGTCGGTATTGTAAACCACGATACAGCATGACTTCTTCTTTGTATCGCTCTACTTCTCCGAAGGTGAGTGCAGGCACACCTAATTTAAAATCACGGCGTAGCATATCTGCAATCAGCACACTAAGAGCCTGACCTGTTCCACCAGCAGACCTAATTGGACCTGCGAAATTAACACCTAAACATTTACTGCCATCGGCGTTAGCCACGATACGACAAGATACTACTCCTTCCAAGGGGGCTACGAGAATACCTTCAGTTAGCACAGCCAAACCAGCACAAATACCTTGATAAATACAAAGTGCTGCTCGAACATCATCACGCTGTTGCTCGGTTTGTTGATTTAGATGTCGCTCATAGGCATTTAAAGTAATTTTATAATCTTGGAATACTTCTTTACCATATCCTAAAATATATCCACTGCCACCGCAATCATCGCAAGAAATCTCAAAACCACGACCACGAGGAATAGTTCCTTTACCACCGCAAGGTTCGCAATCATTCTTAATACCATATAAATATGATTCAGCACACACGATGCGAGCAATATCCAGAGCCACTAATTCACGGTTTTCATCGTGCACAGTAGTTAATTCTCTAATTTGGGCAGCAGTGTTTCGATCATGAAGAAACTTCAATAACTTTTGAACCCTTTCACTCAAGTCCACAGCCTGTGGAATCTCGATTTCCAATTTAGGGTCATGTCCCCGGCTTTTGGCAATCTTGACCATATCATAAACACGATTACACTCGGTAGTTAAACGATTACTATATTCCTCTAAAGGGATACGCTTGGCTACCATGACCTAACTGGTTGCGACTACCTATTTATTCATTCGGTATATTTCTTCTTGATTCGCTTTTGCCAATGCACGATTTGATAAAGGTCTGCACGACTGAAGCCATAATTTCCTTTTTGAGCCAAATCTTTGTAGAGTAACCATGGTTTTTGATGAGATGCAGTTAGCACACTCGGGCCACCGTAACGATCTACCCAGATATAATCATGTCCTTTAATAGCACCAGACTTTAAATCAAAACCTAAAATATCGCCCCATTTACTTATATCACGAATCTTGGCCTTACTAATAGTCTTCTGTAAGTCTTTTCCTTTCACTCTGCGAAGATTGTTTTCTTCTAAAATTATATCCACTCGATTTCTGGTTGCTGTCCTATTCATTAGTATTCCCATTAGACTACCGATGGCTACCATATATAAAGCCTTGGTGTAAAAACCCCTCGGTAAAATAGTCCAACCTGTGATTAAGAATGCTGCACCTAAGACATCAGCCAACATATTTTATTTTTATGCGCCCAACTATATGAACTTTAGTAAATTACATATAGTCGTAAAGGTTAAATATATATATGCCATCCGATGGGGATATTGCTGAGTTAGCAGAGAAGGCTAAAGTTTTAGCAGAGGCTTCAGGTAGAACTGAAGAAGATGTAATGGGAGATCTACTTGACGATGGTGTCTTAAATGAGTCCAATCAAAAAGGAGATTTAATCGAACAAGCCCAAGAAAAGGTAGACCGTTTTCGTAAACTTATGGCCAGCATGGTGCCACTCCTTCTGGTTCTCGGCGGCGGTGCTGGTGTAGATGCATTAGGTATTGCCGATATTCACGATATAGGAGAAGATGTCATGGATGACTTAGGCCGTGGAGGTTGTATGTATGCTTGGGCTGATAATTATGATGAACGAGCAGTTTGGGATGATGGAACTTGTGAATCCGCACTCTTAGAGAATCCTGCCATCTGGGAAGGTTGTTATTTCTTAATTTACGAAACCAATGCCGACGAGTTTGATGAGTCCAATCCTACTATTAACCAATCAGGAGATAACAATGAAGATGTTTTTGTAACCATTGACCCTGATGAAGTATTTGGTTGTGGACAGCGAGTAGTAGAAATAAAATTAGTTGTTTACGAATCTGGATCTCGTGACCAAATGGATATCTGGAATCAAGCCAAGATTGATTATGTCATCGACCATGATGCTACTGAAATAGTTAATTTAAGTGTATTAGATTTACCCCGTGGCACATGGGATGTTGTTGTTTGTATGAATTATGGTGATTATGAACAAGCCAAGGTTGAGTTTACTGGGAGGCTGGTAACTTGAGTAAAGAACAAACTGATGAACAAGCAGAATTAGAAGAAAAGGCACAAATTATAGCAGATGCTACTGGTAGGACTAAAGAAGCAGTCTTAGAAGATTTACTTGATGATGGAATCGTTAACCTTTCTAACGAAGAAAGCAAAGATGCCTCACTCGTAGAGCAACTAAAAGAAGCCGCCGAACTAATTGCCACAGTGCAACAAATAAACCAACAAGTTTCTGACAACACCGTTCTTAATGGTGGTAATAACACGACTGAAGTAGCCGTCGAAACCACTTTAGAAGGTGATATTGTAGATCGTGCTATCGCTTCCGTAGAACGAAAAGCCGAGAAGATTCGTAAGATTGCAGTTATTATTGCACCTATCTTATTATTATTAACTGGAGGAATAGGTTTAGACTTCTTCCTTGAAGATGGTGACTCAGGCGACGATGCCGATGATTATTATGTAGAGATTTGGGGTTGCACTGAACCAGATGCTGAAAACTATATGCCTGATGCTAATTACGATGACGGATCTTGTTTCTGGAGTAATGGTAACGGTGGCACAGGACCACCAGATTGTATTGAGAATTGGAATTGGGACCAAGTAGACATGAGAGACTTTGATTCTAATGGTGAAGGATATAATAATGATATTATGGTAAAAACAGATTTCAATGATTGGAGTCGTTGTAACGTTCACATGGATGGATATTTTATTATTAGTGTAGATAATGACGACACAGGCGAAAATTACGATACGCATCAAATTGATGATAAGTTCCACAATGAGTATTATGTAGACCACCATATTTATGATGTTCCTGCAGGAGAATATCGAGTTAGTGTAACCTACTACAAAGGTCAAAGTTATTGGGAAGGTCCTTCTACGCTAATAATCATGGAAGACCACAGTGAATGCGATGATGATATAGTTATTGACGAGTTACAACTATCTGCTAACGGAGATGACTTAAATCTTTATGTAGAGTTCCGAGATAACAATGATTGCGGTGCACCCATTGAAATGCAATTAGCCCTTTACAAAAACGATCAGTATCAAGATTATTTTATGGTTAGCAATAATTATTATGTTCAAGATATAGGCATGACTTATTTCAACATCAATCAAGATGATAGCGAGTTACTGCGTGATGTAGAAGACGGTGATTGGAAAGTAGAGTTCCGATGGTGGATTATCGGAGAAGAAGAAACATGTTGTGATATGACTAATTTCGTTACTGTAGATGAGATTCCTGACCCAGTTCCTTGTGATGCCGATATTGATAACCTACAAATAAGTGTAGTTGATGATGCTGTTTCCGTTATATTTTACATCGCTCAGCACGAAGACACCGACTGTAGTAATTGGGATATTGAGATAGAGTTGTTACCTCAAGATACAGGTATTGATTCTTTAATGCATGAAGATGGCATTAGTGAGAGTAGCAATTATTATGCTCACACTTTTGATGAAGTTGGTAATGCTGTCTGGAAAGCCAACGTGATTCTGTATCAAAACGAAGATTGTGATCACGATTGTGAAATCGCTGAAGAGGAAACTGATTGGATAACTGTATCTTATTCTGACGAACCGTGCGATGCAGAAATTATTAACCATTATCGAGGACATGTTGCTGAAGATGCTGAACAAGATGCTATTCTCGTTGCCTTCCGTGTCGTTCCCACTGCTGGCTGTGATGGCGTAGAAATAGATGTAGAATTATTCCAAAACGGTCATGATGCCAACTACTCTACTTCTTTTACCATAAATGGTTCTGAGGCCGAAGATTTTAGTTATACTTTTGATGGTGTTGCTGTCGGTAACAGTTGGACACCCCGAGTTACGGCTTACGATACTGATGATGATAGTCAAATAGAACAGATCTTTATGTGGGGTATTGATATCGTAGAACAAACTTGCGATATAAACTTATTTGATATTTCTCTGCAAACCAATGGCACCCATGCAACCGTGGCCTATGATTTAGATTGTGGCACAGAAATTAACGACTTGGATGGCTACAATGTATCAGTTCAATTCTTGATTTATCCTGTCGGTAACACTTCGCAAGAAAACATCATCGTGTATGACACTTTATTGCA
>MDTG01114246.1_pt1 | contig 10523 bp, 7 predicted proteins | sample 811421 | NCBI WGS metagenome assembly MDTG01 (sample SAMN05326645, study PRJNA326480) | marine metagenome | isolation source: seawater | place: Pacific Ocean: South East | collected 2011
ATATTTTGATTTTCTTAAAGGGTATGGCAATGGGCCTAGCTGATATTGTTCCTGGGATTTCTGGAGGAACAGTGGCATTTATTACAGGAATTTATGAAGATCTAATTTCAAGTATTAGCAGCTTTGATTTTTCCCTTTTTAAGCACTTAAAAAAAAATGGAACAAAAGCTGTTTGGAAAAAAATAAATGGCAATTTTTTATTATCAGTTTCCTTAGGAATATTTTCCAGCTTAATAATATTTTCTAATTTAATCTATTGGATGATAAAAACTAATCCTATTCTAGTTTATTCTTTCTTTTTTGGATTAGTTCTCTCTAGTATTTTTTATATTTTTAAAAAAATTAAGATATCTCGATTATCATCTCTGACAATCTTTTTTTTTGGTGCCATTTTAGCATATCAAATTACACAATTACAATTTTTAAGCACCTCGAATAATATAATATTAATCTTCTTGTCGGGTGTAATTGCGATCTCAGCGATGTTACTCCCAGGAATTTCAGGTGCCCTGATTTTATTAATAATGGGCTCCTACAATAAAATTCTTAATGCAATTAACGAAAAAGAATTTTTAGTATTGACTATTTTTGGATTTGGAGTATTAACAGGACTATTTACCTTCGCAAGGTTCTTAAAATGGTTATTAAATAATTACTACAAACAAACTCTTTTAATGTTAAATGGATTTATGTTTGGCGCATTAGCCAAATTATGGCCGTGGAGAGTTCCTGTTAATTGGATAATAAATGAAAATGGAGAAAAACTTATAACAAGTGAAAAATTAGTCTTACCATTAAAATTTGAAGGAGATGCACAAATTATAGAAGCATTTTTAATTATGGTTTCGGGCTTTTTGATAATAATATCTGTATACTATTTTGGAAAAAGAAATAATGCGATTAAACAAGAATAAAGATAAATTATGGCTAATTTTTAAAGGAATCCTTATGGGTGCTGCCAATAAGGTTCCAGGTGTTTCTGGTGGAATTGTTGCTGTTGTCTTTGGATTTTATCAAGAATTCATATCATCAATGCAAAAATTTAATCGAAAAGGCTTTACTTTATTATTTTCAGGAAAATTATCATCTTTTTTTAAGCATGTAAATGGAGTTTTTCTTACGCTACTATTTTCTGGTATGATAATAAGTTATTTTAGTGTATCAAAAATCTTAGATTTTCTAATTGCTAGATATGAAGTTTACATTTGGAGTTTATTTTTTGGAATGATAATTGGATCAATAATCTATATATACACAAACATAAGGAAAATTGATAATTCAATTTACCTATGCTGTATTCTAGGAATTTTTGTTGGATTTACTATCAGTATATTATCTCCAGGAACTGAAAATAAAAATATTTGGTTCGTTTTCTTTTGCGGAGTAGTTAGTATTTCGGGAATGACTCTACCAGGGTTTTCTGGGTCATTCATATTAATGTTGTTGGGAAATTATGTTTTATTACTTGTAGATTCAGTGAATGTCTTATTTGATGTACTAGTCAGCTTATTTAGTTTGAATATATCAGTAATATCAGACCCTTACAATTCAAAAATGCTTAAAATTTTGTCTGTCTTTACTATTGGCTCATTAATTGGTCTGATAATACTATCACACATATTAAATTTTCTATTAAAAAAATTTGAAGATAAATTGATGGCAACAATTATGGGCTTTATAATTGGATCACTTAGTGTAGTATGGCCATGGAAAGAGGCTGTAGATAAAGTAAACATATCTGGAAACTACATATTAGATTCAAATGGAAATAGACAAATAGAAAATTATGTTAGATATTTTCCAGAACTTAACTTTGAAAATTTTTGTGCTGTATTTTTAATTATTTTAGGAGTTGCCATTGTATTAATTATAAAAAAATATGAAAAAGGAGCTATAATAAAATGAAAACCTACGGTCTAATTGGAAAAAATATTGAATATTCATTTTCGAAGTCCTATTTCGCTGAAAAATTTAAATCTGAAAAATTAAAATGTGAGTATATAAACTTCGACATAAATAAAATTGATGATTTTCATATCATTTTTGATAAAATAAAAAATCTGAGTGGACTTAACGTAACCATACCATATAAACAATCTATAATATCCAAATTAGATAATATTCACAAAGATGCTAAACAAATCGGAGCAGTAAATACAATTAAGTTCAGCGGAAACAAATTAATAGGATATAATACTGACCATTTAGGATTTAAAGAAAGTATAACACCCTTTTTAAAAGCAGAACACAAAAATGCTTTAATCCTAGGAACTGGCGGAGCAGCTAAAGCCGTTGAATTTGCTTTTAAATCAATGAACATAAAAACAATTAAAGCCACTAGGGATCCCCAAAAAAAAGGTTGTATCACATATAAAAAATTAACCGAAACAGTTATTAAAAATAACCAAATAATAGTTAATTGCACACCCCTAGGCACTTTTCCAAAAACTGAAATGTCACCAAAAATACCGTATAATGCCATAAAAAACTATCATTTATTGTATGACTTAATTTACAATCCAGAATTAACAAAATTTTTAAAATTTGGAATAAAATCGAAAGCAACAACCATAAACGGAATTAACATGCTTAAAATTCAAGCTGAAAAATCATGGGAAATATGGAACTCGGATTTTAATGAAAATATAATAATTTGAAAATTCGGAACATAGCCTTATATTTATAATTCAAGTAGTTTTAACCAAAACTCAGTGAATGAAAATTGTGGATAAACAGAAAAAGTCAGGACCAAAGCATAATACTCAAAGTAATAATGATCTTGAAATAAATTTAGAAAAAAAACTTGCAATCATCGAAAAAATAAAGGAGCTAAATGAAGATAGTAATAGCTTCGCTCCTTCCTACAAAAATTTCAAACAACTGCAAGTCAAATGGAATGAATTAGGAAAAGTTCCTGCCAAAGAAGCTAATAATCTTTGGAATAGTTATAGATACCATGTAGATAGATTTTATAATCTGTTGCACCTAGACAGAGATCTAAAAATTCGTGATTACAAATATAATCTTGAAAAAAAGGAAAAACTTATAAAAAAAGCTGAATCTTTAGATGATGAAAATAATTTAGAAAGGGCTTTTAGAGAAATTCAAGCACTACATAAAATATGGAAAGAAGATTTAGGGCCCGTAGCAAAAGAACATCGGAAAATATTATGGGATAAATTTTGTCAGGCTACAAAAAAAATTAATAAAAAGCGTAAATACTACAATGATCAAATTGAAAAAAAATTAATAGAAAATTATAAAGCAAAAAAGCAAATTATACTTGATATTAACAAAATTACAAGCGATAATTACAAATCGCATCAAGATTTGAAAAAAAAATCAGAAAAAATTAATAAGCTTAGAGAAAAATTTATTAATTCAGGTAGTGTCCCAAAAAAATACAGAAAAAAATCTTGGACTGATCTAAAAGATTCGTTAAAGGACTTCAATAAATCAAGAAATAAATTTTACAAGTCATTAAAAAAAACTCAATCAATTAATTTAGAAAAGAAAAAATCACTTCTTAGAATAATTGAAAACAATGTGGGAAACAGTGATTTAGAAAAAACTTTTGATCTGATAAAGAAAACTCAAAATGACTGGAAAAAAATTGGTCATGTGCCCAAGAATGAAAGTGATAAAATCTGGAATAAGTTCAAGGAATCATGTGATGTTTTTTTTAAACGTTATAATGAAATTAAGAAAAAAGGAACCGCTGAAGAAAACCAAGCGTTTGCAAAAAAAGAAAAATTATTTATTGAATTAGAGTCATACAAGTTGAATGACAAAAAAGAATTTAACATTAACGAAATTGAAAGATTTAGTAAAGAATGGGCAACGATAGGCGATGTGCCAAAAAATAAGATTATTATTGACGCCAACTTTGAAAAATTAATATCGAAATTGATAGAAAATATAGGAATTAGCGATAAAGAAGCTCTAGATTTAAAATACAACTTAAAAATTCAAAAAATAACAAAAAATCCCACGAAGTTGAAAAAGGAAGCTTCAGTTGTAAAAAAGATGATAGATAAAACAAAATCTGAAATAATTCAACTTGAAAATAACTTACAGTTTTTTTCTAATGTACAAGACGACAATCCTTTGGTTGTTGAAGTAAGAGAAAAAATCAATAAACAAAAAGTTAAGCTAAATATTTGGCTTGAAAAATTTCAAAAAATCAATAAAATGATAAAATAGATCACTTTTTTTTTGCCCTATCCCACAACAAATTCATTTCTTTGATTGTTAGGCTTGAAAATGTTCTGTTATTAGCCTTTAAATCATCTTCCATAGACTTAAACCTATCCATAAACTTTTTGTTTGATTGAGATAAAGCGCTGTCGGGATTAATATTCATGTGCCGAGCTAGATTAATTATTGAAAATAAAATATCACCAAATTCTAATTGCATATTTTGTAAGTCATTTTTTTTTACTTCTTGCTTAAATTCATTAAGTTCCTCCTCAATTTTTTTTAAAACCTGATCAGTATTATCCCAATCAAATCCTAGTCCAGATGCTTTCTCTTGAATTCTCATAGCCTTTATAATTGATGGTAAATGTTTTGGAACTCCTTCAAAAAGACTTTTTTTATTATTCAACAATTTTATTTTTTCCCAATTCCCCCTTACCTCAACATCGTCTTTGACATTCACATCACCATAAATATGTGGATGTCTGTTTATTAATTTTTCACATATTCCATCAATTACATCTGTTATATTAAAGTCTGATGTTTCACTAGCAATTTTAGAATAGAATATAATATGAAGTAATAGATCACCTAATTCCTCCTTCAATGAAATCATATCATGTTTTAATATCGCATCAGCTAATTCATATGTTTCCTCAATTGTAAGTATTCTAAGACTGTCAATAGTTTGTTTCATATCCCAAGGACAATTTACTCTTAATTCATCCATTATATTTAACAGTTTATTGAAAGACTCTAGTTCCTGCTCCCTATTTTTCATTTACAAAATATTTAAAAAAATTTAGTTATTAATTCTATGAAATTACGCCTGAACCAAGCAGTTCATCCTTGAGATACCAGGCAACAAATTGGCCAGGTGTAATTGCAAATTGCGATTTTTGAAATTCCACAAATAATCCAGAGGATGTTTGCAGTAGGTTAGCTGACTGTAAATTCTGTCTGTAACGAATCCTAGCACTAACTTTAAGCTGATCTCCAGTATTCAATTTTAAATCTGGTCTAACCCAATGAACATCTTTTCGCTTAACAAAAAGAGCACTACGCATAAGGCCTGGATGGTCATTACCCTCACCCACATAAACTATATTTTTTATAGTATCAATTGAAATAACATAAAGTGGTCTTTTCATTCCACCGATAGATAATCTTTTTCGCTGACCAATAGTGAAAAAGTGAGCACCGTTATGACTACCCAAAACACGTCCATCGTCTTTCTTGTAAGTTAATGATTTGGATTTATGAGCCAAATATAGTTCTTTAGATTTAGCATTTAATGAGGACGATTGATATTTATGGAAATCAGAACTGATAAGTACAATTTCACCACTTTGTGTAGTTAATTTTTGTTGTAAAAATTCAGGTAAATGGACTTTTCCAATAAAACAAAGTCCCTGTGAATCCTTTTTATTTGCATTTATCAATTTTAACTCTGTAGCAATTTTTCGGACTTGAGATTTTTTTAAATCTCCAATTGGAAATAATATATTTGATAGTTGTTTTTGCGAAAGCTGACAAAGAAAATAAGATTGATCTTTATCTTTATCAATTCCTGAAATCAATGAATATACTTTTTTTCCACTGGTCAATTCAATAATATTTTTTTTGCAATAGTGACCTGTTGCAACATAATCGGCTCCTAACGACAAAGCAATATCTAAAAAAATATTAAATTTAATTTCTTTGTTGCATAATATATCGGGGTTTGGAGTTCTACCAACTTTATATTCCGCAAACATATAATCAACAATTTTCTTCTTATATTCCTTACTTAAATCTATTGTCTGAAAAGGGATACCTATTTGTTCTGCAACAATCATAGCATCATTACTATCATCTAGCCATGGACATTCATTTGAAATCGTAAGTGTTTCATCGTGCCAATTTTTCATGAAAAGACCAATAACATTATAACCATCTTTTTTTAACAAGTAAGCCGCTACACTAGAGTCTACTCCACCCGATAAGCCGACTACCACTGTTTTCATTTTTTTAGATATTATTGTAAAATTTAAAGATAAAATGGATTAATTAATTGCGTCCATTTTTTTGCATTTGCTTGTGTTTTTCAGCCTGTTCCATTATTTCAGCCATCTTTTTTTGAAACCTACTTTGCTTTTTTGGTTTAGACCTATTAACCTCAATTCTAGCTAAAACTTTCTCTTCATCAATTATGTAATTCTTAATAACTAACATTATACCAATACTGATGAGATTTGAAACAAAGTAATAAAGACTAAGTCCCGACGCATATTGATTGAAAAAAAATAGCATCAAAATAGGCGAAAAATAGATCATATATTTCATCATTTTAGCCATATCAGGCATGCCCTCTTGTGGAGGAGCTTGCATTGCAGTATTTTGCCCTGTAGTCATTTTCATGTAGAAAAAAATTGCAACAGAAGCTAGTATTGGAAATAAACTAACATGATCACCATAAAGGGGTATATAAAAAGGTAAATCTATAATTTTGTCATATGAACTTAAATCATCAACCCAAAGAAAAGGTTTTTGACGTAACTCAAAAGCAATTGGAAAAAACATAAATAAAGAATAAAAGACTGGGATTTGCAACAATCCTGGCAAACAACCGCTTAATGGGCTTGCCCCTGCTCTGTTTTGAAGAGACATTGTTTCTTGTTGGGCTTTCATTTTATTGTTTTTGTACTTGGCCCGAATAGCATCAAGTTCTGGTTTAAGTATTTTCATCTTGGCTTGTGATAAAAATTGTTTGTATTGAACAAAAGACAATAAAATCTTAACCATAATTGTCATTACAATAATTGCAATTCCATATGGAAGGAAACTACTCAACCAAGCATATAATGGACTAAAAATAGATCTATTAATCCAACCAAAGATACCCCAGCCAAATGGTATACTACTTTCTAAATTTCTGTCATATTTCTGTAAAATTTTAGCATAAGTTGGACCGAAATAAAAGCCAAACTTATGATCAATTCTTCCTTTGTAAAGTTCTAATGGGAATTTTGTCTTATACCTCTTAGTTAAATTAAAACCTCTTTTTTTCAAAGCAATTAAATCCGCGCTCAAATCGACATCGTCTTGGTTAGTTAAATCTTCTGATTCAATTTGAGCTCTTTTAATATTTTTCTCAGGGACCATTATAGAACTAAAAAAATGTTGCCTGTATGAAATCCAAGAAATATCATTAATATTCTTATTATCATTACCTGATGCAGAAAGTTTGTCATTTTTGCCTCCGTCGTGCTCATAAGATAATCTTGTGTATCTGTTTTCAAAAGAGATACTTTGGTCATGACTTATTGCATTTAAATCCCAATTAAATTCAGGAGACTTTCCCCTATCAATTACTTCAGATAAACCTTTAGAGTTAATACTAAACCCAATCATGTAATCGTCTGTTTTTAAGCTATAGCGAAACTCCAAAAACTTTGTGTCAGAAATATTTGATTTCATTGATAAAATAGTCTCATTAAATCTTTTTTCTAATGATGGATCAAAAAACAAATCTTGGGTTTTTACCATTTGAGCATTTGAAGTGTAAAATTTAAGATTAAATTTTGATGAACCATTTTTTACTAAGTATACAGGAACAGAATCGTGGGTTACATAATCTTTTAATTTTATCTCTTCGATGGTACCGCCCTTGTTACTAACCTTTATTTCCAAAACCTCATTCTCTATTGTAGTAAAAAAATCTTTTCCTATGCTATCTAAATCAGTAAAACGACTAAATACTTCAGAATTGTCATATTTGTTATCATTTTTTAAAATAGATTTCGGTTTATTTGAATTTGAATTATAGTCGCCGGTTTTTGGAGAATTTAAATCTGTATTTTTCTGAATTTTTGAATCAGGTTGGTCAGCTACAGGTTGGTTTTGATACATCATATAAAATAAGATACCCCCTATCAGGGCAAAACCTATGAATGAGTTAAAATCAAATTTTTTTTCTTCCATCAATTTTTTGGTATTTTGATCTCTAAATTAATAATTATTTTGATTTAGATTTTTATTATTGAGTGATGCTTCAACAAACCCAAGGAAAAGTGGGTGAGGATTAGCTACAGTACTTTTATATTCGGGGTGATATTGCACACCAACAAACCATGGGTGATCAGTAATTTCAATAATCTCAACTAGTCCAGTTGCAGGATTAATACCTGTTGCGACCATACCATTTGATTCGATTTGAGATTTAAAGATTTCATTAAATTCATACCTATGTCTGTGTCTTTCACAAATTACTTTTTTTTCATAAGTCCTAAATGCAATTGAATTTTCTTGGAGCTCACAATCCCAAGACCCCAATCGCATGGTCCCACCTTTATCTGTAACTTTTTTTTGATCTTCCATTAAATCAATTACATGATATGGACTATTTGAATCCATTTCAGACGAATTAGCACCCTTTAGGCCTAGAACATTTCTGGAAAATTCAATAACTGCCATTTGCATTCCTAAACAAATTCCAAAAAATGGAATTCCATTTATACGAACATAATTTATGGCACTAATTTTTCCCTCAATTCCACGTTCCCCAAAACCTGGCGCAACAATGATTCCATTCATTCCATTAAGCAAATCACTTACATTTTCCGAATTTAAATGTTCTGAATGTATAGACTTAACATTAATTTTTACCTCATTCTCAGCTCCAGCATGAATAAGTGCTTCGAGAATTGACTTATAGGAGTCCTGCAACTCAACATACTTACCTATAAGACCAATATTAATTTCAGTAGATGGATTTTTGTATTTCTTCAAAAATAAATTCCAGCTTTCCAAATTGGGTCTTCGCCATGACAGTTGAAGTTGCTTTAAAACCACTTTATCAAGTCCTTCTTTTAGTATTAAATTAGGTACATCGTAAATTGTAGATGCATCAATAGATTGTATTACGCATTCTTCCTTGACATTACAAAACCTAGCAATCTTCGTACGAATTGATGAACTTAGTTCATGTTCAGTTCGACATACCAAAACATCAGCCTGCACTCCACTTTCCATAAGCGTTTTAACACTATGTTGAGTAGGTTTTGTTTTTAATTCACCTGCGGCTGATAAAAATGGAATCAAGGTCAAATGAACAACTAAAACATTATTATTTCCCTTCTCCCATTTTAATTGTCGCACTGATTCAATGTAAGGTAATGACTCAATATCTCCAACAGTTCCACCAATTTCAGTAATTACTATGTCATATTTACCAGTTTGGCCTAAAGACATCATTCTATGTTTTATTTCATCAGTTATATGTGGAATGACTTGTACTGTTTTTCCTAAAAACTCACCACGGCGTTCTTTATTTATAACATTTTGATAAATCCGTCCTGTGGTTATATTGTTTGCTTGTGAAGTTTTTACGTTCAGAAATCGTTCATAATGTCCCAAATCTAAATCAGTTTCAGCTCCATCTTCGGTAACATAACATTCACCATGCTCATATGGATTTAATGTACCAGGATCAATATTAATATAAGGATCAAATTTTTGGATAGTTATTCTATAACCTTGAGATTGTAATAGCTTAGCGAGCGAGGCAGCAATGATACCTTTCCCAAGTGAAGAACTTACACCCCCAGTTACAAAGATGTATTTTGTATTATTGCTAGTCATTAAACACTTTTAAACTTGGCAAAATTACAAATAAGTATTTAATATTAAGAGATTGTGAGAAAATTTATGCTGAAGTAAAATTAAGAATCAACAGAAATTAGCTCAACTTCAAAAATTAGATTAGCATTTGGGGGTATAATTCCTCCAGCACCTCGTTCGCCATAAGCTAGCCAACTGGGAATAACAAATTTAGCTTGATCGCCTACATGCAAAAGTTGAATCCCCTCATCCCAACCTGATATTACATTACCAACACCTAATTGAAATTTAATAGGCTTACCTCTATCACGTGAAGAATCGAAGATAGTACCGTTGCTCAATTTACCAACATAATGAACTGATACAAAATCATTTATCGCGGCTTTTTTACCATTTCCATGGTTTAATATTTGATAACGCAAACCGGTAGCAGTTGTTTTTAACCCTTTACTTAAATTTTTTAATTCTTTCTCGATTAATAATTTTTGTTCGCTAATGCGTTTCAATTTGGTATCTTGGAATTCATTAAATGCTTTAAGAGCATCAAAATTATTTGCTTTTTTACCGATAGCAATAATTTCAATATTTTTAATCAAATCCCCTTTTGAAATACTATTAACTACGGATTGACACTTGACAGTTTTGCCGAATACAGCGTGTTTTCCGTCAAGCCATGGAGTTGGAACATGAGTAATAAAAAATTGACTTCCATTGGTACCTGGGCC
>MDTG01237466.1_pt1 | contig 10523 bp, 7 predicted proteins | sample 811421 | NCBI WGS metagenome assembly MDTG01 (sample SAMN05326645, study PRJNA326480) | marine metagenome | isolation source: seawater | place: Pacific Ocean: South East | collected 2011
AAAAAAATTCAATTCAACAATTAAAAAAATAGAAACCAGAGATATTTGTATATTCCCTTCATCTTTATTCCATCATACTATTCCATTTAAAAGTTCAGACGAGAGGATATGTTTGGTCTTTGATTTAGCAAAAAGCAAAAAAAAAGAAAATTAATAAGTAAGAATTTACTAAATTAACTCATACCATATTTGAATAAATATTGATATATAGTAGTTCATATATTTCCTAATAAATAAATATAACCAGATATTAAAATATCATAAAAAGAGGAAATTTCTGCAATGTAATACATTAACATGATTTTGATTTTGTTAGTAAAATACCAATAAATAAAAAGTCCAAAAAATAAGGATGGAGAAATCTGCTAAAAAACAGACAAGAAGCAAACAAGTAACTGAAGTAACTACATACCCAGTTTCGTATTCGACAGAAACAATAAAAGATAATATTTCTATTGATATAGAAAATATTCTTTCTAAAGAACAAATAATTTATCAAGCGTTTAACTGCCATTCAAAAGGCAATACAGCAGAAGCGGCCAAGTATTATCAGTATTTAATTGACAATGGTTCTAATGACCATAGAGTTTATGCGAATCTCAGCCTCATATTGGAAGGTATTGGTAAATTAAAAGAAGCTGAATTGTTACTTCACAAAGCAATTGCCATTAAACCTGACAAAGCAGAATTTCACTCAAATCTAGCAGATATTTTAAATGCTCTTGGCAAATTAGAAGAAGCAGAATTAGCACTGCGAGAAGCCATCAAACTTAACCCCGACTCAGCAATAATTCATTCTAATCTAGGGTCCATCTTGAAAACTCTTGGCAAATTAGAAGAAGCAGAATTGTTTACTCGTAAAGCCATTGAATTGAATCCTAACCACGGAATACTTCATTCGAATCTGGGATCAATCCTGATAGATGTAGGAAAATTAGAAGAAGCAGAATTATCACTTCGCATGGCTATTAACCTTCAGCCTGATTATGCAGATGCTTATTATAATCTTTCATTGATACAACTCCTACAAGGAAATTATCACTCTGGTTTAGAGAATTATGAGTTTAGATTCAAAAAAAAGAAACCAACAATTCCTCATGCCCAAACAACAATCAAGAAATTAAATACTGAAAAATTACAGAAAGGAGAAAAACTATTAGTTATTAGTGAGCAAGGCATAGGAGACACGCTTCAATATATGCGCTACATACCTTATTTAAAAAAGTTAGGTTTCAATGTTTCTTTTTGTCCGCAACAAAAACTTAATACCATAATAAAAGCATCAGCTATTGACCAAAATCCGATAACACCAGCTCAAGCGAGAAAAGTTTCAGAAGGTAAATGGATCCCACTATTGTCATTGCCTAGATTTCTAGAAGTCAGCCCAACAAATCCAATCGTATCTAAACCATACATCTACTCAAATAATGAATTAACTAAAAAATGGAAAAAAATACTCTCAGAGGAAAAAAAACCAATTATTGGTATTAATTGGCAAGGTAATCCAAATGCAGAAAAAAATTACCAAAAAGGGCGCTCTTTACCTCTAGAAGCTTTCTCATTTCTTACTGAAAAAAATAATTTCAAATTCTTATCACTACAAAAAGGGTTTGGTGCAGAGCAATTAAATGATTGCTCATTTCACAATAAATTTGTTGAATGCCAAGATCAAGTTAATACTATTTGGGATTTCCTTGAAAATGCGTCTATCATTGAAAATTGTGATTTAATTATTACTTCTGATACTGCAATTGCTCATTTAGCTGGAGGAATGGGAAAACCAATTTGGATACTTCTGAAGCAATACCCAGAATGGAGATGGGGTGATGATGGTGAGAGTACATTTTGGTATCCCACAATGAAATTATTCCGACAAAAAGAACAAGGTAATTGGAATGAAGTAATGATGAGGGTATCAAAGGAACTTGAAAAAGAGATTAAAAATTTTAGTAAATCATTTATATCATAGTAATATTTAAGTACATCATTACATAAGAGTTCTTCTTTATATGTATGAAACGAATTAATAACTTGGTGATCAGTAGTAAAGTAATTATCAACATAAAGTTGCTCAAGAATGGAGGAATCTAGAAATCATCAAAAAAAAAGCAAGCACGTTTCGAAAGTAAAAACATTTCCAGTTCCATTTCATTTCAAAATAATCAACGAAAGTTTTTCTGATAGCTTCAATATCCCTTCCAGGTTTTCTAAAGAACAAGTCCTAAATCAAGCATTTAAGCTTCATTCAGTGGGAAATACTCAAGAAGCCTCCAAAACTTATCAAGATTATATTGATCAGGGAGGAAATGACCCGAGAGTCTTTTCTAATTATGGAATAATCCTGAAAGATTTAGGTAAGTTGCAAGAAGCAGAATTAGCACAACGAAAAGCAATTGAAATAAATCCTGGATTTGCAAATGCTCATTGTAATCTAGGATTAGTATTAATAAAGCTTGGCAGACTTAAAGAAGCAGAGTTATCTACTCGTAAAGCTATTGAACTTAATCCAGAATTCATAGCTGCTCATGTGAACCTAGGTGGCATATTGAAAGATCTTAAGAGATTAAAAGAAGCAGAATTATCTACTCGCAAAGCCATTGAATTGAATCCGGATTTATCTTATGCTCACGCGCTATTAGGTGACATATTGAAAGAACTAGGTCAATATCAAGAGGCTAAATTTTCTCTACGAAAAGCAATTGAAATTAATCCTAAATTAGCAAATGCTTATAGTAACCTTGGACTCATATACAAAGATCTTGGAGAATATAAAAAAGCAGCAGAATTGATTAGCAAAGCAATAGAAATTAATCCTCGTTTTGCAATTGCCTATTCCAATCTAGGAATAATTTTAAAGGAAATGGGTAAATTAGAAGAAGCAGAAGTAGCGCAAAGTAAAGCAATTGAAATTAATCCTAGCTTTGCCATTGCTTATTCAAATCTTGGAAACTTATTAAAAGAATCTGGTAAGTTACTAGAAGCTGAAGCAGCACAACGAAAAGCTATAGAAATAAATCCTGAATTTGCTAATGCTCATTACAACCTAGCAAATATATTAAAAGATCTAGGAAAATTTGAAGAGGCATTAAATTATTATCTAAAGGCACTAACAATTAAGCAAGATATTCCTAATCTCTATATTAAAATATCTGATTTTTTACAAGATAATGATCTAGCCAAGTTAAATAAAAAAAACTTAAAAAGTTTATTCAATTTACTACTAGAAAGGAATGATATATCACATATAAATCTATTTAATGTATTTAATTTTTTATATAAGCAAGAACTAATAGATACTCTAAGTGAATTGGATTCAGATAAATCACAATTAGAATCGTTAGTAAGTAATAGAATCATAATTAATAGTCTTAAAAAAATTATATTTCAAGATCCAGCATTAGAAGATAATCTAATCATGTTAAGAGCTAAGATATGCAATAATATTGATAAATATATTAATCAAATAGAATTGATAATTGGATTAGCAGAACAATGCTTCCTAAATGAATATGTTTACTCAATATCAAAAGAAGAGCAAATTGCTATTAAGGAACTTATCAATATATCTAAAAAAGGCTCAATAAATGAAATCCATATTTCAATTATTGCTTGTTACTATCCATTATATACCATTATTGATCAAGTTCCATTAATAAAATCTTACAATTCCTCTATTCCAAGCTTTAACAAACTTTTAAGAACACAAATCAAAGAACCTTTAGAAGAATTAGAATTGACTAAAAAAATTAAAAAATTAGGATCAATTAAAGATATTATTTCTCAAAAAGTAAAATCTCAGTACGAAGAAAATCCATATCCAAGATGGAGATATGGAAGTCATCCGAAAAAATTATCTATTCGTAATGCAATTAATAATGAAATAAAGCCTAATTGTATTAATCATGTTTGTACAAATAAGAAAATAAAAGTTCTCGTTGCGGGTTGTGGCACAGGTAACCAAATCTTGCAGACACAGAGATATATGAATGCACATATTACGGGTATTGACCTAAGTTTATCTAGTCTTTCTTATGCTCAAAGAAAAATCAATGAAATTGGAATTGATAATGTTGATCTAATACAAATGGATATCTTAGAAATTTATTTACTAAAAGAACGATTTGACATTATTGAATGTGGTGGTGTTTTACACCATATGAATAATCCTAAAAAGGGATTAAAAGAATTAGTGAATGTTTTAAAACCTAACGGATTTATGAAGTTAGGATTATATAGTATACTAGGAAGACAAGATGTTATTAAAGCAAGAAAATATATTGCGGACCAAACATTTGAAGCTAATAGAATAAGTATTCAAGATTTCAGAAATAAAATTTTATCAGGTAGATTAAAAAAGTTAAATTCACTACAAACATTTATAGACTTTTATTCATTATCTGAATTCCGTGATCTTTGCTTTCACACTCAAGAACATAGATTTAACATTAAGCAACTTAAAGATACTCTTGAATCTAATCAATTGAAGTTTCTTGGATTTCAACTTAAAGAACCAATCAAATCACTCTATAAAAAATATTTTCCAGAAGATAAAGTGCAAACAAATTTAGATAACTGGAGTAAATTTGAAGAGCAGTACCCAAACACTTTTAGAGCAATGTATCAATTTTGGGTTTGTAAAACCAAATTTTGAATCATTGAAGGAAGAAAAATATTCTGATTCTTTAGAGGCAACGATCTTTATAAGATAGTTTTTGCGATAGTGAACAACTCTAGATTGCAAATGAATTTTATACATTATAATTATTTTAAAAGGTTCTTTTTTAGCATGATTTTAAATAAAGAGATACGTAATAGTTTAATCTCAAAAAATATTATTCATGGTTTTTCAAAATGGAAAGCAGGATTATCAGTTGTAATGATGTGTTTGATTCCAATTTATTGTTTAAATAAATACCAAGTAAAAAGTAATACTATTTCCGAAGAAGTTGCATTTTGCAAAAACCACGCAAGTTCATATATACCTTTCAATGATCCTAATTACCTAGAAAATTACGAAATTGTTTATAACTATTGTCTGAAAGAAGTTAAAAAGCAACAAATGAAATTAGCATATGAAAAAGAAATAGGTAAATTAACGCCTATTGAAAGAAAAGAGATGAAGAATAAACTACTAAAGATTACATCTGAAAACCAAACAAAATGTAAGGAAGCCAAAAAAGAAATTTCTCCTGGTTTCTTTATATGTGACTTAATTATTGGAAAAGGTCGTACTGCGAGCGAAAAAGATTATATTTTTGTAGAGTACATAGGTAAAAACGTAGAAGGCATAGAATTTGATACTAGTTATGCAAGAGCTTCTTTTTTTTCATTCACTATTGGCCAGGGACAAGTTATAAAAGGTTGGGATAAAGGATTGAAGAATATGAAAGAAGGGGGGATCCGAAAATTAATTATTCCACCTGAACTTGCATATGGTAATCAAAATAAAGGTGAGAAGATTCCAGCTAATTCTACTTTAGTGTTTTTAGTTCACTTATTAAAAGTAAATTAACAGATAATCACTATTTCTTGAGTAGATGATTAGTGATTATAAAGTACTCATTAAAAGGAATACACTCTTAATATCAGATGAACTGCTTAAGCATCGTTCAGAATCATCACTATTTAACCATGATGATAAGAATTGATTACCTAGTGATGCTGCTTTCTTAAAATCTTGGCAAGCAAGTTTATCATTCCCCATTTCAAAATAAATTAAACCACGATTTAGATAACTATCAGCGTCATCAATTTGAAGTTCTATGGTTTTACTGTAATCAGAAATTGCCCCTTCATAATCATCTAAATAATATCTAGCAACACCACGATTAAAGTATGCAATTGCATACTCAGGATTAATCTCTATAGCGTGATCATAATCAGAAATTGCCCCTTCATAATTTTTTAAATTCATCTTTGCAAAACCTCTATTGTAATAAGCAATAAAATGTGATTCATCAATATAAATTGCCTGACTAAAAGCCCTAATTGCTTCTTTATACTTGCCATTTTTGCCTTTGCTGAGTCCTTCCTTTATATAAGAATTAGCAGATAAATTATTTAGTTCTTTTTTGGTCACTACTAATATATTATTTGCATGCATAGATTTAGATAAAGGGAATGTTAGTTGCCCTAAATGGATTAAAAAAAAGAAGAAGGTAATAGCAACTTTTCTCATTTTCATAATAAGAGATTTACTAAAACAAAATTTTAAAAATCATCCTACCGTTTCTTCACTACCTATTGGTTGAAAAGTTATAAATAGATTCTTATGAGGTAATAAATTAAAATGAAAATCCAAAGTAGAGAGAAAATCCGCAATCTAATAACTCTCAGATGAAAATTTATAATTATATTTATAACTAGCTTGTGACTATTTTCCTTTGTTCTAACAGCGTACTTAGGAGAATTTCTATTGAAAGTCTATAACTACATTTAGATAGTTAACACTATCCTTACTTAATAGTTTTAGTGTAAATAAAGTGTAATAAGGAAGTCATAAGATCGAGTGTATTGCCTTCATAATATGAAGTTGCAATGTTGCTTATAGGAGAATGGATATTAGAAAAAATGTAAAAATTATCTTTTATTTACTTTCTGACTTCTTTAGATCTTTTATTTAAAAATATCAGGACATACAAGTTTATGATAATTAGTGATTAAATCGATCACTTTTTTATTATTCATAGATAATGATCTTGCAAAATCTAAACAAGCATTTTTCTTTTCTTTAACTGCAAGTTTACTAAGAGCTCTATTGTAAAAGAAACGAGAATATTTAGAATTGATTAAGATTGCTTGATCATAATCCTTGATTGACTCTCTATATTTCTTAATTTCAAACTTTGCAAGACCTCGATTATAATAAGCATTAAAGTCAGTAGAGTTTATTTCTAATGCTTTATTATAGTCTTTTATTGCATCTTTAAAATATCCTAATTTCTTTCTTGCTATCCCCCTATTTGTATATGCCATTGAAAAATCTTGATATAATTGAATTGCTTTTGTATATTCTTCTATTGCCTCAATATATTTCTTACTTTTCAACTTAGAATTTCCAATATTATAATGACTGACACTATCACTTGTGTATTGTTTTTTTTCTGCAAATGCTTTGTTATGAGATTCAAGATCATAAATTAGCAACAAGAAAAATGACAAAATTAGAATCAATCGTTTATATTTTTTCAATATCTTTTATAAAATCACTAATACCAGTATAGAGTTCAATCTGTTAAAAGAAAAAATAGTTAAATATCTTTATTCCGTTATGATTTAAACCCGACGGGGCAGGTAGGATGAAATACAATTATCATTCTATAGCTACGATTATGAAGTCTTTAGTATTCCCACTGAATACTTACATTAAAAAAATTCAATATAATTGATCCAAACCAGAGAAATTAACGATTTTTATAGTATTAAATACTATAAAAAACTAATAAGTAATGATCATAAGCTAAATAATACTTTGCAAAGACAGCATTAATATAGAGATATTGTAGGGACTAATCCAAAGATAATGCTACTTTATGATACTCAAAAAAACAACAAGGATTGAAGAATGAGTAGTAAAATAGCTTGTAACAAAAGATAGAAGGATATATATGGAACAATCTGGTTACAAAGACCCTGGGAAAAAGAAAATCTGTATAACTACATTCCCCGTTCCATTTCCTTTCAAGGAAAATCAAGAAAATATGACTAATGCTCCTACGAAAGATTCTAAAGAAAAATTAATCAAGCAAGCTTTTAGTTTTCATTTACAAGGAAACATCCAAGCAGCAGCAAAATATTATGAATATTTCATAAATCAAGGTTTCAAGGACCATAGGGTTTTGTCCAATTATGGAAAAATATTGAATGATCTTGGAAAATCAAAAGACGCTGAATTGTCATGCCGTAAAGCAATTAAAATTAAACCTAATTACGCAGAAGCCCATTACAATCTAGGAATCATATTGAGTGATCTTGGAAAATTAAAAGACGCTGAATTGTCATACCGTAAAGCAATTCAGATTAAACCTGATTTCGCAAATGCTCATTCTAATCTAGGAAATATATTAAGCGATATTGGCAAGTTAAAAGAAGCAGCATTATCACAACGCAAAGCAATTGAAATTAAACCTGATTACGTGGAAGCTCATTATAATTTAGGAATCATATTTAAAGATCTTGGAAAGTTAAAAAATGCAGAATTATCTTACCGTAAAGCAATTGAAATTAAACCTAATTTTGCTGAGGCTCATTATAATCTGGGAAATATTTTAAAAGATTTTGGAAAATTAAAAGAAGCAGAATTGTCTTACCGAAAAGCAATTGAAATTAAACCTAATTACGCAGAAGCCCATTACAATCTAGGAATAATTTTTAGTGATCTTGGAAAATTACAAGATGCAGAATTATCTTACCGAAAAGCAATTGAAATTAAACCTTATTTTGCAAATGCTCATTCTAATCTGGGAAATATTTTGAGTGATCTTGGAAAATTACAAGACGCAGAATTGTCTTACCACAAAGCTATTGAAATTAAACCTAATTTCGCAGAAGCTCATTACAATATGGGAAATATTTTGAAGGATTTTGGAAAATTACAAGACGCAGAATTGTCATATCGCAAAGCAATTGAACTTAAACCTGATTATGCAGAGGCACATTATAATCTTGGAATCATATTGAGTTATCTTGGAAAGTTAAAAGAATTGATTTGTTTATCAAAAAGTACACTCGCAATCAGATCAATCAATCAAGGAGATAAATTACAGGCCTCATTACAAGTCACGATAACTAATTTATTAAAAGGAAATTTCACAGAGGTATTATCAAATCTCAATCAAACAAATAAATTAATAAAGCAAGGAGGTCTTAGTTTTATTAAGAATAAAAAGAATAAAAAGCATACATTGATTTACTCTAAATTAATTTCTTTACTCTATCCTCTACTTGAAAAAGGAATTAACAATCCTAATTCAGCAAGAATACCTCATATTGGAGAAAGTCATTGTCTATCCTTTGCTCATCAAACTCTATCCATATCGTCACAAATACAAAAAATTCAACCAGTTTTGATAACTGGTGGGAAAGCATGGCATTTTGGAAATAAAAAAAATAATCAATGGAAAGATTCTCTCACTCAACAGATAAAAAATCATAAATATAATGACAAAGTATTTATTTCTTTTGGAGAAATTGATTGTAGAAAAAACGAGGGAATACTTACTGTCGCAATCAAGAAAAATAAAGATATTGCCGAAGTATGTGAAAAAACTATTAAAAGTTATTTAGATTATATGGAAACAACGCTATCTCTAATTTACTCAAAAAGATATTACTTTGGTGTACCTACGCCAACAAAAAAAGAATTGCCTGATGAATTAGATTTAAAAAGGATTAAAATGATCAAACTATATAATAGAATTTTAAAAAGGGAAGTTTTATCTAGGGATTCATATTTCTTAGATGTTTATAATTTAACTTCTGCCCAAGATGGCCAGAATAACAATATGTATATGTATGATGGCACTCACCTTTCTCCTAAATGCCTTTCTATTTTGTTTGAGAAGTACCTATACGAACCAAATAATATTATTTCGTAAGTATAAAGTTATTAGAGCTAATTCCTGCATTAATTTGTTTCTTCTACAATACGATCAATCAGATATTTTAAACTATAAAAAATCACTCCTGCTAAGATTTTTTTATAGGTCAGGAGTCTTATGAAACTACTAACCCAAAACAATTAAAAATATGTTTCTAATATTCAATATTGAGCTTTAATATTCATTCTATTAAATAGTTTTTTTCTTATATTTTGTTCATAAATATTACCTACAAACTATTACTTATAATCCCTTTAGCTCATTGAACCAATATTTTTATCAATTTTAATAAGAACTTATCGTAGCCTCTTTTGCCGTTTTAAATTTTATTTTTAGAAATTAATTTGCAAGATCTATAAACTATTACATCTTGTTTTAGTTTAAGCCTTGTATACTCGTATCCTACATCTATAGGTTGAGAAATCATAGAAAAATCTACTTTTTTATGCATACACTATATCTTGAGGAATGATACAACCCAAGAAAACAAGGTTAGAATTAGTAGTAAAATAGTTGAACTTAAAAGGTAGAAAAGAAAAAATGGAGGGGTCGGAAAAGCAAGATCAAGAACAAATAAAGGGCACTAGAGTTGAAACATTCTCAGTTCCATTTGCTTTAGGAGCAATTAAAGAGAATATTTCTATTTCTACCAATACTCGTTCTATAGCTTCAAAAGAGCAAATCATTTATCAAGCTTTTAAATTTCATTCACAAGGAAATATTCAAGAAGCAGCAAAATATTATCAACATTGCATCAATCAAAGATTTGATGATCACAGAGTTTTTTCGAATTATGGGATCATTTTAAAAGATCTTGGCAAGTTAAAAGAAGCAGAATTATCCACTCGCAAAGCCATTGAACTTAAACCTGACTTAGCTGAAGCACATTCCAATCTGGGAAACATTTTGAAAGATATTGGCAAA
>MDTG01287831.1_pt1 | contig 10523 bp, 11 predicted proteins | sample 811421 | NCBI WGS metagenome assembly MDTG01 (sample SAMN05326645, study PRJNA326480) | marine metagenome | isolation source: seawater | place: Pacific Ocean: South East | collected 2011
ATATTAGCTGAGGTAGATAAAGATAGTGAAGTGATTACTCAACCATTAACATTTGTTGCAACTTGCAATGCAATAAGTTACTGCAATGCAAAACCTATATTTGTTGATGTTGATAGAGATACTATGAGTTTATCACCATTTGCTTTGCAATCTTTTCTTGAAAAAAATACGATTATTAAAAATAACAGATGCATTAACAAGAAAACAAAAAAAGTAATTAAAGCATGTGTGCCAATGCATTCTTACGGACATCCTTGTCGAATTGATGAAATAAAAAAAATACTTAAAAAGTATCATATATTTCTAATTGAAGATGCCGCAGAAAGCTTAGGTAGTTTTTATAAAAATAAACACACAGGTACTTTTGGCAAACTAGGAGTAATAAGTTTTAATGGGAATAAAATTGTTACAGCGGGCGGGGGAGGATGTATAATTACAAATGACAAAACCCTTGCAAAAAAAGCAAAACACTTAACTACAACAGCTAAAGTTTCACATAAATGGGATTTTAATCATGATATGATCGGCTATAACTATCGCATGCCCAATTTAAATGCTGCTTTATTGGTTGCACAATTAGAAAAACTGGATGATTTTATTATTAATAAACGTAATTTAGCAAATGAGTATGAACACTTTTTTAAAAAATTTGATTTTAATTTCGTAAAAGAACCAAAAAACTGCAAATCTAACTATTGGTTAAATTCAATTATTTTCAAAAATAAAACCCAAAGAGATCAATTTTTATATGAGACCAATCATAATGGCGTTATGACAAGACCAATTTGGATATTAATGAATAAACTGCCAATGTTTAAAAATACGCAGTGTGATAATTTAAAAAATTCAAAATGGTTATTCGATCGGGTTGTAAACATACCTAGCAGTGTAACATCATGAAAAAAATTATTTTAATCGGTGGTGGCGGTCACTGTAAATCAGTCATTGATGTTATTGAACAAGAAGGTGAATTTAAAATTTCTGGTATAGTAGATAAATCTAAGCTTATAGGCACTAATATCTTAGGATATAAAGTTATAAGCAATGATTTAGATTTAAATTTTTTAGCTAAGAAATATAAAAATGCCATGATAACGGTTGGTCAGATTAAATCACCATCATTAAGGATAAAATTATTTAATTTAGCTAATAAAGCTGGATTTAAATTTCCTTCTATAATCTCACCAAGAGCCTATGTTTCTAAACACTCAAGTATTGGTATTGGAACTATCGTTATGCACAATGCAATTGTTAATGCAAATGTTTCTATAGGAGATAATTGTATTATAAATACAAAATCATTAGTTGAGCACGATAGTGTAATATCTAATCATTGTCATATTTCTACTAATGCCACTATAAATGGAAACGTTAAAATTAAGTCAAAATGTTTTGTTGGTAGTAATGCAACAGTCAGAGATGGCATTGTAATTAAAGAAAATAGTTTTATCAAAGCAAATACTTTAGTTAAATGAAATTATTTTTCTTAAAAAAAAAGAATCTTTTTATAATTTGAAAAAATGAATAATACTGCTTTCTTAACAACAGTTTTTCCCCAAAATGAAAAATTTTTAAAACCTTTTTTTAATTCCTTATCTGCGCAAACTCATAAAGATTTTGATTTAGTCATTGTTAACGATAATTTTAAAAATTTAGACTATTATAAGGATCTTTATTCAAATTTAGACATTATAAATATTAATTCATCAAATACACCAGTTAAAAACAGGGAAGTGGGAATAAATTATTGTATAGAGCACAAATATGAAGTTTTAATATTTGGAGATAGTGATGATTATTTTGCAAATAATCGTATTGAAAAATCTTTAGAACTATTAAAAAATACAGATGTGCTGGTTAATGATTTGAGTCTTTTCGATAGTGATGGTGTGTACGAAAAAAAATATCTATCAAATAGGCTTAAGAATTTAGATGTGGTCGATCTTGAATTTATAAAAGACAAAAATATTTTTGGGATGACCAATACTGCTATTAAACTAGAAAATATTTGCAAAGTTACTTTTGACGATAAGATTGTTGCGGTAGATTGGTTTTTTTTTAAAAAAATATTGAAAAAAGGTTTAAAAGCGGTATTTACTAACGAAACAGTAAGTTTCTATCGTCAGCATGAAAATAACTCAGTTGGATTATGCTCTGAAAATAATAAATATTACCTATGGGGAGAAAAAAAATGAGAGTTTTTTTTATAGGCACAGTAGAGTTTTCGAAAAAATCTCTTCAAAAACTTATTGAGTTAGATGTTCGGGTGATTGGCCTTTGCACAAAAAAAAAATCTAGTTTTCATAGTGATTTTTCAGATTTAACGTATATATGCAAAGAAAAAAAAATACCTTTCAAGTTTGTCAAAGACGTTAATTCTAAGCAAAATATAGAGTGGATAAAATCTTTAGCTCCAGATATTATTTTTTGTTTCGGTTGGTCAAATTTGATTAAACGTGAGCTGCTTGCTTTAGCTCCTGCTGGGGTTGTGGGCTTTCATCCAGCTAAATTGCCACAAAATAGAGGTCGTCATCCATTGATTTGGACTTTGGCATTAGGTATAAAAAAAAGTGCTTCGACATTTTTTTTTATGAATGAAAATGCTGATTGTGGTGATATATTGTCCCAAAAAGATTTTGATATTTCGGAGTCTGACTGCGCTCAGACCTTATACAACAAAGTAATTAATATAGCACTAATGCAAATAGAAGAATTTATTCCACACCTTAAAAATAAAAGTTTTAAAAGAATAAAACAAAACCATAAAATAGCTAACACTTGGAGAAAAAGAGAAAAAACTGATGGTAAAATAGATTTTCGTATGAGTAGCGAAGCTATTTATAATTTAGTACGAGCCCTATCAAAGCCATATCCTGGTGCATATGTTGTATATAAAAAAAAAGAGGTTATTGTATGGCAGGTAAAAATAGTTAAAAATAATCAAGATAATATTGAATGTGGTAAAATTCTGGCCTCTAATAAAAACTCAATTGTAGTTAAAACATTTGATTCAGCTATAGAAATTTTAAAACATGAATTTAACCAATCTCCAATACTCGGAGAGTACCTTTGAAAAATAAAGTTTTAATTATAGCAGTTCATCCTGATGATGAGACACTTGCTTGTGGTGGAACATTGCTTAAGCACAAAGCAAAAAGCGATGAGATAAATTGGCTTATTTGCACAACCCTTGAGGAAAATCATAGCTACTACAAAATAAAAGAAAAAGAGATCGAGCAGGTTTCAAAACTCTATAATTTTGAGAGTGTACACAATCTAAGATTAAAAACTACACTGGTGGATGAGTACAATATGAGCGAACTTATAGGAAAAATATCAAACATAATTAATGAAGTTAAGCCAAATATTGTTTATCTCCCATTTAAATATGATGTTCACAGTGATCATAGAAAAATATTTGAAGCTACTTATAGTTGCACAAAATCTTTTAGATATCCATTTATCAAAAAAATATACATGATGGAAACCTTGAGTGAAACAGAGTTTGCTCCAAGCATCAAAAGAGATAGTTTTTCCCCAAATGTATTCGTAGACATAACTGAATATATGAATAAAAAAATTGAAATAATGAATTGTTATCAAGGCGAAATTAACAAACATCCATTTCCCAGAAGTGAGAAAAACATTAAAGCTTTAGCAACTTTTAGAGGAGCTACTTGTGGATGTGAATATGCGGAAAGCTTTGTTTTACTTAAAGAAATAGATTAAAAAGAGATTAAGTAACAATGAAAATAGATTTAACAAAAAAAAAAGAAATCTTTAATTATTGTAGTCCATATATTATTGCTGAGATTGGAGCTAATCATAATGGAGATATGGATTTAGCAAAAAAAATGATAGATTCTGCAATTGAGTGTGGTTGTGATGCAGTTAAATTTCAATCGTGGAATAAAAAATCTCTAATAAGTAAAACTGGATTTAAACAAAATATAGTTTTTACTGACAGTAAAAAGAAGCACTTTGGATCTTTAGAAGAAATGGTTGATAAATATTACTTAAGAAAAGAACAGCATTATGAATTAAGGGATTATTGTATCTCAAGAGGAGTAGATTTTTCCTCAACACCTTTTAGTCAAGAAGAAGTTGATTTATTGAATGAATTGGGTGTAGATTTTTTTAAAGTTGCATCAATGGATATTAATAATTATCCGTTACTAAAATATTTAGCACAGTTTGATAAACCAATATTATTATCTACAGGTATGGCAAACTTGGGCGAGATTGAAAAAGCAGTCAAAATTATTGAAGGAGAAGGAAATTCAAAAATAATAATTTTGCACTGTGTAGCTATATATCCTCCAGAAAATAAAGATCTAAATCTTAGAAATATTACCATGCTACAAAATACGTTTAAGTACCCTATTGGTTTTTCTGATCATTCGATTGGTTTTACAGCTCCCCTAGCCTCTATCGCTCTTGGAGCTTGTATAATTGAAAAACATTTTACCACCGATAAAAATTTACCTGGTTGGGATCATGAGATTTCAGTCAATCCAGAAGAAATGAAAATAATAGTTGATGGTTCAAAACATATTAACCAGTCATTAGGCAACCTTAAAAGAACTGTCTCTAAAGCTGAGGAAGAAATGAAAAAAAAATTTCGTAGGAGTGTTATAGTAAACAAAAATCTTAAGGCAGGAGATATTATTAAAAAAGATGACATATCTCTTAAAAGGCCAGGAACTGGTTTTTCTCCTGATGAAATAAAATTTATTTTAGGTAAAAAGTTAAAAAAAGACATTGAGGCAGACTGTTTGTTAACAAAAGATGATATCAAACAAGATTAAAAACAATGACAAAGAAGAAATATCAAGACTATGTAATTAAAAAAGGTGAATTCATTGGCGATTTTGAGAGTATGTATAAGGATTGTGAGGATCCGTGGCATCAAAGTACAATGGATAATGTTTATAATAGTAGAATGATAATTATAAAAAATTGGATAAAAAAATTTAATAACAGTCATAAAGTTCAAGTTTGTGAAATAGGTTGTGGTTTTGGATATATAACTTCAGATTTGAACAATAATGGGGTAAGTTGTATTGGAGTAGATATTTCATCAACAGCAATTAAAAAAGCACGCAGTCTTCATAGCAGTTGTGAGTTTGCTGTAGCAGAATTTGATGATTTTAAATTTTATAAGCAGAAAAATATAAATATATTCATGATGACTGAAGTGACGTGGTATGTTTTGCCAAAATTAAAAACATTTATAGAAAAATTAAAAGAATATAGTAACAATTATGGCAAACCTATTTACCTAATTCATCTTCTTACCACTTACCCGGAAGGAGTACAGCAATACGGTAAAAACTATTTTTTTGATTTAAAAGGAATTTTGAAATTTTTTGAATTAGATTATATTGAATATGGGTCTTTAGGAGCTGGACAAGATTATAAAAATCAAAGTAGAGGAACATATTTTATAGCAAAAATATAAATATCAAATATTTATTAATGAATGATTAAATAAATCAATAATGCTAAAGATATAAACATGTTAAAGGAAGAATAAAGCTGAATTAAATAACTTCTTTATTTTAATAAGAACAAACATATAAATACATGCAATAATGAAAAATAATAAATACACCATCGCACACAATGAATCTATTAGAGATGCAATTAAAAAAATAGATGTTAACAAATTAAATACTCTTATTGTCCTTGATGAAAAAAAAAAAGTTATAGGCATCTTTACTGAAGGTGATTTTAGGCGGGCTGTTTTGCGTGGACTGGATATGCAAAACAAAATATCATTGATCATTAATAATCAATTTAAGTATTTGATGGATGGATTTTCAAAAATAGAAGCAAAAAAACTATTTAAAAACAATGATTTAATTTTGGATATACCTATATTAAACAAAAAATTTCAATTAATAAAAATAATAAGTAGGAGTGATTTTTTTTTCACAAAACCAATTAAAAAAAATATTAATATTAGAAATTGTCCTGTAGTTATTATGGCTGGAGGTAAAGGAACAAGATTAGACCCCTTCACCCGTGTATTGCCCAAACCACTCATTCCTTATGGAAATGACCCAATTATTAAAGTTATAATGGACTCATTCAAAAGTTTTGGTTCAAGTAAATTTTATATCTCAATTAATGAAAAGAGCAGCATGATTAAATCATATTTTTATGATCATAAAATTGCTTATAATATTAAATATATTGAAGAAAAAAAGCCACTTGGCACTGCAGGCTCCTTAAAACTTTTAGAAAAAAAAATAAAAAATACTTTTTTTGTTATTAACTCAGATGTCTTAATCCATTCTTATTATCCATCAATTATAGAGTTTCATAAAAATAATAGTAACGATTTAACTTTAATTTCATCAATGCGTAATTATAAGATTCCATATGGTGTTTGTACATTTGATAAATCTGGAAAACTGAAAAAAATTTTAGAAAAACCTAGTTATGATCATTTTGTTAACACTGGTCTTTATGTTGTTGAGCCAAGAATATTAAAACTGATACCAGTCAATGTAAAATTTGATATGACTAAGTTAATAAATAAAGTAAAAGAAAATAATATGAAAGTAGGCGTATTTCCTATATCTGAACATTCATGGTCAGATGTGGGTGAATGGACCGAATATAAAAAAAGTATTAATAAATTAAAAATTTAACGATGACTATTAGAAATAGGATTTTTTTTCTTATTTCTTTTTCCATATCAATATTACTTTTAATCTATACATTTTATAGATCTGAAATAGTGTATAATGGAAATTCTAGAGATACTTTTTATTTTTACTATATTATATCTTTAGTAATATTATTTATTTCAATCGTTATATTATTTGTTAACAAAAAATTAAGAGAATATTTAATTATTTCAACAATATCTATTTTTGCATCATTATATTTATTTGAACTATATTTAACATATAATTCAATTGTATATACAGACATAAGTCCAATTGTAAAAATGAGAGCCAAAAAACTTTATAGTCAAGATGGCAAAAAGTATGATGTTAGAACACCATACAAAATTTATACAGATTTAAAAAAAATAGATCCTGAAATAACTTTAAGAGTTTATCCAAAAGTTTTTTATAATGAAGAAGAGCTCTATCCACTATCAGGTATAAGTAATTCTAAAACAATACTTTGTAATGAAAGTGGATATTACTCACATTATCATAGTGATAGATTTGGATTTAATAACCCTGACAAGGAATGGGATAGTAGTCATATTGAATATTTGTTAATAGGTGACTCTTTTACCCATGGTTCTTGTGTGAATAGACCTAACGATATTGCATCAGTCTTAAGAAATTTGTCTAATAAATCTGTTATCAACTTAGGTATGGGTGGAAATGGAACTCTGATAGAATATGCTAGTTTGAGAGAATATTTAAATACAAATGTAAGTAAGGTTTTACTGTTATTTGTTGAAAATGATTTAAAAAATTTGAATAAAGAGATTAAAAATAAAATTTTAAAAAAATATATAAGTGATGAAAAATTTACACAAAACTTGAAAGAAAATCAGTCTGATATAAATAGGATGGTTAGAAAAAAAATTGATAGTCATCTACCTTCACATCAATTTAAATCAAGGGCATTAGGTTTTGTTAAGTTAACTAATTTAAGAGTATTAACTTATAAAAAAAAATTAAATTCATCAACTTCACAAGAACAAGAAAACGAAGTACTTACAGAATTTAGAAAATTACTTTTATTGATAAAAAAGCTTACAAATGAAAATAATTCAAAATTCTATTTTATATATTTACCCCCATCATTTCGCTACAATAACCCAAAATATATTTCTAATCATAATTTAGTTGAGAAAATTGTAAAAGATTTAGATATTGAATTCTTAGATATGCACAAAGAAGTTTTTGCTAAGGAATTAGATCCATTGAAACTCTTCCCTTTTGGACTACATGGACATTATAATGTAGAAGGTTATAATAAAGTAGCAAACCAGATTTATAAATTAACAAAAAAATAAAATGAATGAAGTCAAAATAGGATCTAATAAAAGTTTTGGGATTGTTTTTTTTGGTGTATTTTTTATAATCGCCTTATATCCTTTAATTTATGATAACCAGATTAGGGTTTGGGCTTTATTTATATCTTTATTTTTTTTAGTATTAGGTCTTAAAAATTCTAAATTATTAAATCCATTGAATAAAATATGGTTTAGGTTTGGAATGTTATTAGGGAAAATTATTTCACCCTTAGTAATGAGTGTGATCTTTTTTACTGTAGTTACACCTATTAGTGTGATAATGAAGATTTTAAAAAAAGATTTGTTAAGATTAAAATTTAATGATAGCGAAACATATTGGATTAAAATTCAAGAAAAAAAAAAAATGAAAAATCAGTTTTAATATGAGTTTTTTAAAAGAGTTTTGTGAATTTTTGATAAATAGAAAGAAATACTGGCTTTTACCAATTATAATTGTTTTAGCTATATTTGGGGGTCTAATTGTACTAACTCAAGGCTCTGCTATAGCACCTTTTATTTATACAATTTTTTAAGTGTCAAAAATTTTAGGTATTTCAGCTTTTTATCATGATAGTGCTGCTAGTCTTTTAATTAATGGTAAAATAATTGCTGCTGCTCAGGAAGAGAGATTTACTAGAAAAAAGCATGATCCTGATTACCCAAAAAATGCAATTAACTTTGTCTTAGATTATGCCAATTTAAAATTAAGTCAAATAGACCAAATTGTTTTTTTTGAAAAACCTTTCTTAAAATTTGAAAGACTATTAGAGACTTATGTTGCCTTTGCACCAAAGGGTTTTTTATCCTTCAGTAAAGCTATGCCGATATGGATTAAAGAAAAACTTTTTCAGAAAAATTTATTATTTAATAAACTAAAAGAGCATGATATTAATTACAAATCTGATAAAAATATTTTTTTTTCAGACCATCACTTAAGCCATGCTGCAAGCGCCTTTTATCCCTCTCCGTTTGAGGAGGCTGTAATATTAACCGCTGATGGCGTAGGAGAATGGGCCACCACCACAGTTGCTATAGGCCAAAAAAATCAATTAGAAATTAAAAAAGAAATACACTTTCCACATTCCTTGGGACTTTTATACTCTGCATTTACATATTTTGTGGGTTTTAAAGTTAATAGTGGTGAATATAAGTTAATGGGATTAGCACCTTATGGAAAACCTTTATATGAAGACAAAATAAAAAAAATTATTGATATAAAAAAAGATGGAACTTTTAGAATGGATCAAAGTTTTTTTAATTACGCAACTGGACTTACGATGACAAGTGATAAGTTCCATAAATTATTTGGCTCAAAGCCCCGAAACCCAATCAAGGATAAGTTAACCCAGTTCCATATGGATATTGCATGCTCAATACAAAAAGTTACTGAAGATATTATGATAAAATTGACAAAATCTATACGTAATGAATATGGTATTAAAAATTTATGTCTAGCAGGTGGAGTGGCACTTAATTGTGTTGCCAATGGAAAAATTATTAAAGAAAAAATATTTGATAATATTTGGGTTCAACCAGCTGCAGGAGATGCGGGGGGATCTTTAGGAGCTGCATTAGCATTATGGCACATTGATCAAAAAGAAGAGAGATTAGTCAGTGATAATAATGACATGCAAGGTTCATATCTTGGTCCTGAGTTTTCACAAGAAAAAATTGAAAAAGAGCTTGATGCTCTTGGTGCCAATTACAAAATATTAGAATATAATAAGTTAATAGATAAAGCAGCAGAACTATTATCACAAGAAAAAGCATTAGGATGGTTTCAAGGAAGAATGGAATTTGGACCAAGAGCATTAGGCAACAGATCAATTTTAGGAGACCCAAGATCTTCAGAGACACAAAAGAATTTAAATTTAAAAGTGAAATTTAGAGAGAGTTTTCGTCCATTTGCACCCTCAATTTTAAAAGAAGATTTAAGGGAATGGTTTAACATTAATGTCGACAGTCCGTATATGTTGTTTGTTTATGAAATTAATAAGGATAAAAAAATTGATATGACCGAAGAACAAAAAAAACTTTTTGGTATTGAAAAACTAAATATTAAAAGATCTGAAGTTCCAGCAGTAACGCATGTTGATTACTCAGCTAGAATACAAACTGTGACAGAAAAAAGTAATAAAAAATATTTTGACCTTATTTCAAAATTTAAAGAAAAAACAGGTTGTCCAATGGTTGTAAATACATCATTCAATGTTAGGGGTGAACCGATCGTGAACACACCTACAGATGCATTTAATTGTTTTATGGGAACTGAACTAGACTTTTTATTTATAGGTAATTGCATTTTAGATAAAACAAAACAAAATAAGAAACTTAAAAAAAATTACACAACTGAGTTTGAATTAGACTAAATAATAAAAATGTGTCAATAATGTTAAATAATATCAAAATGAAAATTCAAAAAAAGTATGTCTTGGCTATTGTTCCAGCAAGAAAAGGCAGTTTGACGTTAAAAAATAAACATACGAAAAAAATAGGAAAAAAAAAATTAATAGATCTTACATTTGATGCC
>MDTG01403742.1_pt1 | contig 10523 bp, 11 predicted proteins | sample 811421 | NCBI WGS metagenome assembly MDTG01 (sample SAMN05326645, study PRJNA326480) | marine metagenome | isolation source: seawater | place: Pacific Ocean: South East | collected 2011
ACCCCAAAGAAAGTTATTCCTATGACGTTGTCTAAAAGAGGAAAGTCCAGTGAGATGATCCAGCAATTAGAAAAGTAAATTGCTAATAAAGAAGAAGCCGAACCGACTAAAAGACGAAACACAGGTTTGGTTTCGAAGTAAAAATCCTCCATTAATCCTACAACTAAGATCGGAGAAACAGCCAACAAAACCCAAATCCTAAAAATCCCACCAAAAATGACTTCTACTGATATAATCGCTAAAATAAGTGCTACACCTCCTAATCTTGGGGTAGGAAACGCATGAACACTTTGAACCTTATTAAGTGCTTTATCTGATCCTCCAATATTCTTGTATAAGAAAACAATTACTAAACAGTACAGATAAGACAACACGCTAGTTACTAAGACAATGACTAGAAACTTATTTGGATCAGAATACATACTGAATAATATTTAAATAAAGTAGTGTAAGCGTCACATTGCCTGAAAAATTTAGTTGCTTCAAGTAAAAGTTTATTAGTCAATACATGGGGAAAACTTCTTGGAATAATATTGTAAAAACCTAACCGGATTTCCTAGAAATGAAATGGTCAAAAACTACTTTTAGTCAAGGTATGGATATCAACTGATTAGGCTGCAAGTCCACTCTGGTTACAAGCCCCATAAATTTCAAGAGAACATGGACCCTATTATTATCATGGATATTTTCTATTGCTGCCAAAAAATCCGCAAATGGGCCTATTATTATTCGTACATCATCCCCTTTTGATAAAGGTTTCGACGGTCGAAATTTTCCTGAATGATCACACATTTGCATGATGCCCTCTACGATATATGAAGGCACGTTCTTTGGCTCTCCTCCGATCCCAACGAGGCGCAATACACCAATTGTTGATCTAATCTTTATCCAGAAAGGCTCTTTTAGATTAAAAGATACAAACATGTATCCTGGGAAAAGAGGGATAATACTGCTTACAAATCCTGATAATCTACGCTTGCTCACTTCCTGGACAGGTATGAATGTTTTAAATCCCTGCCGATTAAGGTTTAACTCAGCCAACCTATGGCTATTTGGCTTAAACTGCACAACGTACCATAAATTTGAATTTTGATTGCGCATAGTATCATTGCTCTATTTTGAGCAATGATACTATTTTTGTAATTTTCTGCAAGCTATAATAAATACTTTTAGGCATATAAAAAACAAAATATTTATTAAGTTCTTGCAATTTATGCTCCCAGAGTATACTGCTCAGTTTAGAGCGAGTATGGTTCTTGATGAGAAATTCTGTTGATTTAGTGCAAACAGGCCTCGATATTAATGGATGGCTTATTGCGGTAGCTATGGAACTTTAAAATAGTGGCGAGTCGTCGCAAAGAAAACCAAGAAAATGTTAAGTTTCGTGTGATCAGACTGCTGAATGAGAACCCCGAGATATCTACCCGACAAATAGCCAAAAAGGTTGGCATCTCCAATGGTGCAGCCTTCTACATTATCAACGCCTTAATTGACAAGGGTTTTGTAAAGTTAGAAAATTTCCTCTCAAACCCCCGTAAAGGTCAATATGCGTACCTACTGACACCAAAGGGTATTCGTGAGAAATCGTTGCTGACTTATTACTTCTTAGAACGGAAGCGGCAAGAGTTCGAAGAACTCCGAACTGAGATTAAAACACTAGAGGAAGAAGTAGGACTAAATACTGAACCAATAACCACACCTGATGAGAAACCATAACCTCATTAGCTTTTAAGATAATATTTCCGAAGAATTTAGTTGTCCCATTAATGGGGTGTTATGAGTAGGTCGGATGTGATTTTTTCGACGCGATAAAAAGGAAGATTCGAGAAAGTAATGGAAAGAAAAATTACGGTGATTGGTGGATCCGGGTTTGTCGGGACCAACCTGTGCCAGCAACTCGCAGTGAAGCAGCAGGATTTCGAGATTATCGATCTCAAGATGAGCAATCAATTTCCAGAAAAGTGTAAGATTGCGGATGTTCGTGATATCGATACGTTGCGGGAAACTATTACAGGTGATGTGGTTGTGAACTTGGCTGCAGTGCATCGTGATGATGTGCGTGATAAGTCCGAATATCAGCGCACGAATGTAAATGGTGCAGAAAATGTTGCGTTGGTTTGCGAAGAAAAGGGTATTGATAAGTTTGTGTTCACGAGCACTGTTGCCGTCTATGGTTTTGCAGAGCCGGGGACTGGTGAAACTGGAGAGATAAAACCATTTAATGAATATGGAAGGACCAAGTTTGAAGCCGAGGAGAAACTGCGCGCTTGGCACGCTAAAGCTGAAAATTCTTTGATCATCGTTCGTCCTACTGTCATTTTTGGTGAGGGTAACCGTGGGAATGTGTATAACCTTTTAAATCAGATCGCCTCAGGGAAATTCCTTATGGTTGGTAAGGGCGAAAACAAGAAGTCGATGGCTTACATCGGGAATGTCGTGGCCTTCTTGGAAGCCTGCATTTCGACAGATCAGAAATACGGAGTTTACAACTACGTGGATACGCCAGACTTAACTATGAATGAGCTAGTTTCCCAGGTTCGGACTCAGTTAAATGGTAAAGATGGTGTTGGCCCGCGTTTGCCCTACTGGCTTGGATTAGTCTTAGGCTACACTGCAGATCTTGTAGCTATGTTAAGCGGTAAAAATTTAACCGTAAGTTCAATACGAGTGAAAAAATTTACCTCATCAACTGAATTTAGAACAGAAAAAGCAAAGTTGGATGACTTTGTGGCACCGTTTCCACTGTCTACCGGAATTGATATGACGTTAAGAAGTGAATTCATTTCACGTGACCCTAGCAGAGAAATCTTTTACACAGAATAAGATAAATGATTGTTTTGTGTGAGTGAGGTACAGACCATTATGTGCAATAGGTTATTTTATTTGTGCAATTCACTAGACAGTAAAGCTATATTGGAAAATTTTTATCGGGTTAACAATATTAGCGTAGAAGATTTCACTTTGTTCAAGACCGCGTGCTGTGGTATCGACCTTATTGAAGTCCATAGCAAAGTTGATAATGGAAGCAAGTCTTTGAGACATTTAAAAATTCTGTGTGTAAGTGAGAAAGATGCATTAATCTTTAAAAACTCTATTATGCCAGATTATTTTGAGAGCGCGCTTTTGAACAAGCTACTCGCTGTTCATAGCGATTATCAGTTCGATTTTTTAGAAAACGAACTATCTTAATTGGAGTATTGGAAATACCATTATGCTAAATAATTCTACAATTCTAATTACCGGCGGTACGGGCTCGTTTGGCAAACATTTTCTAAATTTAACACTTGCGAAATATAAACCAAAGAAAGTGATTATCTATTCCCGTGACGAAATGAAACAATGGGATATGGCTCAAGGCTACAATAATGATGAGCGCGTGAGGTTTTTTATTGGAGACGTCAGAGATCGGGAGAGACTTAAGCGTGCTTTGAACGGGGTAGATTACATTATACACGCTGCAGCAACTAAGATTGTACCCACAGCAGAATATAATCCGTTCGAATGTATTAAAACTAATATAAATGGAGCTATGAATGTTATAGATGCTGCCATTGATTGTGGGGTGAAGAAAGTCGTCGCATTATCAACTGATAAAGCATCGTCACCAATAAATCTTTATGGCGCAACCAAACTAGCGTCTGACAAGCTTTTTGTCGCTGGTAATTCATATGTGGGCACTGGACACACATGCTTCTCGGTTGTGCGATATGGAAATGTAATTGGATCTAGAGGGTCAGTGATCCCATATTTTGTAAATCTTATTAAACGTGGCGCGACAACTCTTCCAATCACTGACAAAAGAATGACGCGTTTTATGATTACTTTAGATCAAGGTGTGGAATTAGTATGGACTGCATTATCAGAGTCAATTGGTGGAGAAATTTTTGTAAAAAAAATCCCTTCAATGAATATTCTCGATATCGCAAGCGCAATAGCGCCTGAGTTATCTCACGAGATTGTAGGGATAAGACCTGGAGAAAAACTGCACGAACAAATGATTGGAATAGAAGACGCCCATTATACATATGATTACGATGGATACTATAAAATTCTTCCAAACATTCATGATTGGGGTTCATGTGTAAATAGGATTGGTTTAGGTAAAAAAGTGAGTCACGATTTTTCTTATACAAGTGAAAATAATACAGAATTAATGGCGAAACTAGAATTGTTGAATATACTAAAATCACAGGGACTATATTAGTGTTATGAGATTTGGGGAATAATTTGCGTCTTCACCATGTGTTAATATCCTCGGTGTTCTTGACCATTGATATAACGATGAGAAAATTTATTGGTCGTGGTCTCGCCTTATATCTTACAGCGCCTGCGGCAATGCTCTTTATAAGTCGACTTCGTATTTCGTCGATAGGTTTCAAAATATCGATATTTAATGTATTCAATCCGATTATCTTTTTAAAACAAATTTTTATGAGTCAATATAGCCATAAAATATTACGAGAATACTTAGTTACTTCATCATGGGTCTATTTAGTTTTCTCTTTAATCTTTGTTTGGATCTATGGCTGGGGTTTTGAAAAAAACTTTAAAATTATTCAATGGAAAATATTTTTAGGGATAGAGTCTGATCCTAACTATTCAAGTGCGGCGATTTTAATGATTACCTTATTCTTGTTTCAACTAAGAAAAATCAAGATGAAGCATGTGGTTTTAATAAATGCAATATTTTTTCTGTTATTATTTAGCCGTACTGCAATTTTTGCAATGCTTATTGCTTTATTAGCTTACCCATTTCTAATTTCTTTAAAAATTAAGTATATTAGACTTTTGTTTTACCTTGTGATTAGTGGAATTGTCTGCTTTCCTCTTCTTCTCACCAACTTAAGTGAAGCGCTATTACTGGAGTTAAATATTCTAACGTCAGGGCGCGTTGGATTTTGGTACTTTTTGGTGACAGATGTCCCAAAATTTGGATCTATTTCATATTATACAGATAAACAAGCACACAATGGATTATTCCAACTACATAGTTATTATGGTTGGATTTGGGGGTCGATTGCATTTGCAATGATACATGTTTTTCTTGTGAAGACGTCTTCAAAGAGTATGCTGTGTACAATGTTATTTCCTTTGTTTTTGATGGAAATGTTTTTGAACTCATATTCGGCATTGTATTTTTTGGTTTTAATTGCAGCTCTTTTTAGTTTTGGCAACAAAGACCCAGTAGGGCGTAGATATAATGTATAAATATAAAATACTATCCATAATATACCCTATCCTGTTCCGTATTATGCATTTTCGACGGTTCAGAGCGCGTTATTGTCGTTTTGGCCCATCTCAAATTAAGCTTGGGCAAAAATCAATGATTGCGAGTGGGAGTATTATCAAGATGATACAAGGGGCAAAATTAGATATTGGCGAGGATTGTTATATTGGCGAATATGCAAATATAAGATGTGATCAACAAATTACGATAGGAAATAACGTGCACATTGGTCAGTTTGTGACGTTAACAGATGCTGATTACACTTTTGGGGGGCAGATCAACTTCTCAAGTCGGAATGTAAGTAAAATTTTGATTGGGAGTAATTCATTTATCGGTAGTCATTGTTGTATATTACGAGGGAGTGAACTCTCCCAAGATTCAGTTATACCGGCTTTGACAAAGGTAACGAGATGACGGAGAATGCGGTTTTACACCTAATCGCCTCCAGCAAATTTGGGGGTGGGAGTAAGCACATATTATTACTGTCTAAGCTTGATGGACTGAAGAATAAATCCATTTTTGCGGTTCAAGAAAACTCATACTTAGATCAAGAATTGGGAATTAATGCACACAAAGTAAGGATCACTCATAGGTTAACTCATTTAATTTCATTTGCGCAAATATTTTATAATATCCATTTGCATTCAATTAAAGTGATACACGCTCATGGACGAGGTGCTGCAGCCATCGCAAGATTCATAAAATTAATCAAATTAGGACGAATAAAGATTATTTACACGTTACATGGAGTGCATAAAGAATTCAACAGTACACTTTTTTATATTCTTTATAAATTTTACGAAATCATATTCAGTAGACTCGACGATCATCGTGTATTTGTGTCTGAAAGTGAGGAAAGAGAATATTGCAAGTTTCAACAAAAAGCTGACCGTGGGCGTCATAAAATAATCTATAATGCTATTGAAAATCGTTCTATGGATACCTCTACATCGAACACGTACGATATTGGAGTATTAACGCGGTTTCACGCGCAAAAAAATTTAAGGCGGTTCGTGAAAATAGCTAAGCTCTTACCAGAATATAGCTTCGTGATTGGAGGTGATGGACCAGAATACAATAAAATTAATGACCTGATAAGTTTGGAAAATATCAAAAATGTAAAATTACTTGGCTATTGTTCGGATCCGTCAAAGTTCATGAAGAGCATTCGTGTATATCTTTCTACTTCTCTCTGGGAAGGCATGCCATATTCTGTGTTGGAGGCTATCTCGCATAATAAACCTATCGTATTATCAAACGTTGTAGGTCATCAAGACTTTAGATCTGGCAGGATTGACGCGAATTTTTATGACACTGACAATAACGCCGCAGAAATACTAAGAAATTTACTTAAACGTAAAGAAGAATATGAAAAAGCAGTTCAGGTTTCGCAAACGTTACAGAGCAAATTTTCATATACTACATTTAAGAAAGATATGACTAACTTGTATCTTGGAATACTCAAAAGATGATATTAATAGCAACGAAATTACACCCCACTATTATTGGAGGTGTGGAAAAAGTTGTGAAACAATATGCTGAAGTTTTGGCGAAAAATGAAATCGTCTGGGTTCTTACATTTGCCGACGTTAAGTATGTGACTTTTGAACGAGTTGGAAAAATATTAATAATTTCGGTACCGCGATATATAAAGTACCGCTCGTATAGTTTTTCATTAGTATATTTCGGACTGCTATTAAGATGCGTTAGAAAAGCGCGGGTTGTTAACTTGCATGCACCGTTTCCTGTATTCCATGAGGCTGCTGCGTTTTTAGCGAAAAGAAAATATATTGTAACCTTTCACTCGGAAATAGTATCTCCCGGTATAGTTAGCAAAATTCTGAATATAAGCCAAAAATTATTCTTAAGAAGAGCTACGACTACCATAGTTACGTCAGATTTTTATAAAGAAAAATTATATAAATTTCATCATGGGAACGTTAGTGTTATTCCACTATGGCTTGAGAAATCATCGGAACATATTGATGGCCAAGTCTTTCTGGATCTACCGAAAAGATACGTTTTGTTTCTAGGACGGTTTGGAAGATATAAGGGCCTCAAGGTATTACAAGACGCTATTGTGAGAGCAAAATTAGGAGACATTAATTTTGTCATAGCAGGTAGTGGCGATTATTTGCCAAATTCTTTGAAAAATATGAATAATGTAAAGCTGATAAAACGGTTCGTTTCAGAGGCAGAAAAGTTGGAATTAATAAGACGTTGTGAGTTTTTTTTATTTCCATCAACCGACAGCGGAGAGGCATTTGGGCTGATGCAATTGGAGGCGATGAGAGAAGGAAAGGCTATAATTAATACAAACTTACAAAGTGGGGTCCCAATGGTGTCGCGACACGAACAGACTGGTCTTACTGTTCCTGTGAATGATCCAGTTGCTGCAGGACTGGCAATACGTAAGCTATATCAAGATGAAGGGTTAAATGATATTTATGGCGCTGCAGCCAAGCATCACTATCAGGCTAATTTCGATAAGAAGAAGTCTGTAAGTAAGCTGACATCCTTGTTTAAAAAAAAATCCTTAATGTTGCACGTGAGTTAATTATGACGAATGTGAGACCTAGGAATTACAGAATGAAAGTGAAGGAAATCGTATAATGTCTAAAGGTTATATATTGGGAATTAATTGGGAACAAAATGCGTCGGCTTCGCTCTTTTTGGACGGTAACTGCCTAGGTGCATTGTCAAATGAACGATTAACTCGCCGTAAAAATGATGAAGCATATCCCAAAGAAGCTATTGACGCATTATTAAATCAGCATTCTATAAATAAATCAGATATCAATGCCGTAGTATTTGTAAGTAAACAATGGAGTCCAGCTTGGATACTTTTGAGGCATTATACAAGCTTCAATGCCGATGATTATCTTAGAGAGCAGAATGAATTTTGGAAGCCCAAACTTTATGATGGAGAAAAGATATCAGTATTTGATGTGTTTTCTGATAAGCTAGATTTACATCAGTTTCCTGGTGAGAAATTCTGGAAAAATATAGTTAAGGAATATGCGAATTCTGATGGACATGTTTCAGACAAATCACTGATTAAACTAGGTCAGAGCATTCGGACAGAAGTGGTTCACTACCACCTTGGTAAAGTTCCAGTTCATTTTATGGATCATAGCTCTTGCCATAATTCGTACGCGTATTTTTCGCAAGCCGACAGACAGAGTGATTTTCTATCTGTCAGCTTAGATGCGTTTGGAGATGGTATCAATTACTCTGCAAAAATTTTTTCTAGAAACGAAGATTCAATTGTTGCCAGAGAAGTTGTGAAAGGTGGTGATTTTATTGTTGGCAGGCTGTACCGTTATGTAACACTCATATTGGGACTTAAGCCAAATGAACATGAATACAAAGTGATGGGATTAGCTCCATATTGTAAAGATAAATATTACGAGGATATATTGTCATATTTTAAATTTTTACAAAATGTGGAGGGGTTGCATTTTAAATATCAGCACAGGCCAAAAGATCATTTCTTTGAAATACGTGATGCATTATTGTCAAAACGCTTTGACAGTATTGCAGGTGGATTACAGGCTTATACTGAAGGCTTAGTTACCGAATGGATCAGCAACTTAATTAGCGAAACCGGCGTTCACAAGATTTGTTATGCTGGAGGGATTGCTATGAATGTGAAAGCAAACATGCTGATCTCAAAGTTGCCAGATGTCCATGATTTGCATGTTCCACAAGCACCGGATGATACGTCACAAGCAATTGGTTCGGTATATCAGTTTCTGTTCGAGAGTGGTATGCCAGGGGACAATATCTTACCGATCGAAGATCCATATATGGGTCTAAATTGTGCTTTGATCGACACAGGGAAAAATACTCTCAATGATCTTTTGACCAAAAAACTGGATCTTAGAAATTATACTTTGATTCATGAAAATCACATAAAAGAAGCAGCGCGAATGTTGTCTGGAGGCTCTATTTTAGGAATTGCTTGGAATAAAGAGGAGTTCGGCGCGCGTGCATTGGGCAATCGGTCCGTTATTGCAGACCCACGAAGTGCTAGCATAAAGAAAAAAATAAATGAAAACATCAAAGATCGAGATTTTTGGATGCCTTTTGCCGCCTCGGTATTGGAAGAATATGCAGATGAATACTTCGAGCTTGACTTAGAGCCATTTCGATATCGCTTTATGACGAATACAGTTGAAACAAAGGCTATAGGTCGAAATAAGCTCGCTGCGGCGATCCATCCATATGATGAAACGTGCAGACCAAATATAGTCATGAGAGGTAGCAATCATAAATACGAACAGTTGATAACTGAGTTTGGAAAGATTACCGACACATACGCTGTACTCAACACATCATTAAATTTGCACGGATTACCAATATGCAGTAGCTACGCCGATGTTATACATGTGTTTTTGAACGGTGAATTGGATGGTTTATTGATGGATGAATTACTCTTAGTCAAAAAAGGGAAATTAAATTGAGAGTATTGCTTTTGGGTGGTACGGGACAACAGATGCCGCCTTTAATGCTGAACTCTCAGCGAGAGGTTGTGATATAATTACGCTCCCAGGGTCGAATGCAGATATCAATTGTGATTTGACCGATTTTCAAAATTTGACTGAAATTTTAAAGGGGTCTCACACGATGCGATTATTGATGCAGCGGCAAATATTAATATAAACGCTTGTCAAAAAAGTCCCAAAGAAACGTCATTAATAAATTCTGATTTAGTAAATGTTTTAGCAAAGTCGAGTCAGCGGACCGAAACACCACTCCTACAATTATCGACAGATCACTATTACAACTCAGGTGGTAACGTCGGTCATACGGAGTACGACAAAGTAACACTTTTAACGAATACGCAAAACATAAATTTGTTGCTGAAAAGAATGCATTATCATCGCCGTATTCGATCGTACTTCGCACAAGTATAATAGGGTAAAACGAATTACGAAAAAATTCGCTCATTATGTGGGCTATCCAAAACTTACTGGAAGGAAAAAAATAAACTTGTGTCAAGATGCCTATACTTCAGCCATATGTGTAAAAATAATGCCCGCTATGCGAGTGATTTTCTTTTTTAAGCAAGATTTTTGAATTATACAATCTGCCAAGTAGCGAGGTGTTTTCAAAAGAAAATTTGATAAGGTCACTTGCAACAAGCCTTAATTTACAAAACGAACACTGTACATTCATAAAATTCAAACCGTTGATCAAACCAGGGCAAGCTGTTTGGCTCTAGACGTGTCTAGGATAGAAAAATATTGGGTGAAAGGATGCCGAAGTTATCGGAAACAGTTGAATCAATAAG
>MDTG01441945.1_pt1 | contig 10523 bp, 11 predicted proteins | sample 811421 | NCBI WGS metagenome assembly MDTG01 (sample SAMN05326645, study PRJNA326480) | marine metagenome | isolation source: seawater | place: Pacific Ocean: South East | collected 2011
ATTAGCAACATCTTTCCCAGCCATGACAACTTCACCTGTATTTGGAGCTCCATGCGGTGAAGATATCAATTTGGATGTATTAGCTTGATACTTACCAGAACTATGTAATATTTTCCATTCGCTGGGATCAAAATATATTGCAGAAGCCGCATCTGCAAATAGTGCGGATACTGCTCTATTAAATTTCTTCCAATGTTTTGAATAAGTTTCACTGCATATGATTAAAGAAGAATGATTCATTCCAATAGATAGTCTAATTGCATCAACAAAGCCTGTGCATCCGGCATTGATGTCAAAAACTGATATGTCTTCTGATAGATTTAGAGTTGAGGCGATTTGAGTTGCATTTCCCGGGAAAAGCATCTCTGGTGACTCAGTAACAGAAAAAATATTCTTCACATTTTCTGAATAATCAATACCTTCTATTTTTAATTTATTTATAAGATTGTTACAAGCATCTATGCCCAAGGTAAGTGCAGACTCTTCATCGGAAGCAATAAATAAATCTCTTGGACCAGTTTTCTCTAAAACCTTTTTAGCAATTTGATTGCCATACTCTTTTTCAAGTACCTGAGAGACATTATATTTTTTGGATCCAAATACCTGATCGATTATCATTGTAAATAATCCTATGTAAAGTTAGTCGTTTTTAGCTAAACCTGCCTCTACGAGCGCATCCCATATATCTGCTAATTTTTCCATAGTTCCAATATTTGGTATCTCAGCAGCCTGGCCAGACGTCATATCATCTAGCTGACTGAGCATTGTGAGTTGACCCAAACTATCCCATTCTGGTATCCCTTCAATCTCTAACTCCATATTTATAAGCTCAGAATCGACTTCCCAGGCAAATGCAATAGCTTCAAAAAATTCACTTTTATTCATACAGTTCTCCTAATTTATTATCGTGACCTTTCTTTCTACAAATTTATCCTTAGTTCTTTGAGAAAATACAGGGTTATAGTGCTTAGTAACATCTGAGAATGTCCAGTGTGTCACCTGAGATTTTCTTGGTATTTTATTATTTTCACAGTCAGGAGATCCATGAAGTAGGTTAGCATCCCATATAATGCAGTCACCTTTTTTCAATTTAGGTGTTATTGACTTAAGATTATTTTCTTTCATCAAATTAATTACCCATTCTTCATACATTTCATAATTCCTTTTAACTTCATCTAATTTTTTGGGGGGCGAATCAGTAATCATTTCATAGCTAAAATAATCAAGTTTATGTGATCCTGGAACTATTTGAAGCGGCCCAGATCTTGAATCAATATCTTGTAATGCTATCCACGAACCAGCAAGCCTTCCTTCAGGAAGAGTTCCAAAGTGCACATAGTCGCTATGTAATGGTTGTTGAGTACTATGCAGAAAGTTGATTGTTGAAAATGCCATAGGCTCTATGGAATAAAGACTCTTTAACCATCTTTTCACAATTGGCGATAATGAAAGTTGTTTACAACTTTCCATTGCCTTCCAACTTTCAACAATTCTTGGTGAATCATTGTATGAGTAAATTTTTGAGTTAGTTTTTACTTGGCCTTTATTGAGATGTTTTTCAACATCATGATTGACTTGATCAATCAAATCATTATTATCAATATTAAATATTAGATAGCCATTTTCTTTATAGAATTCGACGCCTTTATTGATTTCGCTTTTACTCATATAAAGTTAATGCTCCTCTCCCTCGTATAAACATGTGGCAGAAAATGTATAGGCTATTATCATTCCAAACTTCTCTTTAACATCTAAGAAATCCGAATCTAAATCAATGAAGTTCTCTTCAAATTTAACTAAAAGATCTTTTGGCAAAGGCCATTCTTTCTTATCTGAATATTTTACAGAAGAAAAAGTATTAGATAAAGAGTCCTTTTGGAGCCCTACATTACAAAGTGAGATTACTGGCATGATGAAGCAGCTCTCTTTATTCATTATTTTTTTTACATTTTCTATTATATCGAGCACTAATCCCAAACCGTCTTCTCCAGTTTTACAAGAAACCCCATCATACCAATCACTTAAATCTGCTATAACTTCTGATATTGCAGATATATCACAAATGACCAAGTCAAATTTACTATCTAGCCATTTATCGAAACCATTGCTTACTCGAAAGTCAATCATTTTTTTTAAGTCAAGTTTTTTTGCAGAGGCTATTGCCTCATCAGATATATCGCTGGCATAAAAATTATTGTTAGGGTATTTTTCAGATAAATTTCTAGATATATTTCCGTCACCACATCCTATTTCAAGAATAGACAAATTATTATCGCCACTTTCTATATAAATAGATGCTGCATCTTCAAGGATTTCACTGGTTAAATTTCTCTTAAAAATCGGCATATGAAAGGATAGAAAAAAAATTAAACATTATCTTAGTTAACCTTACACCATAGTTTTTGAAAGCCATGAATATAAAAAGAATAGACAATAGTTAAATTATTTTTTTCAAGAATTTCGACAAGATCAAAGCGATTGAACTCGATGACATGATCAGAGTCCGTATAAATAAGAGGCAAGTTCAAATCTTTGCGATATTGATTCAGATAGTTCTTGTCAAAATCAGGCAGCTCAATATATATAAATTTAAAAAATTTGCTAAATTTGCTAATAAAATCACTGGGATTATCTAAATGCTCTAGAACATTTTCCAAAATCATCACATCAAATTGTTCGTCAGAACTAGTAAGGTAGTCGTGGGCTTCTTTACAATAAAAAGAAAGATTATCCCGTTTGTAGTTTTCTTTTGCAAAAGTAATATGTGGTTGGTAAATATCAACACCGACTACTTTTGCTGCTTTTTCTGACGCCCAGTATGCCATTTCTCCTGAAGCACAACCCAAATCGAGAACACGATGCTCAGGTTGAAGCCAGTTAAGCAAGTGCTGTTTGGTAAACACTCTAACGGGGTGACTTTCTGCTGGGTAAATTTTAAAAGAATACTCATGTGAAATTCGATCAAAAAACCACTCAAGATTTAAAAATAATTTAAACTTAGTTAGATTGGTTAAAGGTAAAAATTTTGTAAGTTTATACATAATCCTTAAAAACCATTTATTTCTTTTAATGCGGTCTAGTTTAATAGTCATTTTTTATAAAATATCTAATGTATTCTTCAGAAGCATTTTTACTTAAACGCTCATATAAATTTGATTGATTGTATCATTTTTTAGATAGCGGATTGCACTTTCTCTTATTATCAAAATAAATTAAATGAATGACGAATTTTGATATAAGTTTGGATAAGATCTGCCCTATTTCGTTCAAGAATTCTAATTCTCAAAAGGGATGATATTTTTTAAAATTTCTTTTGCTGAAGACTCTAAAAAAGATATTAACTGAGAAAATTTTTAATTCTATCTATTACAAAATTCACCTGATCTAACTCCAAGTGAGGACCTATAGGCAAACTTAAAAGCTGAGATGCCATTTGCTCTGCAATTGGCAATTCCCAACCAATAAACTGATTTGCATACGCCTTTTGTTTGTGAGGTGGGATAGGGTAATGGATCAGTGAATCAATTTCTTCTTTTTTAAGAGCAGAAATAAGGTTATCTCGTTTATTTGTTCTTATTGGAAATAAATGCCATACACCGTTTTCTTTATCAAACTGATCAGGCAGTATTAGTCCACAGTCTTTCAATCCAGCAAGATATCTTTTAGCAATTTTTCTTCTTCGATCATTCCAACTATCTAAATATTTCAGTTTAATATCTAAAATAACTGCCTGAATTGGATCTAGACGACTATTCACGCCGACAGCATCATGAATATATTTCTTTTTAGATCCATAATTACTTAATGATCTAATCTTATCTGCCAGCATAAGGTTATTTGTTGTAATTGCTCCACCATCCCCAAATGCACCTAGATTTTTGCCAGGATAGAAGCTCCAAGCTACAATGTCTCCGTGTCCACCAATCCTTTTTGATTTATAGAATGCTCCATGTGCTTGAGCTGCGTCTTCCACAACATATAGATTGTGAAACCTTGCTAAATCAATAATTGGATCCAAATCAACAGGCTGTCCGTACAAATGAACTGGTATTATTGCTTTTGTTTTTTTCGTTACAGCTTCTTCAATTTTTTGCATGCTAATGGAGTAAGTATCCAAATCACATTCTATTGGTATTGGCGTTGCCCCGCAATTTGTAACTGCAAGCCAGGTTGCAATAAATGTATGCGAGGGAACAATAACCTCGTCTCCTTCACCTATATCTAGAGCCTTTAGTGATAGTTCGAGTGCCTGCAAACCGTTTGCAACACCCACACAACTCTCAGCTTCAACATAGGTAGAAAATTTATTTTCAAAAGCATGAAGTTTTGACCCGCCTATATATTGGCCAGTCTTATAAAAATTAAGCAGCTCTTCGTCTAACTCCTCTTGAATCTCAAGGTAGGATGCTTTTAAATTTAAGAATGGGACTTGCATTTTTTGATTAAATTCGTGAATTCATTTTTTAATTAACTAGTAATTTACTTTGCACTAAATTTTAGTTCGATCTAATAGATCTGAATGAGTCAGAAAAATATAAGCTTTCTTAGTATGAATAAAATTTCTTGTTGAAACAAAAAATTTATAGAGCAATGGTACTTTTCTTAAAAGAAATATTAGTTTGATTTTTATCCTCCATAGAGATATTTTAGCAATTGCCTTGTAGGCTTTATACTTAATATTCTTATTTTCTTTGCTGAATGATTCCTTCCATAAAATTAACTCATCTTCCATGTCTACATGCATGCTTTGCCTATGTGTAATTTCATTAAAGGTTCTGAAGTAGTAGCCTGCTCTCCTATCTTCAAAAGTTGAGTATTTTTCTGGGTTAACATTATGCATTTTTAAGACCATATAAAAATCTTTCAGGATGGGATCAATAGAAAAATAGTTTCCTTGAATAGGCACCTCTTGAGATTTGTCATTTTTTTTATACCATTCAGAATTACTTGCCATAAAATTTTTTGCCGATAAAGACTTTCTAAAAAAGCTATGGCCTAGTCCATAACCAGTCTCAAAATCTTTTTGGCGTAATATTGTAAGGGACTTACTGAGGCGATAAATGCTATCGATTGAAAGACTAATATTATATGAGAAAGTGAAGTCTGGATTTAGTTGAAAAGAAACTCGACCATGGCTTGCTCTAATTTTCTTCAGAATGCTTACAGATACACAGGAAGAGCAATGAAATGCGGAGCGAATATATGAGGGATAATTTCCAAGGCTCATGTCACGCAGTAAGTCATGAGTAGGAAGTATCAAATCTTGATCAGTATTTCGGGGAAAGAATGCTTTTTCAGTATCGCAACATACATCTATGGTCCAGGTAATACAATCTGATTGAGTATCCTCAATTTTACGATGTAGATATTCTAGCGCGCCTTTTTTAAGGAGCATTTTGTCAGAAAAAAGAAGCATAAATTTGCCCTGACACAACTCAATCGCTTTATCCCAATTATCAGCCATAGTAAGCTCGTGCCGCCTAATATTGCGGATTCGCGGATCTGAATATTTTAATAACATTGATTGTGTGGAATTATCCTCACTATTATCGGAAAGAATAATTTCATAATTATCAAAATCTTGATCTAATATACTGATAAGCAAATCTTCAACTAAATTGGCTCTGTCCTTTGTCGGAATAACAATGCTAAAGAATGGATCTTTCATAAAGTATTCAGGAGTTCTTATTAAATTGAATTAATACATGTAGGAACCAACAATTTAGCTTGCGCAAGCTCAATTTAATAGCCATCTACTTACTCACGTAATCAAGAAATTGTTGATGGTCATGAATATAATCATCTTCTTCATATTTTCTGGAGGCAAGAACTAAGCAAACACTATTATCCTCGATAGGAAATACTTCTCTCCAGATTCCTGGACAGACATAAATACCTTTTGAAGGGCTATCTAATAAAAAATTTTTTTTTACTAAGCCATCATCTAAAAGGATATTAAATTTGCCACTAATGGCAATTATGATTTGCTCTAGTTTTTTATGGGCATGGACTCCTCTGACCTCATCTTTGATCGTATTATACAAATAATACAATCTTTTAGTTTTGAATGTGATTCCAGAATCTTCTTCGAGCACACTTAAATCACCTCTATGATCTGGGAAGGAGTCTATCTCAAATTCGTAGCATTTTTTTATTGACATATTATTTCGAAAACCATTGAAATCAGTTACTTTAAGAAAGATCTCTACCTACAGATGGGTTTTTTTGACATAGTCTTCTTAAAGAACGTTAATAGCCCACTATATACATGACTGGATTATACAACCTCATTAATAGCTTGAATACCCTTGGCTGGCAATAGAATGAGCGAATATTATTGATTTTTCAGGGAGATGCATATTCGTTTAGTAAGTCAAAGATGACACCAGACACTCTGTTGATATCTTCGTCAGACATATCATGATAAGAGGGAAGGTTGATACTTCTCTGAGGAATACAGTATGCGTTAGAATTAGCATTACTTTCATGCATTTTCATCGGAGGAGTCGAGCTAAGAGGCCAAAAAAATACCCTTGCATCAATATTCTCCTTGGAGAAAGATTCAAATAAAATCTCTCTTGTGATTGGTGACTCTATTTCGAAAACTACATTAGGCATCCATGCGCCATTAATAGTGCCTTCAGGCTCAGGGTTCATTTTTATACAGGAAATGTTTTGAAAATTTTCTTTGTACTTACTTAAGATATATTTTTTTTTACTTGTTAGCTCTTCTATTCTTTCAAGTTGCGCACATCCGATTGCTGCTTGTATATTTGACATTTTATATTTGTAGCCAATTTCTGAAGGCCAGAATTGTTTTGACTCATTTCTATCCCTGCCATGATTGCTAAGAGTGAGCACTTTTTCGTAAAGATTTGCATCGCTAGTAACAAAGATGCCACCCTCACCTGTAGTAATTGTTTTAGTTCCATGAAATGAAAATGTTCCAAAAGAACCCATTGACCCTGCTTTTTTGGAGTGATATGAAGACCCTATGGCTTCTGCAGAATCCTCAATAACAGGGATATTATGTTTTTTTCCTATTGCTAGTAATTCATCCATAGCACATAAATTTCCATATAAATGAACAGCTATAATTGCTTTAGTTTTGGGGGTTATTGATTGCTCAACTAATTCAGGGTCTAGACACCAAGAATCTTCGAGAATATCAACAAAAACTGGTACTGCGCCTAGGTGAACTATAGGAGCTAAGGTTGCAACCCAGTTTGTATCAGCTAAGATCACCTCATCCCCACTGTCCACTCCTAAAGCATGAAGACCCATTTGAATAGCTCCAGTACAGCTTGAAGTTGAAATTGCATGCTTTACACCAAGATAATCCTTAAATCCTTCTTCAAACTTATGAATATAGTCATAGCATTTATCTCCCCAACCATTGTGGGCAGCATCTGATGCATACTCCTTTTCTAATTGGGTAATAGATGGACGACAATAATATATTCTAGGTTTCATAAAAGTACCGGGTAATTATACTTGATATTTCTTGCCTACTATATATGGGGGCTCTTGGACGTTTCCCTTATAAGAGCCAAAATCTAGCAGATGATCAGCATCATAATCTTTAGCAATATTCTTCGCTAGCTCTCTAAGCGAGACTCCCTGTCCGGAGCAAACATTGAAAGGACCAAGTCTGTCAGATAAGGCAAGCTTAGATATTATCCTCCCAGCCTCTTCCACATCTAAGTAATCTCTGATTTCTGTCCCTTTCGTTAAAGCCACTTTTTTTCCATTTGTTAATTTTTCTCTTAAAACAGGGATCAGCCTTCTTGCATCTTCCCCCTCACCATAAAGATAAAACAATCTGCACCACAAGAATTCAACATCATGACTATCAAAAAATTCACTTAAATAATTAAAAGTTTTCACTTTTGCTTTTGCGTAAGGAGTTTTAGGATCCAATGGTGATGAGATTTCTAATGGTGATTCAGAGAGTTTGTACTCAAAACAAGTTCCAATACCTATAAATCTTTTGACTCCAGCAAGAACGGCGCCTTGTGCAATTGAGGAGGTGCCCTTATAGCAATCCTCATTGAGAGGTGACTCTAAATATTGCCCTGGCTCTGCATACCAAGCTAAATGTAATACTATGTCTATATCTTTACATTTATCTGCCCACCATGCGGGAGACTCTTTAAAGACATCATCTGAAAAAATTATGGAGTGTGCTGCATCAATATCATAAAAAATATTTTCTTTTCCCGGTCTTAAAACTAAATATATTTTTACATCTAGAGCACATAAGTGCTTAATAACCTGCTTCCCAACAAAGCCAGTGGCTCCAGTAACAAGAATGCTATTATTAAGCATTAATTTTTGCCCTTAAATAAATGGAGTAGCCCTTAAGAAACTTCGTAAACAGCATTGCAAACTATCTTTTATAAGTCCTCAATTATTAACTCTGGAACAAATGTAACGAACTTAGTTTTATAAGTAATTTTTTTTCTTAATTGTTGCTTAACTTCTGATGATATATTCCAAGGAAATATAATGATGTAATCTACCTCACAAGAAATTAATGCATCTGGATGAAGAATTGGAATATGCGTGCCAGGAAGAAATTTATTCTGCTTCGCAGGTGCCGCATCACAAACAAATTCAATAGCAATATCTTTTATGGCTGAATAGTTCATCAGGGTATTGCCTTTCGCCGCCGCACCATAGCCTGCAACTACTTGATTAGATGATGCGGCATCATCTAAAAATGTAATAAAGGATAATTTTATTTTATCTGCTATATCTTGAAAAGCACTATAAACATTCATGTCAGTGATGCCAAACTTATATTCATGCCCTAGCATGACCTGCACTGAGTCGTCTTCAGCAATCTCAGCACTTTCATGACAACCAAAAACTCTGATACTGCCTCCATGAGTTGATAGCTCTTCAACATTGTATATACGAAGTCCAGCCATCTTAAAAATTGAGGTAACCGCATGAAGTGATAGATAGGAAAAATGTTCATGATAAACAGTATCAAATTGACTAAATTCTAATAGCCTCATTAAATGTGGGAATTCAAGAGTAATGGTACCCTCAGGTTTTAATAAAGCTGCCAAGCCTTTTGTAAAATCGTTGATATCAGGAACGTGAGCATAAACATTGTTTCCAATAATAAGATCAGCTGTTTTTGAAGATTTAGATAGATTTTTGGCCAGATTTTCACTAAAAAACTCTCTAATTACCGGAATACCTAATTTTTCAGCTGCATCTGCAGTACTATCAGTTGGTTCAATTCCAAGGCAAGGGATATTGCTTTCAACAAAATTCTTAAGAAGATATCCATCATTTGACGCTATTTCAATAACAAAGCTTTCTTCGCTTAATGAAAGATCACTAGTCATATTTTTTGAATACTCCTTTGCATGCTCAAGAAAACTGGATGAGGTGCTTGAAAAATATGCATAATCTTCACTGAATAGCTCTGTTGCATTTGCGTAATCTAATGTTTGGGCAAGCCAGCAATGATTACAAATCATTACTTTTAATGGGAAGTATTGTTCTTCTTTTTTAAGATCTGCTTTTGACAGGTACGCATTAGATGGAGGTGCAGTACCTAAATCTAAAAAATTGTGAACTAATTCTTTGTTGCAATGTCTGCAATTCATTTACAAATTACTCCTTGAAAATTACTTTCTAGCGGTGGATGAGATTGATCTCTTAAGGAAACTTCAGTAATTTCAGCAGGCCATTCAATATTGATTTTCTTATCATTGAAATAAATTCCTGCTTCACTAGGCTGATTATAAAACTCACTATGGAAATATAATAATTCACAGTCATCTTCCAAGGTTTGAAATCCATGAGCAAAACCTTCTGGAATTAAAAGAGATCGCTTATTGTCAAGAGAAAGTATTTCACCGTGCCATTGAAGAAAAGTGGCTGATTCTGGCCTTAAATCAATTGCGACATCAAAGATACTACCTTGTAGACATGTTACCATTTTCATTTCAGCAAATGGATCATTCTGGAAATGCATTCCTCTGATGGTTCCCTGATGCTTAGTCTTGGTATAGTTTATTTGTTGAATAGGCTTGGTCCATCCTGTTTTTTTTAGCTCATTAGCACAAAATAAGCGGCTAAAAAACCCTCTAGGATCTGATAAATGATTGCGCTCAATAAGCATTAGATCTGCAATTGGTAATGGAATTGTTGATATCTTACTCATTAGGCATTCTCATAGAGATCAATTTGCTGGCTGCATAGAGCTAAGGCATCTTGACCCTTCTTTAACTCTCTGTACCAGCAAATAGTATGCTCAATAGTTTCAGATAAGCTCCATTTAGGAGTAAATCCAAGCTGCTGTTTGGCTTTAGTAATATCTAAAGATAACCAGCTTGCCTCGTGAGGACCCTCATCAACTTCGTCATACATAACCTGTCCTTCCCCAAAAAAATTCTTGGCCAAGTTAATCACATCTCTTACTGAGGCTGTTGAGGCTATATCTGGTCCAAAATTATAGGCTTCTGCTTTCTCATGATTAGACGTTAACTGTTGGGCTAACA
>MDTG01147997.1_pt1 | contig 10522 bp, 12 predicted proteins | sample 811421 | NCBI WGS metagenome assembly MDTG01 (sample SAMN05326645, study PRJNA326480) | marine metagenome | isolation source: seawater | place: Pacific Ocean: South East | collected 2011
TAGAGTCAAAAGTGCTATTCCAGATTTTTTAAAAAGATTAAAAGATGTAGTAAATGAAGATAACAAAAAATATAATTAATGTTATCTCAGATAAACCAAAAAAATATAAAATATAAATTAAAACAAATTTATAATTTTTTATCTAAGGAAGAGGTTGATTTATTTTCCAAGGAAATTTCAGGAATAATAAATCATTTTAATAAAAATAATAAAAAAAAGAAATGGCAAGTCACAGAAAAAACATCAATGGTTATTTGTTATGGTGATAGTATTTATTCAAATAATCAAAAAAATTTAAAAACTTTCCAAAACTTTTTTAATAAAAATTTAAGTAATTTTTTTGATACAATTCACTTTCTACCTTTTTACCCATCTAGCAGCGATAGTGGTTTTGCAGTTAAGGATCATTATAAAATAGATAATAAAATTGGAACTTGGTCTGATATTAAAAAATTTTCAAGAAAAAAACATATTATGGCAGATATAGTCATTAATCACGCATCTGCCAGAGGTTTGTGGTTTAAAAATTTCTTAAAAGAAAAAAAACCTGGGAAAGATTATTTTTTATTAGTAAATTCAAAATTTAATATTTCAAAAGTTGTAAGACCAAGAGATCATAAATTACTTAAGGAAATCAAAATATTTAACAAAAAAGAATTTCTTTGGAGAACCTTCAGCGAGGATCAAATCGATCTTAATTTCAAGAATCCAAAGGTGTTAATTAGATTTATCAAAATAATGATAAATTTAATTAAACATGGAGTAACTATTTTTAGATTAGATGCTATTGCTTATCTTTGGAAAGAAAACTCAACAAAATGTATAAATTTGAAACAAACTCATGAAATTGTTAAAATTTTAAGAATTATTTCTAATTCATTAAATATACAAACTTTAATAGTCACAGAAACAAACCTCCCTGAAAAAGAAAACCTAAGCTATCTTGGAAAAAATGACGAGTCTAATTGGATTTACAATTTCACTCTGCCACCTCTTTTAATTCATGCATTATTGTTTGAAAATGGATCATACTTAAATACCTGGAGCAAAAGATTACCTTCGACAAAAAAAGGGAATTCTTATTTAAATTTTATTGCCTCTCATGACGGTATAGGCATGAGGCCACTTGAAGGTATAATGCAAAATAATTCAATTAGAAATTTATTAACAAGATTAAAAAAAAATGGATCTAAATTTTCTTATAGGAGAGTAAATAATAATAAGAAAGTTTATGAGTCAAATATTACTGTTTTTGATGCATTAAAAGTTTCTGATATTGACACAAAAGGTTTATATAATTTTGAAAGATATATTGCTGCTCATGCAATTATGTTTTCATTTGAAGGTGTGCCAGCAATGTACTTTAATTCATTGTTTGGTAAATCAAATGATGAAGCTAAATATATAATTACTGGCAACAATCGAGATGTGAACAGATATAGATGGAATGAAAAAAATATTTTAAAAAGAATAAGTAATAAAAATAAAAAAGAATATTATATTTTTGAGACTATAAAACATTTACTAAATATTAGAACAAAACAAAAAGCGTTTCATCCAAATGCTGCTAGAACTAATATTAATCTTGGTAAAAACTTTTTTTGTATTAAGAGAGTAAGTTTGGATAAAAAGCAAAAAATTATATGCTTAACGAATCTAACTTCAAAACTGCAACACACCAAAATAGACAAAAAATATATAAAATGGAAACATTTAATAAATCAGAATATTAGGTATCAAAATTCAAATAAAATCAGTTTAAAACCTTTTGAAACAATTTGGCTAGCAAACATATAAACATTACTGTTAAATAACATAGATTTCTATTTGTATGAATGAATTAGAACTGATTGCTGAAAATATTAAAAATAAAAATTTTGATAAAGCATTGGAACTTTGTAAATCAAATAAAAATTTAAAGAATAAGACAATAATTAATAATTTTATTGGTGTTATTCATTTCATGAAAAAGGATTTGGTCAAAAGTGAAAAATATTTTTTAAGATCAATTGAGCTAGACGATAAATTTCAAGATCCGATTAGAAATTTATGTGTTATATACACTCATACAAAAAAATTTAATAAATTACTCAATTTATCAATTAAATTATATAATTTAGATAACTCAAACTCACTTAATATATTTCAAATTGGATCGGCTAATGAATTAAATAAAAATTATGACGAGGCAATTAAATATTATGAAGAGTTTGTTAATACAAATGGAAGTGATAAAAAAAGGGGATTAAATAATATTGGAAATATATATTTAAAAAAAGGTAAACCAAAGATTTCAATAAAATATTTTTCCCAAGCACTCGAATTAGATAAAAATAATAAAATTTTAGTTAATAATATTTTACTTTGCTATGTATCTCTTAGAAATGAAATAAAAGCTGATGAATATTTTAAAAAGGCGGAATCAATAGATAGTGAATATATTGAATTTTTATATAACAAAGCTGAATATTTAATTTTTAAAAATAAATTAGATGAAGCTGAAAAATTACTTGATAAACATAAAAACGTAACAAAATTTTTGATTACATTAATAAGACTTTATTTTAACTCTGGTCAAAATAATAAAGGAAATGAATTGTTAAATAAATCAAGAGAAATACTTAAGAATAATTCAGATTTTTATAATTATCTTGGTATTAGATTTTTATACGAGGGCAATTTTGAAGAAGGATGGAAATATTATGAATATAGAAAATCTAAATTAACCAGTTTTTTTCAAGATATAAATGAATGGCATGGAAATAATATTATTGATAAATCAATAGTCGTTTATAATGAACAGGGTTTAGGTGATTCAATCCAATTTTCCAAATATTTGATACCATTATCAAAAGTTGCAAAACATGTAACATTTGTGGTTCAGGATAATATAAAAAATTTGTTTAAAAATTCAAAAAAAATTAGTATAGAAAACTATCAAACATGTAAAAATCATAAATTTGATTTTAAGATTTCTTTAGGTTCTCTAATTAAATTTTTTTATAAAGAAAGAATCAACTTCGAAGACAGACTTATAGAATTAAAACAAACTCAGAAATTAGATATTCAAACTAAAATTGACACTTATAAAAAAAAAATTGGAATAGTTTGGTCAGGGTCTTTTTTAGGACCTAATGAACCTTATAGATCAATACCACTTAGTAAATTCAAAAAAATTCTTAATTTAAATGCTAATTTTTATGCATTACAAAATGAAATATGGGAAAGAGACATAGAAGAATTTCAATCATCCAATCTAATTGATTGTGGTAATTATAGATTAGATGAGCTTTCCTATCTTATATGCAAGTTAGATCTAGTTATTACTTGTGATACATCTTTTCTTCACTTAGCTGCATCATTAGATTTAGAAACATGGGGAATTTTATGTTTATACCCAGATTGGAGATGGGGACAATTTAATAAATTTAACCCATATCCAAAATTAAAACTGTTTAATCAAAAGAAATTTAATAATTGGGACATTATAAATGAAGAAGTTTTTGAAGCTTTAAAAAAAAGACTAAATTAAGTTGGCCTTATATTTACAAAGTTTTATAACCATTTTTGAAACACGGAAAATCATCCTCAAAATTTATTAATCAATATTTTAAAATAAAAATATAACTAGCCAATATGATAACAATCCAGCAATAATTGTTGTGGTAATACTTTTTGAAAAATATCCAATTATAATAGCAACAATAAATCCCATAACTTTTGGATCATTTATATCTACGATTGTATTTGTTTCATTTAAAAATACTGCTGGGAATATTATAGCTGGAAAGACAGCAGATGGTACATAACCTAATATTTTTTTTGTGCTCTCATTTAATCTTTCAGGTTTAATTAGTAAAACTGATGCTAATCGAGAAAGATAATTTATTATCCCTGCTACTATAATTGATATCCAAATATTCATATTTTTTTCTTAAATTTTAAAAATAAAAAAATAGCTAATAATGCTAATAAACTTGACAATATGATGTAAGATTTGAATGGAGCTTCATAAAATAAGATTGACAGCAGTCCAGATATAAAAATTACAAATAAATGATCTAATTTTCTAAAGTAACTTACAAGTAATGCTAAGAAAGTAAGAGGTATAGTAAAGGTTAATCCTAATTCCTCTGGAACAATAGAGCCAACTAAAATTCCTATAATCGTTGTTAACTGCCAAACGGTCCAAAGAGTAAGTCCAGCACCAAGTAAATGATAATGTTTATATTCATCATTTGAATTTTTTTTAAAATAATCTTGTGAAACTGCAAATGATTGATCTGTTAACAAATAAGACAAGAATATTTTCCATATTATTGATAATTTTGACAAGTATTGTGCAACCACCGCCCCGTATAAAAGATGTCTAGTGCTAACAACTGAAGATGAGGTAATTGCAATTATTGGAGATGCTCCATTTGATAAAAGTTGAAAAAAGACTATTTGACTGGCTCCACTGAATATTATAATTGATGTTGCATACGTAATGTACGGTCCAAAACCTAATTCAATTCCAATTGCTCCAAATATTATACCGAAAGGTACAACTGGCAATAGTAAAGGACAAACATCGTAAAAACCTTTTAAAAAATTTTCTACTTTTTTTGACATTATTTATTTTTGTGAATTGAGAGCTTTTACCAAATAAGATTTATCTAATTTACAATCCTTGTATCCGCGCTTTATTACATTTAAATATCTTTCAGTTGGATATCTAAAATCTGATTTAATTGGCATGATATATGTCATCACTTCTTTACTATAATATTTAAAATACATTTTTTTATACAAAATAGGAAAATCCTCATAGACATCTAATTTTTTTTCATCACTTTTTGATATTTCAAATAGTGCACCTGGAACAATAGATTTATTTTTTTTTTCTATATCAGCGGCTCTATATTTGCTTCTAAAATTTAACCTAAAGCCTTTAAGCTCGTATTTTTTAATAAAAATACTATCTTTACATCTTCTCTTCATTTGAAAATGATTGAGGTTACTTCCATAGGCAAAATAAAGCATCAATCTTTCTCAACAATTTCAATTTTTTTTTCTTTTACAAAGTCTATTATTTCATCATTGCACTGATTAATCTTACTTTGATCCGTACATCTTAATACAATTGAAACTCCTAGTTTTCCTGCCCTAAAAAAAGGATAACTTCCTATATCAACATCTTTATTATTATTTTGTACTTCACTTAAGGATTTTGCAATTTCACTTTCGACAGTTCTAAGATTAATAGTTGAGCTTAATATTGGATCCCCTCCTACGAGCACATTTTCCAATCCTCCCAACATTGATTGCATTATTGAAGGAACTCCTGGTAAACAAAAAACATTATCTAAATAAAATCCAGGCGCGCCACTAGAAGGATTTAAAATCAATTTTGAGCTTATTGGCATCTTGGCCATTCTCTGTCGTCCTTCGGTAAATTCACCAGGTTTATAATAATTTTCTAATATTTTGAAAGCTTCAGGGTGAAAATTATACTCAACATTAAAAACCTTAGAAATTGATTCTGATGTTATGTCATCATGTGTCGGTCCTATCCCTCCAGTTGTAAATATATATGTATATTTTTTTCTTAGTTCATTGACTGTGGTGATAATTACATCTTCATCATCAGGAATAACTCTTACTTCATTTACCTTTATGCCTAATGAATTTAACCATGTCGCAAGAGTACTAGTATTAGCATCTTTAGTGCGTCCTGACAGGACTTCATTTCCAATAATTAAAATCCCAGCATTTATTTCTTTTTTATTAGTCATTTGTAAATATAAATAATGTTAATGAATTTTACCAATACACTTATTAAAGGCAAATTAGTAAGAAGATATAAAAGATTTTTCACTGATATAGAAGTAAATAATAGAATAGTAACTGCGCATTGTCCTAATACAGGTTCTATGAAAGGTCTTTTAGGTGAAGGCAATGAGGTATGGATTTCCCCACAAAATGATCCCTCAAGAAAACTTAAATTTACTCTTGAAATAATAAAGGTTAATAAAAAATTAGTTGGTATAAATACACATAGAGCAAATAAAATTGTTCTACATGGTTTGGAAAATAAATTAATATCTGAATTTAAAAATATTAAAAATATCAAGCCAGAATTTAAATACTCATCAGATACAAGATTTGATTTCTTGTGTGATAAAAGTTTATTAGAAGTTAAAAATGTAACATTGATAAGTGATGATCAGGTTGCTGAATTTCCTGACTCAGTAACTGAAAGAGGTTTAAAACATTTAAAAATGTTAATTAATTCAATCGAAAAAGGTTATAAGCCATATGTCTTATTTTTAACTCAAATTCAGGGTATAAATAATTTTAGAATAGCTAAAGAAATTGATCCTAACTATTTTGAAGGTTATATTAAAGCCAGAAAAGCTGGTGTCAAATTTCTAGCATATCGATGCTTTTTAAATTCTAAACAAATTAAAATTGAAAAAAAAATTAAAATAATAGATGCAAAATAATTATTTAGAAAAATTTGAAAAAATGAGGATTGCAGGAAAACTTGCTGCAAAAACTTTGGACATGCTAACAAATGAAATATACGAAGGTGTCTCAACTGATAAAATTGATAAATTGGGTTATGAATTCATAAAAGATAATGGTGGTTATTCTGCTCCGCAATTTTATAGAGGGTTTAAGAAATCATTATGTACTTCATTAAATCATGTCGTTTGTCATGGAATTCCATCAGATAGAATTTTAAAACAAGGAGATGCCATTAATGTTGATGTTACAGCAATCGTCGATGAATACTACGGGGATACTAGTAGAATGTTTGTAATCGGAGATGTATCTGTGAAGGCAAGTAATTTAATTAATACGACTTACGAGTCTATGATTAGAGGAATTGAAATATTAAAACCTGGTAGAAAGTTAGGTGATATAGGTTTCGAAATACAATCTTATGTTGAAAAAAAAGGATATTCAGTTGTTAGAGATTTTTGTGGTCATGGAATAAGTAATATTTTTCATGAACAACCTAATATCTTGCATTATGGAAAAAAAAATACTGGACTTGAATTGAGACCGGGAATGACTTTTACAATTGAACCAATGATTAATGATGGTAAATATGATGTAAAAATTTTAAATGATGGCTGGACTGCTGTCACAAAAGATAAATCATTATCAGCACAATTTGAACATACAATAGGAATTACAGAAGATTCTTATGAAATTTTTACAGAATCTGTTAAAGGTTATAATAGACCTCCATATAAAATTTAATGATATCTCGATACTCAAGAAAAGAAATAGTTAATATTTGGTCAGAGGAAAATAAATATAAAATTTGGCTTGATGTCGAAATTGCAGCAGCAGAAGCAATGGAAAAATATAAAATTATACCAAAAGGTGTTGCTTCAATTGTTAAAAAAAAAAGCAAAATTAAAATAAAAAAAATTCACGATATTGAGGCAAAGGTAAAACATGATATTATTGCTTTTTTAACATCGATTACTGAACAAGCTGGAATTAAAGCAAGATACCTTCATCAAGGAATGACTTCATCAGATGTTTTAGACACAAGTTTAAATATACAATTAATTCAATCAGGAAATATTTTATTAAAAGATATAGATAGAGTTTTAACTGTTTTAAAAAAACAAGCTAAAAAATATAAGATGACACCTTGCATTGGAAGAAGTCACGGGATTCATGCTGAGCCAATAACATTTGGGCTTAAATTATTATCTTTTTATGAAGAGTTTAAACGTAACAAAAAAAGACTTAAAAATGCAATTGAAGAAGTATCAACTTGTGCTATCTCGGGTGCAGTAGGAACATTTGCTAATATAAGTCCGAAAGTAGAAATTTATGTAGCAAAAAAATTAAAACTGAAACCTGAGCCAATATCCACACAAATTATTCCAAGAGATAGACATGCCCATTATTTTGCAACATTAGGAATTATTGCAGGTTCAGTCGAGAGAGTTGCTACAGAGATAAGACATCTTCAAAGGTCAGAGGTGTATGAATTACAGGAATTTTTTTCAAAAGACCAAAAAGGATCCTCCGCAATGCCTCACAAAAAAAATCCAATATTAAGTGAAAACTTAACTGGTTTAGCAAGAATGGTTAGAAGTTATGTACTGCCTGCACTTGAAAATATAGCCCTATGGCATGAAAGGGATATTTCGCACTCAAGTGTTGAGAGAAATATTGGACCCGATGCAAACATAACTCTAGATTTTGCGCTTGATAGATTAGCGGGAATTTTGGATAAAATGATAGTTTATCCAAAAAAAATGATAGAGAATTTAAATTTTACAAAGGGGTTAGTGTTTTCACAAGAATTGATGCTAGAATTAACTAAATCTGGGATGCAAAGGGAAAAAGCTTATAAATTAGTTCAAGCTCATGCTAAATCTAGTTTTGAAAAAAATATCAATTTAATTGAACTTATTAAAAAGGATAAAAGTATTACAGAAAGAATTACAGAAAATAAAATTAAGAAAATATTTACTTATTCCAAACACTTTAAAAATATTAATTATATATTCAATAGAGTTTTTAAATAATGAAAAAAGGTAAAAAATTATACGAAGGAAAAGCAAAAATAATTTTTGCAACAAGTGATAAAAACTTTGTCATACAACACTTTAAAGATGACGCTACAGCTTTTAACAATCAGAAAAAAGATGTCATAGATGGTAAAGGAATTTTAAATAATAGAATTTCAGAACATATTTTAACAAATTTAAGTCAGGTTGGTATTAAAAATCACTTAGTAAAACGTCTTAATATGAGAGAACAACTTGTGCAACATGTTGAAATTATACCAATTGAATTTATAGTAAGAAATATTGCAACAGGGTCTTTAACTAAAAGATTGGGAATAGAAGATGGGACAATTCTTGAATATCCACTAGTTGAATACTGTTTAAAGAATGATGACTTGGGTGATCCATTGATCAGCAAAGAACATATATTAACATTTAAATGGATGGATGATTTTGAAATTGATTTTGTGAATAATGAATTAGCAAGAATAAATGACTTTCTCCAAGGAATGTTTAGGGGAGTTGGTATTAAATTAGTTGATTTTAAAGTTGAATTTGGAAGATTAGAAAAAAATGCAAAAAAAGATATTATTTTAGCTGATGAAATAAGTCCCGACACCTGTAGATTGTGGGATGCAACCACTGATAAGAAATTAGATAAAGATAGGTTTAGAAAAGATTTAGGAAATTTAGTTGATGGATATCAAGAAGTTGCTAGAAGATTAAATATACTTCATGAACAATCTAACATAAGACCATTAAAATATACCAAACCAAAAGCAGTTAAGTTTAAGAAAAAATAATGAAAATTAAAGTTATTGTAACTCTTAAAAATGGAGTGCTTGATCCGCAAGGTAAAGCTATACAGCAAACATTAAATGGAATGAATTTTAAAAATATTGATGATGTAAGGCAGGGTAAATTTTTTGAAATAAACGTAAATGAAAATGATAATACAAAAGCAAAGCTGCAGGTAGAGGATATGTGTAAAAAACTTTTAGCTAATCTTGTTATTGAGGATTATCAAATACTTTAGTTATAAATGAAATCCTCAGTCATTATTTTTCCTGGATCAAATTGTGATAGGGATATGGATGTAGCTCTTAAAAAGTTTGGTTTTAAAAATCAAATGGTCTGGCACAATGATAATGCTATACCAAAAAGTGATATAATAGTTTTACCAGGTGGATTTTCTTATGGTGATTATTTAAGGTGTGGGAGTATAGCTTCAAAATCAAAAATAATTAAATCTGTTATTGAGTTTGCAAACTCAGGTGGTTTGGTTTTAGGTGTATGTAATGGTTTTCAAATTTTAACAGAAACTGGCTTGTTGCCAGGTATTCTTCAACAAAATAAATATCTTAACTTTATTTGTAAAAATGTATTTGTAAAAGTTAAAGATAAGCAAAATAAGTACTTTAGAGATATTAAAAAAGAAATACTAGAACTACACATAGCGCATAATGAAGGTAATTATTTTTGTTCAAATGATGAAATGAAATTATTAGAGGATAATAATCAAATCGCTGTTACATATTGCAATATTAATGGCGATGAAAATGATGAAAACAACCCTAACGGGGCAATTAAAAATATAGCTGGGATTTTTAACAGTACAAAGAATGTGTTAGGTATGATGCCCCACCCTGAAAGAATGATTGATAAATATTTGTCTGGTGAAGATGGATCATTGTTTTTTGAAAATGTGTTGCGAAATTTAAATTAATGGAAGTTACAGAAAAGATTGCAATTGAACACGGATTAAAAAAGGATGAATATAAAAAAATCTGTGATCTACTAAAAAGAGTACCAAACATTACTGAGCTTGCAATATTTTCAGCAATGTGGAATGAACATTGCTCTTATAAATCATCAAGAAAACATCTTAAAAAACTTCACACAAAAGGCAAACAAGTCATACAGGGACCTGGTGAAAATGCAGGTGTTATAGATATTGGAGACGAAGATGCTATTGTTTTTAAAATAGAAAGTCA
>MDTG01169768.1_pt1 | contig 10522 bp, 6 predicted proteins | sample 811421 | NCBI WGS metagenome assembly MDTG01 (sample SAMN05326645, study PRJNA326480) | marine metagenome | isolation source: seawater | place: Pacific Ocean: South East | collected 2011
ATAAGCCGGGTGCTGAGTTCGCCGACGGTAATGCCATCGCCTTCCCAGAGCAACATCATGGCCAGGTACTGCGGGTAGGTCAGGCCGAGTTCCTGCAGCAAGGGTTTGTAGACCTTGGTCATCATCAGCGAGGTGGAGTAGAGGGCGAAGCACAACTGGTTGTCCAGGTGCAGTTCGACGTCGGAGTCTGGGGTTTTCATGAGGGCCTCGAGTGACGCAGGTGTGTGCAACAATTTAACGCGCAAATTAACAGAGTGCCAAGTTATTACCGGCATACGAGGGAGCGGCATACGCAGCCGAACGAAATGCCGGGTCAGATGACGCTATAAAGTGATTCCTATACATTACGAGCCCGCTCATTGAATGGTGAAATTGCTTCATGGCTCTCGCGCTCGAACGTCTCATCGCCGGTACACCGATACCTTACGCCGGTAATCGTGTTTCTTTGGTCAGTGCCGAATTGGCCGCACGTTTCCAGCCGGGTGACCACCTGTTGGTGGAGCAAACCAGTGGCGAGTTGCTGCTGATCCCCGTGGCTGACCAGCAAGCGGCAGCCGTCGCGATTGAGCGGGCGCAGTTGGCCTTCAAGGCCATGTCGGCCGTTTCAGATGCGGACATCAGCCGATTCTTTGATCTGTTTGCCCAGCGTCTGGAGTCCTCTGAAACGTGGGCGCTGATCGAAGCCGCCAATTTGGCTGACATTGAAAAGGCCAAGGCGCGCGGACGTTCAACTACCCGGTTGCTCGCCAACGAGGCCATGCGCCGCGACATGATCGCCGGCTTGCGTGCATGGCGAGACGCTGCGCCAACACGCGGCAAGGTCTTGAGTTGTGTCGAGCATGACGGCTGGAAGGTCGAACAAGTGATGGCGCCATTGGGTATTGTCGCCTTCGTGTTTGAAGGCCGCCCCAATGTATTTGCCGATGCCGCCGGTGTTCTGCGCACGGGTAATACCGCGGTGCTGCGCATTGGCAGTGACGCCTTGGGCACGGCGCAAGCGATTGTCAGCCATGCGCTGAATCCTGCGCTCAGTGAAGCCGGTTTACCTGTCGGCGCCGTATCACTGGTCGAAAGCATCAACCACGCCGCGGGCTGGGCAATGTTTGCCGACCGGCGTTTATCGCTGGCCGTTGCCCGTGGCTCGGGCCGTGCGGTTAGTCAGTTGGGCAGCATTGCCCAGCAGGCCGGCACGGATGTCAGCCTGCACGGTACAGGCGGCGCCTGGCTGATTGCCAATCATGACGCCGATGCTGAGCGCTTCTACAGCGTGGTGCGCAACTCGCTCGACCGCAAAGTCTGCAACACCCTGAATGTTTGCCTGATTCACCGTGACCGCGCGGCAGAGTTGGTTCCGCCGTTCCTTGCCGCCTTGCAAGAGGCCGGTGCAGCCCGAGGTCAGTCCTGCAAGCTGCACGTAGTTGAGGGCAGCGAATCGTATCTGCCAGCCGATTGGCTCAGCGCCAGCGTCGAGGTTTATCGCGCCGAAGGCTATCGCACCGAGAAGCAAGTTGAACCGCTGCCTGAAAATCAGTTGGGCCGCGAGTGGGAATGGGAAGAAACGCCGGAAGTCAGCCTCAAAATCGTCGATGATCTGGACCATGGCATTGGCTTGTTCAATAGCTACAGCCCGCAGTTCACCGTGTCGCTGATCAGTGAAAGCGCGCAGGCACATGCGCATTTCTACGAGCAGGTGAATGCGCCTTTCGTGGGCAACGGCATCACCCGCTGGGTAGACGGCCAGTACGCATTGAACAAGCCGGAGCTGGGCCTTTCCAACTGGGAGAACGGCCGCCTGTTCGCGCGCAGTGCCATTCTTTCCGGCGATGGCGTATTCACTATCCGCAGCCGCATGACCCAAACCGATCTGGGCGTCAAACGCTAACGACGCAAGAGAGCAGGGTGGAAGAAGCTGTATTCGTCCACCAACTCCAGGCTGCAACGTTTGCCTGTTTTGTGTTTACGCGTTAGCTGCCAAGCAGAAACAAAAAGCCCCGCACTCAGGCGGGGCTCTTAACTTTCAGCGAGTGAGCTGGTTAATCCCAGCTCAGCGCGCCGCCTGTTTGATACTCGATCACGCGGGTTTCGAAGAAGTTCTTCTCTTTCTTCAAGTCCATGATCTCGCTCATCCACGGGAACGGGTTGGTGGTGCCCGGGTACTCTTCTTTGAGGCCGATTTGGGTCAGGCGGCGGTTGGCGATGAACTTGAGGTAGTCCTCCATCATTGCCGCGTTCATGCCCAGTACGCCGCGTGGCATGGTGTCACGCGCGTATTCGATCTCAAGCTGAGTGCCCTGCAGAATCATCTGCGTGGCTTCTTCTTTCATCTGCGCATCCCACAGATGTGGGTTTTCGATTTTGATCTGGTTGATCACGTCGATACCGAAGTTCAGGTGCATCGACTCGTCACGCAGAATGTACTGGAACTGCTCGGCAACGCCGGTCATCTTGTTGCGGCGGCCCATCGACAGGATCTGGGTGAAACCGCAGTAGAAGAAGATGCCTTCCAGTACGCAGTAATAAGCCACCAAGTTGCGCAGCAGTTCTTTGTCGGTCTCGACGGTGCCGGTATCAAACGTCGGGTCGGAGATCGAACGGGTGTACTTCAAGCCCCAGGACGCTTTCTTCGCGACCGAAGGAATCTCGTGGTACATGTTGAAGATCTCGCCTTCATCCATGGCCAGCGATTCGATGCAGTACTGGTAAGCGTGGGTGTGGATCGCCTCTTCGAACGCCTGACGCAGGATGTACTGGCGGCATTCCGGGTTGGTGATCAAACGGTACACAGCCAGCACCAGGTTGTTGGCAACCAGTGAGTCGGCGGTGGAGAAGAAGCCGAGGTTACGCATGACAATGCGGCGCTCGTCGTCGGTCAGGCCGTCGGTGCTTTTCCACAACGCGATGTCGGCGTTCATGTTGACTTCTTGCGGCATCCAGTGGTTTGCACAACCATCCAGATACTTCTGCCAGGCCCAGTCGTACTTGAACGGTACGAGCTGGTTCAAGTCTGCGCGGCAGTTGATCATGCGCTTCTCGTCAACCGCTACGCGGGCCGAGGCACCTTCCAGTTCGGCCAGGCCTTCAGCCACGTCCAGCTCGTCCAGTGCAGCTTTGGCGCGCGCGATTGCAGCGCTGTCGTCAGCCGAGACTGCGCGGGCTTCTTGGGCGGCAGCGTCGCCAACCTGATCCAGTTTGTCGATGTTCATGTCTGCCATCGAGGCAGCAGCGTTGCTGCTGGCGGCTGCAGTTTCTGCGCCGTCTTCCTTATCGAATTCGTCCCAGCTCAACATAGTCGGCTCCTTAAGATATAAATTTCGTGGACCTGCTGCGCATAGCCCAGACTGCGTTGAACGCGATAATCGCGGGTTCTTGTACGCCACCCGCTCAACCGCGTCTGCCTTGCCTGAACTCCGCTCGCAAGTCCCTGACTCGAAGCTTGAAGCGCTAGGCGCTCCACGTCGTGTATGGCTGCTGCCGCGAAATGCAGCGCCAGCAGAGTGCTCTTGTGTCTGACAAAGCACCTTGATTTGAATCACTCAACTGCATCTGCAAGTGCACTCAAACCAAAATGCTTTCATGTTCTTAATCTCACCCGCATCACTACAAATGCAGCGTGCTGCTGAGAGAGTAGCCGTTAGGCGCCGGCTGGCACTGAACCCTGAGCGTACATCTGTACGTGAGGGGGCAGGGCCAGTCGGCAACAACGCGGATGCCTCTCAGCATCGCGCGTCATCTGTTACAACTTACTGACAAGCTTCGCAGTCTGGCTCGTCGATGGCACAGGCCTTAGGCACTGGCGCCGGACCGGCGGACATCTCAACTGCTGGCGCCTTGGCTGGAGCGGCGCTCAAACCATCACCACCACCGCTGGATACGGCGTTCAGCTTGCCGGTGCTGACAGTCGACTTCTCGGTGCTGGTCGCGGCCAGGGCACGGAGGTAGTAAGTGGTTTTCAGGCCACGGTACCAAGCCATGCGGTAGGTCACGTCGAGCTTCTTGCCTGATGCGCCGGCGATGTACAGGTTCAGCGACTGAGCCTGGTCGATCCACTTCTGGCGACGGCTGGCAGCGTCAACAATCCACTTGGTTTCAACTTCGAACGCAGTGGCGTAAAGGTCTTTCAGCTCTTGCGGGATGCGCTCGATCTGCTGCACGGAACCATCGTAGTACTTCAGGTCGTTGATCATGACCGAATCCCACAGGCCGCGAGCTTTGAGGTCGCGAACCAGGTACGGGTTGGTCACGGTGAACTCGCCGGAGAGGTTCGATTTCACGTACAGGTTCTGATAAGTCGGCTCGATCGACTGCGACACGCCTGTGATGTTGGCGATGGTGGCGGTCGGTGCGATGGCCATGATGTTGGAGTTACGAATACCTTTCTGTACACGGGCGCGAACCGGTGCCCAGTCGAGGCTTTCGTTGAGGTCAACATCAATGTACTTCTGGCCGCGCTGCTCGATCAGGATTTGCTGCGAGTCGAGCGGCAAAATGCCTTTGGACCACAACGAACCGTCGAAAGTCTCGTAAGCGCCACGCTCATCAGCCAGGTCGCACGAGGCTTGAATGGCGTAGTAGCTGACCGCTTCCATCGACTTGTCGGCGAACTCAATGGCAGCGTCCGAGCCGTAAGGAATGTGCTGCATGTACAGCGCATCCTGGAAGCCCATGATGCCCAGACCGACCGGACGGTGCTTGAAGTTGGAGTTACGCGCCTGTGGCACCGAGTAGTAGTTGATGTCGATAACGTTATCGAGCATGCGTACCGCGGTGTTGACGGTTTTTTCCAGCTTGGCAGTGTCCAGCTTGCCGTCGACGATGTGGTTCGGCAGGTTGATCGAGCCCAGGTTGCAAACCGCGATCTCGTCCTTGTTGGTGTTCAAGGTGATCTCGGTGCACAGGTTCGAACTGTGGACCACGCCAACATGCTGCTGCGGGCTGCGCAGGTTGCATGGGTCTTTGAAGGTCAGCCATGGGTGGCCGGTTTCAAACAGCATGGAGAGCATTTTGCGCCACAGGTCTTTGGCCTGAATGGTTTTGTGCAGCTTGATCTTGCCGTATTCGATCAGCGCTTCGTAATACTCGTAGCGCTCTTCGAAGGCCTTACCGGTCAGGTCGTGCAGATCTGGCACTTCGCTCGGCGAGAACAGGGTCCACTTGCCGTCATCGAAGACACGCTTCATGAACAGGTCAGGGATCCAGTTAGCGGTGTTCATGTCGTGCGTACGGCGACGGTCATCACCGGTGTTCTTGCGCAGTTCGATGAACTCTTCGATGTCCATGTGCCAGGTTTCAAGGTAGGCGCACACAGCACCCTTACGCTTGCCACCCTGGTTCACGGCAACGGCGGTGTCGTTGACCACTTTCAGGAAAGGTACAACGCCCTGAGATTTGCCGTTGGTGCCTTTGATGTATGCGCCCAGCGAGCGAACAGGGGTCCAGTCGTTGCCCAGACCGCCTGCGAATTTCGACAGCATGGCGTTGTCGTGGATCGCGTGGTAGATGCCCGACAGGTCATCCGGAACGGTGGTCAGGTAGCACGAAGACAGCTGTGGACGCAGGGTGCCGGCGTTGAACAGCGTAGGGGTCGAACTCATGTAGTCGAACGACGACAGCAAGTTGTAGAACTCGATCGCGCGGTCTTCTTTCTGCTTCTCTTCAATCGCTAAGCCCATGGCCACACGCATGAAGAACACCTGTGGCAGCTCGAAGCGAATGCCATCTTTGTGAATGAAGTAACGGTCGTACAGTGTCTGCAAGCCGAGGTAGGTGAACTGGCCGTCGCGCTCGTGGTTGATCGCTTTGCCGAGTTTCTCCAGGTCGAAGTCTTGCAGCTTCGGATCCAGCAGGTCGAACTGAATACCTTTGGCGATGTAAGCCGGCAGGGCCTTGGCGTACAGGTCAGCCATTTCGTGGTGAGTCGCGCTGGTTGCAACTTCGAGGAAGGTCAGGCCTTCAGCACGAATGTTGTCCATCAGCAGGCGGGCCGTTACGTAGGTGTAGTTCGGCTCGCGCTCAACCAGGGTACGCGCAGTCATTACCAACGCGGTGTTGACGTCGCTCTGGGCAACGCCGTCGTAAAGGTTTTTCAGGGTTTCTTTCTGGATCAGCGCGCCGTCCACTTCAGCCAAGCCTTCGCAGGCTTCGGTGATGATGGTGTTCAGACGACCCATGTCCAGCGGCGCAACCGAGCCGTCGGCGTGGGTGACGCGGATGCTTGGGTGCGGCTCGGCAATATCGGTGCCTTCGCGCTTACGCTCTTGCGAACGCGATTCGCGGTAGATCACGTAGTCGCGGGCCACTTTCTGCTCGCCTGCGCGCATCAGCGACAGTTCGACTTGATCCTGAATTTCTTCGATATGGATGGTGCCGCCCGAAGGCATGCGACGCTTGAAGGTTGCCGTGACTTGTTCAGTCAGGCGGGCAACGGTTTCATGGATGCGCGACGAAGCGGCAGCGGTGCCGCCTTCTACTGCGAGAAACGCCTTGGTGATGGCGACGGTGATCTTGTCATCGGTATACGGCACGACGGTACCGTTACGCTTGATCACACGCAGTTGGCCCGGTGCGGTTGCCGCCAGGTCTTGAGTGGCGTCAGGGCTTTGCAGTGCAGCGCCCTGCGATTTCTCGCGAGAAGTGTCGGTGTGCATGAATGTCTCCGTGTTCATAATTATTTCAGTTAGACGCTTGTGCGGTTGATTGCTACGACGTACCAACGTTCATTCCATTTCTAACAACGTCACTCGCCCGGAACACAGTCCGAGCCAATTGCATATTGCTGGTGGTATCTGGAGGTGCGACGAAAGCGCCTCTAACAGCTTGCTTAAGTCTAGTGCCGGCTTTTTGCAGGCACCACTACATGTAGTGTTCTGTCTGTTCGTGCTCAACAGCCTGTGGAAGGCCCGTGCGCGCGAGTGGCGTCTTACCGGTTACGCTTGCTACAGGTGGTGCTCAAACAGCCAGTAATGCTTTTTTATGCACAATTTCGGTTCGGGATATGGACTAAAACTGTGCAAATGTGTTTGGGTTGTTTTTAGGTTAAACCCCAATATGTAGGTGTTTAACGCGATGGGGATACAAGATAGTGCGATGGGTGAGGGTTGGCAAGTTGATAAAAACGCTCAGCCTGTGGATAAAGCTGTGGGTTATCGTGGGGTAACAATCGCCAAGCCGCGTTGTTGCTGGGATTGTTGTCTGTTCGCCGTTCGTCGAAGTCGCCGGAGGTTTTTTTTAGTGACTTTTTAGGCGTTATCAGTCAGTCACAAAAACACTACATATAGTCGTAGAAGCCCTGCATATGGTGTGTGTTTTGCAGTGCTGGCAGCGCACTCGGCGCCAGGCCTTTTTCAGTGCTACGGATTAGCCGTGCGGCGTGGTTACAATGCACGTCGAAGATATGGTTTTCGAAAGCCCTGGAGGTCGTGGTGGAGCAAGCGTCTTGGCAAATTCTGATCGTTGAAGACGATCAGCGGCTGGCCGAACTGACCCGCGAGTATTTGCAGGGTAACGGCTTTGCCGTTGCGGTGGAGTCGGATGGAGCGCTTGCCGCTCAGCGTATTTTAACCGAGCAGCCCGATCTGGTCATACTCGATTTGATGCTGCCGGGCGCCGATGGTCTGACAATCTGCCAGGCTGTGCGTGATGGCTATTCGGGGCCGATTCTGATGTTGACGGCGCGTACCGATGATCAGGACCAGGTGCTGGGTCTGGACATGGGCGCAGACGATTACATGTACAAGCCGGTGCGCCCGCGCGTGTTACTGGCGCGGATCAATGCGCTGCTGCGTCGGCTCGATGCGCCGCAAGTGGCCCTGGCAGATAACCCGGCGCGGCGTTTGCAGTTCGGCTCGCTATTAATAGATGCCTCGCGGCGTGAAGCGTCGCGCGCGGGGGAGCGAATCGATCTGACCAGTGCCGAGTTCGATCTGCTCTGGCTGCTCACTGCCAATGCCGGGCGTATTTTGTCCCGCGAAGAAATCTTCACCGCCTTGCGCGGCATCGAGTATGACGGCCTCGATCGTTCGATTGATGTGCGCATCTCACGTATCCGCCCTCGTATCGGCGATGATCCGGTGCAACCGCAAGTCATTAAAACCGTGCGCGGCAAGGGTTACCTGTTTGTCGCCGAAGCGGCTGTCGAGCTGCTATGAACTCGATCTTCCTGCGTATCTACGGCGGCATGCTTGCCGTTCTGGTGTTGGCGGCACTGTTGGGCGTGGTGACACTGCACATGGTTAACGAGGTGCGCACTGACCAGTACCGCGAAGACCTGGCGCGCGGTACGTTCCGCTTGATGGCGGATAATCTGGCCGGCCTCGACGATGTTGAGCGCCGCCGCGCCGTGGCTGTCTGGGGACGACTTCTGGGCGTGCCGCTTAAAGTAGAGCCCGTGGACGCTGCGGGTTTGAATAGCGGTGAGCGCGGGCGTTTACTGCGCAGCCAGGTTGTGGTGCGCATGACCGGCCCGCACGCGGCACATATATATAGCTTGATTGGTGAGCAGAACGTGTTGCTGCTCACCGGCGAAGTGCAGCAAGTCAGCGAACAGCTGGCGCGCGCCACTGCGTTCCTGTTGATCGATGAGCTGGTACGTTATCCGGTGGATGAGCAGCCACAGCGTCTGGCCGAGTTGAAGCAATCGAAGCAGTTCGGCTTCGAATTGCGTCTGGTCAAGCTCGACAAAGCCAATCTCGATGATGACCAGCGTCGCCGTGTGGACGAAGGCGACACAGTGATGGCATTGGGGCAGGGCGGTGACACCATTCATGTGTTCTCCGGCATCGTCGATACGCCGTGGGTATTGGAGATTGGCGCGCTGTATCAAATGAATCCCTATCCGCCGGAGTTGCTGGTGCTGATCGGTGCGCTGGGCCTGAGCATGATTGGCCTGATGGTTTACCTGTTGGTCCGTCCGCTGGAGCAACGCCTGCGGGAACTGGAAGGCGCCGCCACGTTGATCGCCAGCGGCCGGCTGGAGGCGCGGGTGCCGACACGTGGTCCGGACTCGATTGGTCGCCTCGCCGTCGCATTTAACGACATGGCTGAGCACTTGCAGCGCTCACTGGGCATTCAGCGCGAAATGGTGCGGGCGGTGTCGCATGAATTGCGTACGCCGGTCGCACGCCTGCGTTTTGGCCTGGAAATGATCGAGGACGCGCCCAGTGAGCAGGCGCGGCGAAAGTACATGGAAGGAATGGACAATGACATCCAGGACCTCGACAAACTGGTCGACGAGATGCTCACCTTTGCCCGGCTGGAGCAGGGCGCGCCGGCGCTGAACTTTGTCGATGTAGAGCTGGACACGTTAATCGATCAGGTAATCGGCGAGTTGGCGCCGTTGCGCGCCGATGTGCAGGTCACTCAAGGCCCGGTGTCGTTGGCCGAGGCGGGAATGAGCACGCAGGTTGATGCAGATTTTCGCTATCTGCACCGTGCCCTGCAGAATCTGTTGAGCAACGCCATGCGTCATGCCGAAACGCAGGTGCGCATAAGTTTGCACATTGGTCTTAAACACTGTCGGATCGATGTGGACGATGACGGGCCGGGTGTGCCGCAAGAGGCCTGGGAGCATATATTCACCCCATTCCTGCGCCTCGATGACAGCCGCACCCGAGCCTCCGGTGGCCACGGTCTGGGCCTGTCGATCGTGCGGCGCATTGCCATTTGGCATGAAGGTGAGGTGTTGCTCGATCACAGCAACGCACTAGGCGGCGCAAAATTCAGCTTGGTGTGGCCGTGTAAGCAAGGGTAAGTGCGTAACCGTGTGGGCTACATATCAGCCGTCATGTTTGGGCACCTCTGGAGGCGGTCAGTATCGGTGCCTTTGCTGTAGTCAATATCGGCATTGGCGTCCAGGTAGATAACCGTGCGTGGCCACTTTGGGATTACGCTGACGCAATAGGTTGGTCCCCGGCCCCTTCGCCACCAGTAAAACTCTATGCGGTAGTCTGCGTCGCGGACGATGCTCGCAGTCTCAATCGTATAGCCACCCGGAGATATAGTGCCCTCTTTCATGTGTTGGTTTTCGCCCCGCAGGTAGTCAATTGGCGTAGGCCCGTCATCCGAGTAGTAAATGCTTACTCCCGGCAGCAAAAGCGTGCTGTAGCGCATCACAAGGAATGCCACGACTAGCCACATCCACCAGCGCATGCGCCATTTACGCTTACTTGCACTCATGCACCCGGACTCCAGCCGACCAGTCTGCAATCGGGACAGCCATCACTTCTTTCATAATTATCTCTCCGGTTACACCGCCGCTTGGGTAAATACTGGCCAGCTTCATGCCAATGCCAACTGAGATTCTGTCAGGCACATCATCGAAGGCTCGTAATCCTTCGCCCAAATCACCAGAAATGGTTGGTCCTGGGCGTTGGCCGGTTGGGTCGAGCGCCCATCTGACCGTATCTGATCCAATCTGCTCTACTCCCGCGGCATCAAGCAACACTGCTTCCGGCACTCCGGCTATTACGCCGACATAACCGTAATGCACGTTGGACCATATGTCGTAGTAGTAATCGTAATCACCCTG
>MDTG01198864.1_pt1 | contig 10522 bp, 6 predicted proteins | sample 811421 | NCBI WGS metagenome assembly MDTG01 (sample SAMN05326645, study PRJNA326480) | marine metagenome | isolation source: seawater | place: Pacific Ocean: South East | collected 2011
AGGCTTCTATCTCAAATATCTTATATTTATAATATGGTTAATGGTACAGATCAAATTTTAGGAAAGAATTTGATAGATAGATATGTAGAGTTGCATACTGAGCTGAATACCTTGACCAAAAATTTAGAAGGATCATTTAACTAAAATACATTTGATAAAATCTATACTGTACAGAGAGAAAAAAATACTGGTTCTATTACTTGGCTGTATAGTTTTTTATCTGTTGGTTAATGAACTGCTGTCTTACCGATTATCCAATTACTTAAAATCGCAGGAATTAGAAGTAGTTTTCTATAATTATGATAAAATTAGTATCAGTTTAAAAGATGGTTCTGCGACCATTGTAAATCTAGTGACGGTTTTAAACGATAGTGTAGATGAAATCAGACAAACACGTAAAAAAGAGGTATTAAACACATATAAAATCAATAATTTTTTCATCGGGAGTTATAAAAGAGGAAGAAATTTGGAAATTGTACATTATCAAGACAACTCGTTTTTAATCTTCATGAGATCAAATAAAATATTCACTCAACTTATTAATCACAAAAAGTACAACTATCTACGATGTAATAATTCAATTCAATTTGTTGAAATATCTGGAGATAATATCGTAGATGTTACAAGTGAGAATTTTAGAATCAGATCAAAAAACATAAATTTTATTGTCGTTAAAGGAAACTATCTCTTTCTTTACAATCTTAGTTATGATAAATGGAATAGAGTCAGAATGACTATTGTCTATAAGCAACAACTTCCTGTTCAAATAGAAAATATTGCTGTTAGTAGGAATATCATTTTTATCACAGATATTTTGAACAGAATATTAAAAATAAATAATTTATCGTCAAATTTTTCGAAATATGAATTTAGTCCAAACTTTCCAATAAGAGGTATTATGGATAGTAATGACAATATCTATTTAGTTCCAGATGGAAGATATTTTCAAGTTATCAAAATTGACACAAATGATCAAAAAGAAATCATTGTAGATACCAGGAAAGTTGAAAATTTTTCTGATCTTCTTCTTCAAGAAATTCATCTAGAAAATGATTCATTACTTTGGGTTTTAGGCAAGAGTAGTAATTTAATTCGTCATAATATAAAAAATGGCTGCAAAGCTTACTGGAATATTCCTAAAACTTCCCGAGGTGCGTACAGTATAGCTGACCGTGAAGGTAACAAACTTTTATTTAGAGTTAATTCTAGAATCATATCATTCAACAAAAAAACGGATAAATTCGAGAATTTCTGTGATATACAAGGCATCGATAAATTTTCTTACAAGATAGATTCCAAAAAAGGGTCAGTTTGGTTTACCTCTAGTCATAGTTTATATAGCTATAATCAAAAAACTAAAGAACTGATAAACCGATATATTTCTATGATTGGTAGTCTTATCTACGATTTTTATTTTGATAAAAGCAATGGGTTGCTGTTGGGAATTTCGTGCGGTTTAGTGTTAATGGACGAGGAAAGAAATCTTGTCAAATATTTTACTATTGAAGATGATTTACCCGATAATAGGGTTGTTTCTATCGAAGAGATAAATACAGGTTTTTGGTTGGGAACCTTTAACGGTCTAACCAAGATGAACAAAGAAACATCTAATTTTTTTAACTATTACAAAAAGGATGGTCTTACACATAATGAGTTTAATCGAGGTTCCAGTTTTTACCAAAGCGATAGCCTGCTTTTATTTGGGAGTATGAACAGTTTTGTAAAATTTGATCCTCGAAAAATTGCTCAGGTAGATTCTCATCAACCCAAGTTCATTAATCTTTCTTGTTACCATACAAAGGAAAAAAAGGTAAAAGACGTTCAGTACAATTTGGATGCAATCAAGGAAGTAAATTTACCCTCCGATAGAAATTTTATTTCATTTGTTTTTGCCGGACAGACAGATGATATACTATACAGTATTAATGATTCTGAATGGATTTTGGCAGATTTAGGAAAAGTAAATTTACCAAGTTTAAATGGCGGTAAACATATTTTGAAAGTAAGGTCAAAAATAAATCCATCATTGCCTTTAACATACAAGATTTATGTGAATAAAGTATTTTATAAAAAAATTTGGGTTCAATTTGCTTTTGTTAATTTGCTACTTGTTGTTTTATTTGTAATTTATCTAATTTCAAAAAGAAGAAGGGCCAAAGAGAAAAATCGTTTATTAAAAGTAAGAGAGTTAGAAGATGCCGCATTGAGAAATCAAATGAATGCACATTTTCTTTTCAATGGGATTAACAATATTCAGAGTATCTTACTTCTTAAGGGAGAAAAGTTTGTGAACAAATATATTTATTCACTAACCAATTTATTGCGCTTTAATCTGGAGAGCTCAGGTAATAAGAAAATTCTCTTAAAGGATGAAATAGAGTATTTAAAATCTTATGTGCAACTAGAACACCTTAGGCGTGATGAAAGGTTTAGATATGAATTCTTGATTGCAGAAGATTTGAATTTGAAAGAAATATGGATACCGCCCATGCTGTTTCAACCTATTGTAGAGAATGCTATCAAACATGGTTTGCTTCCAAAGAAAAGCAATGGGTTTTTGAGCATTGAATTTAAAAAAGTGGGGAATTATTTGATGGGTAAAGTTAGCGATAACGGAGTTGGAATGGCAGCAACAAAAGAACTGCATAAAAATAAAATGCATAGGTCATATGGTAATAAAATTCTTAAAAAAAGGATGGATATTTATAATCAAATTCATGAAGGTTATATTGAGTATAGTGTTACTAGTGAATCTAAAGAGATGGGAACAAGTGTTGGCCTCAAAATATTACTACTGAAATGAACATACCAAATAAATTAACAGTTTTCATTGTTGAAGATGAGCTTCACAACGTGAAACTACTGGAGAGTTTTATAAAGAAGTATTGTCCACTTTTAGAAATTATTGGTGTTGCAAGAAATTTAGAGGAGACAAAACAACTTCTTGCAAACAAAAAACCAGATATCATTTTTCTAGATATTATTTTAGAGAATGAATTGGTATTCGACTTATTTGATTATGTAGATTCAAATAACTTTCAGATAATTTTCACTACGGCCCACAGAGAACATGCGCTACGAGCATTTAAATTAAATGCAGTTGATTATTTGTTAAAGCCTTTTAGTATTGAGCGCCTGAAAGAAGCGGTTGCAAGAGCTGCCGAAAATATTAGAAAAAACTTGTGTTTATCTTCGACGAATATCTTTAAAATCAAAGAGTTTTTAGATCATAGAGTTGAAAACGAGCGCACCATTTCGATTGTATCAAATAAACAAATAGATATCATTTCTGAGGAAAAAATCGCATTCTTAAGTTCAGAGAGAAGGTATACCATTATCCATATGTTAGACGCTACTGAGTATGTGGCTACCCATAATCTTAGCCATTATGAATCAATATTACATCAGACAAATTTTATGAGAATTCATAGACGCCATATTATCAATTTAAATCATTTGCATAAAGTCTATAAAGGAGACGGAAGGTATTGTGTACTAAAGAATGGCAAATCTTTACCAATTGCAAGAAGACGTCTAAGTTCTTTAAAAATGCGCTTCAACTTTTAAAATAAAACGTAAAAATTCTCCAATCGACTAAGAAGATTTGTGAAATGCTAATGAAATAGTGAAATAATATTTTTCGTTTTTTCCATTTAATACAAAAAAAATACCGATAATTACATAATACAGACCATTAAGATTATAGCTATTCGGTAAACTTCTATTTTAAAGTATCTTTATGAGTGGACAAGTGAATTTGAAAAAATTTCCCCTATTTCTTATATCAAAAACTTGTTCCAGAACAATAACAATAACACAAGTTTTAATGAAAATTTAAGATTTTTATCTTCATTTTTATTAGACGAAAAAAGCATCATGTATGAAAGGTCTATCTATGCTAATCTTAATGATAGGCATGGGATATTTTCTACCTTTTAAACAACATATCTTGAAAGAGAATATCTTAAGTTTTTTATTATTTAAAACGCCTGACGGGAATGATTTTTTCGATCACTTTGATGAAGATGTAGTTTGTAATGAGTTTGATTTAGATTCGGACGATGATGCTTGTCCAAATGTAATCGAAAGAGATGCAGTCATTACCTCAGAAGATTTTACCGATGGCAATAATATTGGTGATAATGTCGATAGTGATGAGATTCCTAAGGTAGGTAACCTTCCTCAAAATATAGGTAGTGCTCAAGTCTCTTTCCCCACCAGTACCCTAGCACGACCAGCCGTCAGAGATGTGAATAATTATATTTTAGGGGATGCGGTTTTCACCATTATCAATGCAGAGGCAAATTTTACTTATGAACTGGTTACCCTTACCGAAGAGTCTTTATCACCCCCCGTCATAGCAAGCTCAGGAAATAGATCGGCAGATTTGGATCTCACCATTTTAGAAGAGGATGTTCTTATCGACGCTAGCAGAATTACCTTTAAAGTAGTTGCGAACAACCAAGATGGATGTTCATTTCTTTTAAATTACCAACCAACACTTATTTATCTAGATACTGATAATGATGGTGTAGTCGATTTGTTAGATTTAGATGACGATAACGATGGTATCATAGATGGCATTGAGGAAGCAGAAGTTTGTCTTCAACCATTAAATGATTCGCCAGTTCCTTTTCACAACGTTACTGGTGATGTTAACAAAATAAATAATGGAGATTACTACACAGATTCTGAGCCCGACACTCCTATATTAAATGAAATAGGAGACTATCTCGTTATTGATTTAGGAGAGGATAGGTTACCAGAAACACAGATGAAATTTTATTTCTGGAGAAGTACCAAGGATTCAACAGCAGGTCGTGAAGTGAGGATAGCAGAACTTATGAACATCGACCATGAACTTGGGGGAGGATCAAATCCAAAAATCATTACTGAGAGTGACTTTGATAACGACGTAAGAAGAACCACTGTGATTTATACTTTAAAATCAACTACACGATATATTCAGGTCGAAATGATTGGGAGACTTAAAGAAAGATACGAAATTTTAGAGGTAGATGTTACCCGTTGCATTACGGCGAATGCAGACCTTGATTCCGACGGCATTCCCAATAGAGTAGATTTAGATTCCGATAACGATGGTTGTTCCGATGCCGTTGAGGGCGACGGAAACTTTACAGATGATATTTTAATAGGTGAAGTTGATGCCAATGGTATTCCTATTATTGCTGGTTCCGATGGCCAAGGAGTAGGTACCTCCCAAATTATAGATCCTTATTTCGATTCTACTGCGAATCAAAGCCTATTGGTAAATGACGCCAGTGATTTGAGCTCCGGCGATGCGGTATTTGTCATCGTAAATGCATTGCCCAATATTACATATGAATTGGTTAGTTCTGAGGGGGCATCTCTTTTTCCAGCTGTTATTTCGACTCAAGGAGATCAAACAGGAGATTTAGAATTAAGAATCCCAGCAGATAACGTGCCAACGCAATCTTTGACAACTAGTTATAAGGTGGTAGCAAGTTCAGGGTCTTGTTCAATAATCCTTTCAGATGAACCTATCCTCACACTAAAAGATTCGGATAATGACGGGGTTGCAGATATGAAGGATTTAGATAATGACAACGACGGAATTTTGGATAGTAGAGAGCAATTGATTATCAACCCAGAAATCATCAATATTTCGTTCGCAAATTTTTCAATAGATAACTCTACTACTGACACATCAACCAAGATAGCAACGGGTAGTTTTGCCTATGGTACAAGTGGTATAGGTACTTGGGCTTTAACCTGTAATGCTTTTTTTACAAACGATGATCCTATCGAATTTAACATCAACAATACAAAAATTACCTCAAGCTCTTCTGGTACAAACGATGTATTAGGTGTTATATATTATGAAAATCAAGGTGGTAGATATGATATTAATGTTAATTTTAATTATACCATAATTCAGGAAGATGCTCTATATAAAAAATTTAAAGTTACATTGAGTGGTAAAATAGATGATATAGAAAATTTTGATGCTATTTTTGATAGTTTTATTTTTTCATTTCTAGAAAAATCTGAAGAACCTGGTATCTTGTTTGATCCAGAAGATCAAATTTTAGAAGTTGACAGTAATGATAATAATATCTCATACTTTTCAGGAGATTCTTTTACCCAAAAAACTGACTACAACTCCAATAACTTAGCATGGTATGTTGTGACACCAATATTGGAAAATGGATATAATAATTTTAGCATAACCGCTAGAGAAGGAAATAAACTAGAAGGTTTCGGAATCAGTATGGAAGCAATTGAATCAGAAGTTGATACAGACTCAGATAGTATTCCAGATCGCCTAGATTTAGATAGTGATAATGATGGTATTCCTGATAACGTAGAGGCGCAAACCACCCACGGATACATTGCGCCAGGTAATTCTATAGACACAGATGGTGTAAACGATGTATATGCCGATGGATTAATTCCTGTAGATAAAGACAATGATGGTATTTCTGATTATTTAGACAATGATAGCGATAATGCACAAACCGATGACGCTACAGAAGCAGGTTTATCCCTTTCAGGAAATGTTGGTGTCAATGGATTAGACAACGCACTAGAGACTGCAGATGACTATTCAGACCCGAGAGGAAGGCTAACCGGTCCATTAGATTTACCAGATTCTGATGGTGATTGGAATTCCAGTGGTGATCTAGATTTTAGAGATGCAACGCAAGAGTTAGGTAATGTGATAATCACTCAGATTCACCATTTTCCAGACAATCAGGCGATAGAACTAACCAATATTGGAGCTACTTCTATTCCATCGGGGTACATTAAGGTTGCCCTATATAAAAACATAGGATCGGCTCCTTTGGAGGGAGTATCTCCCAGTTTTACCTTCACACTTACTGAAACATTTGCAAGTAATCAGACTTTAGTAATTAAGACCGATTCTTTTAGTGGAGCAAACATTAACAATAACCCATTACAGGTTGTAAATACAGATGTAACCCAGTTTGAAGGCGGAGATGATATAATTTTATTGACAACAAGAACTGATAACAAAGCCTGGGCAAATCGCTATGATATCATTCAAGATTTTATTAACAAAACCTCTTACGTTAGAAAAGATAATTATGTTTTGGGGAATACCACTTTTACCACATCAGAATGGATTGCTTTTAAAGAGGATGCTCTAGACTCATATAGATCTGCTGAAAATGGAGGAGCAAAACGTCATCCTCATGATCCATTATTATCTGAGGTTTTAAATAGCAGTGCAGATAAAAATCAAAGTTTGGGATACCATCGAACAGAGTTTACTACTTATACAGAAGGTGCTTGGGATAATGGTTTACCAGACCGTTCAAGAAGAATTGTTTTTACAGAGAATTACCACCATACAGGATCCTCATTATCGGCCAGACAACTCACGGTAAATAACAATAGTACTTTGTCTATCACAGACAATTCTATCATTGTTACAGACAGTATTCATTTAGATGAATCCGCGGAAATACGATTGATTGATTCTGACGGTACAGATCCTATTGGGAAATCTCAGCTTATTACAACACACACAGAAACCTCAAAAATAACAGGAAATGGGAGATTGATTGTTGATCAGAACTCAGACGTTGCTAGTATCTACCGATATAATTACATTAGTTCCCCTACAAGTAATAGTGTTGGAAGCACCTCTTACACTTTCGAAAATGTAGTTAAAGATGGTACGATACCCACCACTTCTGAGTCATCTCCTATGATTGATATTTCTTTTGTTTCAGGCTATGATGGGGCTACTACTAACCCTATTTCTATTGCAGAGTATTGGATATATGCTTTCGGTAATAATTCAAACGAATGGGAGCATAAAGGATCACTGGGATCCATAGACCAAGGGGAAGGTGTGATATTCAAAGGGCCAGGAGTGGCTCAGAATTACACTTTTGTAGGAAGTCCCAACGATGGTACCATTACATTGAATGTAGGTATCAACAGTTCCTATTTGGTTGGAAATCCATACGCTTCGGCAATCAATGCAACCAGATTTATAGAAGATAATTTAGATTCCACTACAGGAACACTTTATTTCTGGGAGCAAAAAGAGGGTACGAATGAAACAGGACAATACGGGCATTACAGCTCAAATTATGTTGGGGGTTATGCAACAAGGAATCTCATCTTGGGAATTGCTGCCAATAATGTATCTGATAATGAATCCTCGACAGGAGATGCAGGTTTAGGAGACATAGTATATCAAGAGCCAGCCGAATATATTGCCATCGGTCAAGGATTTTTTATAGCAGGAAATAATAGTGGAGGTGATGTAGCATTTAGAAACAGTCAAAGAGAATATGTTTCAGAGGGATCTAATTCCGTATTCTTTAGGACTCAAAGCACGAACGATGACGACCATGATAGCAATCTTATATCGGGATTGAAATTAGGAATGGACTATATGAATCAGCAGGAAGGTATAGAAATGCATCAGCAAATAGGGATTGCATTTAAGGAAGGTTTAACGGATGGTTATGAACCTGGTTATGATTCACCAGCTTTTGGTCTTCAAACAACGGCTATGTACTGGCAATTTGAAGGAGATGATACTCCTTATGTGATCGCTGGAGTAGGACCTATTACAGATAGAGAAATTCCATTAACTATTGAGATGGACTATTCTGGAGAGATTAAGATACAATTAGACGAGATTCGTGGCATGCACGAAAATGTTGTGTTACTAGATAAATCTTACGTTGGAGGTAACCCCAATTGGATACCATATCCATTAAATGAAGGTCAAGTAAGCTTATCGTTGGAGGAAGGAGTTTATCAAGATCGATTTTTTATCACCTTTTTAGAGGGAGCCTTTGATGTAGAAGATATCCATGGCCTTACCACTCAAGGATTGGGTGTTTTTGTAGACCAGAACAGATCAGAATTGGTTGTTATCAACAATTCAGATGTGCATTTAAAAGATATCAAGCTTTACGATCTTCTAGGAAAAGAGGTGCAATATTGGCTGGATACAGATCAAGAATCAGAAGGCAAGAACAGGTATAAACTTAAACGCAATATTGCGGAAGGGATTTATGTTGTGCAAATAAATACAAGCAATGGACTAAAAGGAGGTAGGTTGTATATCAATCTAGAATAACAAAGGGTTTGGTCTGTTCGTTATGATAAAGACTTTAGATGGCATATTTAAAAGTATTAGCAGAAAAAAAGAAGGATTTCTTTATGACGCGGTAAAAAATGTTTGAAGAAAATTATCAAAGGTTGTAAGTATTATGATAGCAAAATATATCAAAACAAAGAATAACGAGATCATTGTGTTTAGTGAATTACAATTGCACTTAGAATTTAGAATGTTTGAACCTATAAGTGCAGGATTTATCAAAATAGATATGTTCAAATTATATATCATATCCATTAAACTTTATAGTCAATTGCGGCTCTGCTGTCATTTTGTTGTTAAACAGACTGGTCGTGTAAGTATCAGATAACAATTAAATAGACTCAACGGTTTGATCATGAATTCCCCTTTGATAAGTCTCGCCTAGTTTAAAATACCCCCCGACTAGGCGAGTTTAAAAGGGATGCCCCGAATAAAAATTAGGGAATCTGGGTTTTTAAGACTAATAACCGAACTAATACGAAGATTTCAAAGAAAATAAAGTGGATAGATAACAGACATTTTAAGAATCATTTCATAAGGATGATAGTATATTTAAATATTATTATCTATGAATATTTTTAGTTTTACTGCAGAATTTGGAAGCGAACAAGAGTGCCGACTTCATTTTAAGCAAGAAAGAGATACACAAGGTGATTATGCAAGAAATATAGTTTTAATGAGCATTATTGGTTAAAGAATAAGTGGAGTTACCAGTGTAAATCCCGTAAGTTTAGAACTTCATTACGTAGTGGCACTATTATGGAGAACTCTAACCTATCCTTTTTGATTTGGTACCGTACGATGTTTTTAATAAGCACAACCAAGAAGGGGTTTTCTACCAAAGAAATACAGCGTCAATTAGGATTGAAGCGTTATGAGCCTGTATGCGCTATGGAGCATAAACTACGTAAAGGTATGGGCAAAAGAGATGAACGTTACACCTTAGAAGGAATGATAGAGATGGATGAAGGTTTCTGGCGATAAAAGAATAAAATCGTTTCCTCAAACTATCTCGATTAAAGGGGAGGTTTGTAAGTCTATTCCTTTTTACACTTCTTCAAGTGTGAATATGATCGTTGTTGATATATTTTTAATAGCCCAAAAAAAGACGAAAGTTTATTACATATTTATAGTACCACTATGAATTCTCTATTAGGAAAAGCAGGAAAAATAGGGTATGGATTGAAAGAATTTCAATATCCTGATCTTACGAAGCAATTCCATTATGACAAGGACAATAATTCACTTGTTATAACCATGTATGATGTTTCCAGAAGACGATTTACAAAAATTAATCTATCTAGTGTCTGGTCGGAAATTCTCTATATTTTTCAGATTTAAAAAAAATAATCTATCGATCCAGTTTCGGCTTGACTAGATTGCTTAGAT
>MDTG01363239.1_pt1 | contig 10522 bp, 10 predicted proteins | sample 811421 | NCBI WGS metagenome assembly MDTG01 (sample SAMN05326645, study PRJNA326480) | marine metagenome | isolation source: seawater | place: Pacific Ocean: South East | collected 2011
AGTGTAGTGATCACTATTCCATGATAATGGAGTACCTCCAACGCTTACTTGAGCTAAGCCATCCAAGGCCGTGAGCATGACAACTACACTTAAAAGTACAATCAACCTAATTTTATATTTCATCAGCATGCCGAAAAGATACGACTCTCACATTATGTTAATGGGTTTTCTTCAAAAAAGTGGATGGATTCTGGGTGAACTTTTACAAACTTACTCGGCAATGGCTTAAACAAAACAAAATAGACTAGGGCTACAATAAAGCCACTGAGCGCTCCGCCGACATGCCCCTCCCACGATATTTGAGGGACAGCACTAGGGAACAAGCCCCAAAACAAACCTGAAGCAATTAATATTACCGTAAGTGCCATACCAATTGCTTCTGGCCTTCTGCTCAAGACACCATGACTGAATAGATAGAAAGAAAAACCGTATACGAGCGTACTTGCCCCGCCATGAATTGACTGAGAACTACCCACCCAATAAATGAAGGCTGCACTTCCAAACACAACGCTCAAAAGTAATGGAATAAAGACCTTTCTGTTTTGCATCCGAATACCAAATACTAGCGGTACAAGTAGCAAGGTATTGTTCCATATATGACCCAGATCACTGTGTATGAAATGCATCGTTATCCAACGCCAATACTCAGCATGTTGGTTAGGGATTAAGCCATAACGATGAAACGAATCAATAGTATCCTCACTATTCATCGCATAAATCAGCCAAAAAACCAACGTAAAAACGAGGGACTGTAAAAGCGAAAAAAGCAAGAACTTGCGTTCCATTTCCAACGACGAGTTATGACGCATTACCTATATTCGTTAGCCATTGAATAAACGATTTAACCTTTGCAAAATAAAGCTTTACAATTTGTTTTAACCGTTCTGTTTGGAGCATTTTTTGTAGCCCTCAGTTTTACAGGATCCCATCGAATTACCCTTGGTGGTGGTCCGATTCCCCCATTAGGTAATCTTCTTTATCCTGCTTCGGGCATCTGGCAGCAAGCGGAGTCCACTGACGCTTTGCCAATGAAATCAATAACCAATACAAAGGGACTTCGTGACGAAGTATCGGTCTATTGGGATGACCAATACATCCCCCATATATGTGCCCAAAATGAGCACGATATGTTCTTTGCTCAAGGGTATGTAGAGGCCTCGCTTCGTCTTTGGCAAATGGAATTCACCATTTTTGCCGCGGCCGGTCGACTGTCAGAAATCCTTGGCGATGATCCTAATCTCAAGGATAAGCTTCTAGAGATTGATATCAACCAACGTAGAATGGGTATGATCTATGGTGCAGAAAAAAAGCTTGAGGCCATTGAAAAAAATCCAGAAGCCCGTACCTTACTTGATGCTTACACAAAAGGAGTAAATGCCTACATCAATTCCCTAAGCTACGCAGACTATCCCTTGGAGTATAAGTTACTCGATTACCAACCAAGCCCTTGGACCAACTTAAACTCTTGCTTGCTGTTAATGGCTATGAGCAAGGATTTAACAGATCGAGAATTCGATTTAGAATACACCAATCTAAAAAATGCACTTGGCGAAGAGATGTTCTTTACAATCTATGGAGAATATTACCAGCCTATGGAGCCCATTTTCCCGCCTTCGACCTACCCTCGTAGTGATTCCACAAACCATAGCAGTCCTCAACAAAGTGCCCATCCGTCGTCTTTCGATTTAGCTATGCCTCAGCGTTTGAATAATCCTCCTGATAAAAACATTGGCAGCAACAATTGGGTAATTCATAAAGAACGCAGCAAATCAGGAAAGCCATTGCTTGCAAACGATCCTCACTTGAGTTTCAATGCACCTTGTATCTGGGTGGAAATGCAAATAAGTTGTCCAGGATACAACGCATATGGTGTCAGTTTTCCCGGTGCTCCAGGAATTGTTATTGGGTGTAATGATTCCATCGGATGGGGTGTTACTAATGCAGGTCGAGATGTAAAGGATTGGTATCAGTTAACTATCAACGACGATCGGACACAATACTACCACGACTCCGTATGGAAAGACCTAACCTATCGTAAAGAAGTAATTCATTGCCGAGGCAGTGAAGATGTCATTTTGAACATCCCCTATTCTCATCATGGGCCTGTTGTTTATGACAAGACGACTTTCCCTTCAGAAAAGTTTACAGGTGACTTGGCCTTGCGCTGGAGAGCCCATGATCCAACCGAAGAGTTTTATGCTTTTTATCAGATAAATAAAGCCAAGAATTGGGATGATTTTCTGAATGCACTAAGATACTATAGCTGCCCTGCTCAAAACTTCATTTTTGCCTCACTTCAAGGCGATATCGGATTGCGCCAGCAGGGAGATTTCGCCGTATTAGAGGAGGGACAAGGGTATTTTGTTATGGATGGAACCTCCTCAAGTTTTGATTGGAGGGAAAGCATTCCATTCGAGGATATGCCTACCCTTTACAATCCCGCATCGCAGTACGCATCATCAGCTAATCAGCATGCCGTGAGCCCAGATTACCCATATTATACTCATGGAGAATTTGAACACTATCGCAATCGGCGCTTAAATAACTTATTAAACAATTTGCATGAAGCAAGTATCGAAGATATGGTCAGCATACAGTATGACAATTATGATCTTTTTGCATCGGAAATGCTACCGCTCATGCTATCCTACTTGGATGGCCGTGGTAGGGCAAATCCTGTCGCTCAATCCCTTCAAGCATGGGATTTCGTGGCCGATGCAGAAAAAGTGGCTCCTAGTCAATTTCACCTATGGTACACACTGTATACAGACTCACTGTACAAGGATGAAAGATTTGACAGTATATGGGTTAAGCCTAATGAGTATCAGACCTATTTCCAGCTAAAAGATAGCCTTAGTCATCCTTTTCTAAAAGGAGATATTGTGGCTGCTCAAAAAAAGCTGCTGAATAATACATTTGATGTGCTCTGCACATTTCAAGACTGGGATGCGGACTCGTCTCAATGGGGACAATCTAAAGCCTCAACTATCAGTCACTTATTGCGCATTGATGGGTTTAGTTATGAATTACCTTCTGCTGGCGGCGGAGAGCATATTCTAAATGCGAGCAAGACATCAACAGGCCCATCATGGCGTATGATATTAGATTTTTCAGGAGATAAAATACAAGGACGTGGACATTATCCTGGCGGGCAATCGGGTAATCCAGGAAGTGCACATTACATGGGATTTGTCGATGACTGGTTGAATAAAACGTATCATTCCTTTGTTATGGAAAGTTCATCCTTTTTTCAAGACAACGAAGCATTTACTAAGACAGCATTACTACCATGAAAAAAAATAGAAACATACTCATCATGGTATTCTTCTATATCATAGGTAGTGCCATAGCCGTCAGCTATCTTCCTTGGTGGGGTCTCGGCGTTATTTTTGCTCTTGGTGGGTTTCTGTTTGTAAAACCCTTATGGCAGGAATTACTTCTTGGACTGCTACTTGGTGCAGCGCTGTGGGCAGGTATAAGTTTCATCATGTCAGCACAAAATCATCACATCCTTTATCATCGATTTGTAGAAGGGAAAATCTTACCGCTAAATCCATTTTTACTCACCGCAATACTGGGTGGACTCCACGGTCTTCTTGGAAGCTTATTTGGTCATATGCTTGGGATATATCTTAAAAGATCTTAGGAATTAGCCTCAATGCAATAGGTCAGAGCCTATGCTAGGGTTTTTCAACCAAGAGTATAATATCGAATTTCGTCGCAAAGAGGGCCTCATATTGCCCCTTCATCCCGACGATACCTGACACCATTTGATAACCACTCTGCCCCATGGATGCATAACCAATCACCTTCGCTTCGCTTATCATGCGAATACCAAGACCAAAGCGCAATCCACGATTTGACGATGAGGATAACAAGAGCTTCAGGGCGGCTTGATTTTTTTTCCATTCCTCCACGATTCCTTTGGCGGTAGTACGGTATGATGATATATCCACCATTTTCATGACCACTAACTCCTCTTGATTATTTGGTGCTGCTACATATTCATCATTAATCTGATGGCCGTATTGATTCCTTGTTTTGTAAAAGAGCGATTGAACTTCAACTTTTTCATTACCTGTTTCCCTTTGTAAAGCACTGAGATATCTAGGTTTGGCGTACCGGATAATATTAGGCAAAGTCTCTACTGTGTAAGATTTCCCTCTTTTTGCACTAACGCGCAATAAACTGTCGGCAACATGTAAGGTAAGAGTTGGTGAGTATCGGAGCGTATCAAGTCCCTCTCTTCTTCGAAAGTGATTGATTTCAACCATCACGCAGCGCGCTAAGTATTGATAATCCATTGAACAATCTTTTTGGATTATTGGACATTCTTTGTCGTGTAGTACAATTGGACTATCCCGACTAACTTGTTGAGCATGCAGCGGAGAAAGAGACAGTGTAGCAAACAATAGGAGAACGTACTGCATTGATTTATATAATGCGCTCGGGCTCATCAATTTTTCTTGTATTTTATCGAAGAACATGCTCTCTAAATCAAATTTAATGCCACTTATGCTTCCAAAACTACTACGATTTGTCCTTTTCATTGCGATACAAACTATGTGGTCGCCGATTCACAGCCAGAAGGATGATCATCAGAACAAACCCAGACTCCAAATTCTTGCGGGCTACGGAATACCGGCCCTACAAAGCAATATTGGATCACCAATTGATGAAATAACACGGTTTACTTACATTCAAAATCAAAGCGCGTACACTTTTAAGGAAGAGAGAGGGAGTCGAGGTGCTGGTGCAATGTTTTCAGTCAATATGAGCTGGCCCTTAAAAAAAATACCGGGCCTATCCTTGGGATTAGAATGCAATGCCTTACGTTCTTCTAAGGTTCTAAATGCAGAAAGGTTTATTGATACCGGGTTCATAGAATACCGCGGAAGACAAAATACTTACACACAAATGCTGAGCCTTTCCCCCTATGTAGAAGTATCTACGAAACTCGGAAAGTTTCGCCCCTACATCAGCTTTGGACCATATCTACCCATTTTTGGACAGACTTTGGTAGAACTTTACTTATATGACGAAACGGGCGTATTAGCAGAAACGTATTTGCCGCTGATAGACCCCGCACTACAGGGACTCAATGAAGATAGTGAAGCCTTGGGAGCAAGTATTGTGATTGACGTTGATATACAAGCAAAAACAAGCGGAGGACTGAACCTTGGCTTTAAAAGTAAGGCAGGACTTGACTACGCATTATCTCCAAGAATTGGAATTTTAGCCCAAGTAGACTTTGTAGCACTTGCTGTACCCTCCTTAAAAACAACAATTACTGAGGCTACTATACAGGGTACTCCCGCGCAGATTGAATTTGGAAGAGCATTAGGATATACCACCTTAAAGGATGTATACACTGAAGCCGACCTACCTATGATTATAAGAGAAATCTCTTACCAAAACACGCTCGACCAAAACAGTAATTCAACGTATAATATTGAACGGAGAGATGAGGCGCTTGAGCGTCTTTCCTTTAGAGATCCATACCATACAGCAACCTTTCAAATTGGTCTGCGATGCAGTTTAGGAAAAAAGTAATCAATGAATAAAAAAGCCCGACTTTCGCCGGGCTTAACTGTAAAATGTAGTGATACTAGTTTTTGCTTAGATAGTTAGCAACACTTTCGTGAGTCTCTTTCATAGTATCTTTTCCTTCTTCCCAATTTGCTGGGCAAACGTCACCATGCTCTTCGTGGAAACGCAACGCATCGACTAAACGCAATGCTTCATCAATACTTCGGCCAAGAGGAAAATCATTCACCAACTGATGGCGAACCACCCCTTCTTTGTCAATTAAGAATAATCCGCGATAGGATTGAGCCACACCATCAAAAGTCCAATTCCCTTCTTCATCCATGTCATAGTCGCCGGCAAGTACACCGTAATTCATAGAGATGGTTTTCGATAAATCCGATACAATCGGATAGGTAACACCCTGAATTCCTCCTTGATCTTTGGGAGTATTAAGCCAAGCCCAATGACTTTGGTGAGAATCCACAGAACAACCTACTACAGCAGTTTCGCGAGCTTCAAAATCCGCCAAGCGATCTTGGAATGCCAGGATTTCTGTCGGGCAAACAAAAGTGAAGTCTAATGGATAGAAAAAGAAAATCACATTCTTTTTTCCGATGAATTGTTCAAGCGAAAAATTTTCAATAAAGTCTCCTCCACCTTCTACTGCCGTACAAGAAAAATAAGGAGCTTTCTTTCCTACTATTGCCATGATTTGTGTATTTAATTATTTATATGTAAAATGCATCAAGGAGCCGTATTGTTCGGCAAGAGAAGGTAAATTTATATCCACAAATCTCATCGCATAGTTAACAAGTTTATAATCTTGTATTCTCTATCTTTCTTTTATGAAATGTTTTCAGTCTTTTCCTTTTCGATATCAACTCTTTATTGTAATCTTTCTAACTCATAGTATCTCATGCCTTGCTCAGAATAATATACTCTATGATTTTGAAGCATGGGATGACCGAATTAATGTTATTAATCAAAGCGGCACCATCCTCGGTGTACCATATGCGATCATAGGAAGAGCTGAATATTCCGACCCCACCGGTTGGTCCACAATCAATCAACTTTCCACAGCAGATAGTCTTGGAAATGACACCTTAGTACGTCCAAAATTACCAGGCTTTCTTAGCGATACCGGAGTAAGCATTTCCTCTCGGTCCCTTAATATCATAGTAGAAACGGCCTTTGGTCCACAAACCATTTCAACTGTGGCACCTGGGATAATGGTCAACGGTGTGTTTGATATTGACCTTGGGCTTATTGAGGACTTCATTGCCCTCGGAAGTCTTGATGTATTTAATCCCTTTACCTATCCTAATACGGGAGTTCCCGTAAGTAATCGACCCAAGTCATGGTCTATGCGTTATGAATATCAAGGCGTGTCTAATGATTCTGCAATTGTCGCCATCGCGGCTAAAAGAAATAATCAAATTGTTGGTTACAGTCTTGAAAAAATAGGATCTACTCCTTCCAACCTTTGGGGAGAAATTGGGGGTGACCTTAACTACATTAGTTGTGATGCGGTAGACAGCATGGTTGTTTTTGTTTGCGCTTCAAAGCTAGACCTCACATTGGAGGGCGGAAATTTTCAATTAACTAGCGATTTCACAGGGAATAATGGCTCAACCTTGATTATCGACCAACTCGACATTGACATGTATACAAGTGACCTACCTCCTATAGCCAATAACGATCAGCAAACTGTTTACAGCGAAATAGAAGATACCATTGATGTTTTATTAAACGATGTTTTGTGTTCATCAGGAGCCTATACAATTAGTTTAGTAACACCTCCTTTGTCAGGAAGTGCTTCGGTATTAGGTAGTCAAGTGGTGTATACTTCCAATCAAGGATATCTGGGAAGCGATTTTATAGAATATGCTGTTTGTGATACAGCAAACCAATGTGATACAGCAGAGATTTCTCTTCAAGTTGCACCCATTCCATCCTGTCAGGTGGGAGATGTATCTGTAAATCTTTGCCTCGATGATGTAGAAGTCTACGAGGTAGGTATTAATGATGCCAATTGCGAAATGAATCCAATACTCGTTGACAGTCCATTAAATGTAGTAGCTCAAGTACTCCAAGATGGAAAAATAGCCATTAGTTCCAATGCCACATTTATTGGAACAGAAGTATTCACCTATGCCAAATGCTCTTCTCTTGATTCATCAGACTGTGATACCGCCGAAGTATATGTCAATGTTGTACCCTGCAGCTCTATAGAAGATGTAAATAGCTCTCTGGCCTACATTTATCCTAATCCAGGACGAGAAGCTATCAATATACATTTTCAAAAGGCACTTTCATCCATCCAAATTATCAATCATTTAGGGCAGGTCGTGTTTTCAAAAGACATATCCAATACGGTCTCCATTAACCATACCCTGAAGACAAGTAATCTAGCGCAAGGATATTACACGATTACCGGCGTGGTACCCCAAGGACAAACCCTCTACCTAGGAACTTGGCTTAAATGGTAGGTAGTGGTTGGCTCAAATGGCTTTGTTTTGCTGTAGGATGGCAGTTTGGGGGTCCTGGATTGGCCTTTATGGCCTTTGCTGCTGGATACTACCTAGAAAAACACTGGTTACCCAATGGCAACCATACCAATCACAAACAAGGTCAGGACTACCGCATTGCACTGCAAGAAATTGCGGTGTTACTTCGTGCTGCAATCACTCACTCCGCAGAAACCCAAAAACAACAATGGCTCTATATAAGGCAAGAATTTCGCAAACGCTATGGAAGGCAAGAAGGAGATGCCTTATACCTTCATGCTCGACAAACCAATCCTACAGCTTCACGCATTGCCCATGCAGCTGAAACATTGGCCTCCTTACTCAACCCAAATTCAAGGCTTCAAGTATATTTATTGTTTTGTAGAGTACGAAAGATTCAACCAACATTAAGTCAAGTTGAACTGCAGAAAACACTTTTGATAGGCAGAGGGCTTGGCCTTAGCCCTGAAGATGCAAAAAGAGGTTTTCAACAAAGCCAGCGCCCCTTTACATCAAATACAAAAGTGGAAAATCCAAATAATAATGCTCGTTATTACTCCGTATTGGGTATACCAACAAATGCTGACAAAACCCAGGTAAAGAAGGCGTACAGAAAACTCGTCCTGCAGTATCACCCCGATCGAAAAGGTGGTCAAGCCACTGCAGAAAAATTTCGAATAATTCAAGAAGCCTACGATGCATTGATGACATAATCAGAACTCGACGTAATATATGCTCAAGAGACTTATGAATCTTTCTACCTTCGTGCCATGCGCAAACCGTTTAGAGAGAATAGAGATCGCCGAAACCGAGGTAAAGGGGTCACCACAAGGCATTATAAAACCTATTTACTCAATAAGCCATATGGCTATTTGAGTCAATTTACCCCGGAAGGAAATCACCCAGGACTTAAAGAACTTCTCTTTGTACCAAAAGATGTCTATTCACTTGGACGCCTCGATAGAGACTCAGAGGGCCTACTCCTGCTCACTAATGATCCTTCACTCAACCAACGTATTTTACATCCAAGAAATCATATTGCTAAGAGCTATTGGTGCCAGGTTGAGGGAGAGTTCAGCGACGATGCTATTCGAAGCTTCAATTTAGGCGTTACCTTTTCGATTAAAGGAAAAGCCGTAACGACGCTGCCAGCGCAAGTAAAGCGACTTGACCAGGTTAACCTATGGGAAAGAAACCCTCCGGTTAGGTTTCGAGCGAATATCCCCACCTCATGGATCGAAGTTACCATTCGAGAAGGGAAAAACAGACAGGTGCGAAGAATGTGCGCTGCCGTCGGCTTTCCAGCACTGCGCCTTGTGCGTTGGAGCATTGGACCTTTTAACATTGACGGTCTTCAATCAGGAGATGTGATGGAAATGCCCCATGGAGAATTCCTTCAAAAACTCGGCAAGTACGAAATATAATTTGACTATGAAAGCCATCACTCCTTCAGTGCTGTTTGAAGATGAAGCTATTCTCGTATTGGATAAGCCCGCAACCTGGTTAACTGTCCCAGGTCGTTTTCCGCAAGGACATAAAGTGGTCAAGGATTTAAAAACATGGGCTGACCAGCAATATGAATCCGTCTATAGTGTACATAGGCTGGATCGAGGAACCTCAGGTGTCGTTATTTTCGCCAAAGACGCCAAAAGCCATCGCGATCTAAGCCTACAGTTTCAGAACCGTAGCGTGAGCAAAACCTATCATGCCTTTGTTCACGGCTTTCCGAAAAAAACTAAAGGATACATCGATTTTAGAATAGCAGAAAAATCCTCAAAGGGTAATATCTACAAGATCGATTCAAATGGCCAAAAAGCTCATACCGATTATCATTGCCTGGCACGCTACGGACAAATTTCACTCATTGCCTTCCAACCCAAAACTGGGCGAAGTCATCAAATTCGTGTCCATGCTAAATCTCTAGGGACTCCCCTGCTTGTTGATGAGCTCTATGGCCCACAAGATTCATTTTATCTCTCTAGTGTTAAATCAAATTATAAGGGAAAGCGCGATGAACGGCCATTTATCCAACGCTTGACGTTACATGCTCACAGCATTACCGTATCCCACCCGATTAACTCAGATCCATTAACTGTTAATGCTCCTTGGCCCAAGGATTTTCGTGCACTACATAAGCAACTTAAAAACCACAGTCCTTTCCAAGAACTAGTAGAGGGAATTGATGGTTACGCTACAATATAATCGTATACCAATGGGTACACTACAAGAACACAGCGTAAGTTATGAAAGTTATCTGCAAGATTTCACCTCTATTGTAGAAGGAAAGAGCGAAAAAACATTTTACGACAGTCCTTATTGGTTGGACTATACGCGTGCTAACTACGAACGTATGCAGCGTTTTGGGAGTCGATTCAGACTTAATAAAAAGCTATACAACCTACTGATATGTATAGAGCAGAAGCTTACAATGTATTGCATCACGGAACCTTGGTGCGGAGATGCTGCCTTTGCCCTTCCTGTATTAG
>MDTG01094708.1_pt1 | contig 10521 bp, 13 predicted proteins | sample 811421 | NCBI WGS metagenome assembly MDTG01 (sample SAMN05326645, study PRJNA326480) | marine metagenome | isolation source: seawater | place: Pacific Ocean: South East | collected 2011
TAGGCTGGGTGTGGAAGCGCGGCAACGCGTGCAGCTGACCAGTACTAATAGCTCAATTGGCTTGATTTATGCACTGAAAATAATTTTTATGGATAATATTGTTAATAATTTTTACAAAAAAATTTTAATTAATTTAAAATCTAACAACATTTTTCTAAAAGAAAAAAATAAAACCTATAGATATAGCGATATCTTGAAGTTTTATCAGAACTTTTCACTTTTGATAAATAAAAATAAAAAACAAATTAGAATTTGCACTTTATCAAAAAAAAGCTTTAATTTATACTCAAGTATAATAAGCATTTTAATTTCGAAAAATATTTGGATTCCATTGGATGAAAATCTTCCAAAAAATATAATGAAATTTATGATTAAGTCTTCTAAAGCAAATTTAATTTTGGTAGATACTTATAATAAGAATAAATTTTCAAGTTTTTTTAAAAAACTTAATATAAAAACTATCAATATTGATAAAATTAAAATTTACAAAAAAATCAAAAGATTAAAATCAACAGACAGTTATAAAGCAAATAATTTGGCGATGATATTTTTTACATCTGGATCAACAGGTTTGCCAAAAGGTGTTGAAATTACTAATTATAATTATATTTCATCTTTAAATGGTCAAATTAATCATATTTACAAAAAATTAAAGAAAAAATTAAATTTGAACTTCGGTGATTATCATCAGAATTCATTTGTGATTTCACTAAATATAATTTTACCATGCATATTTTTAAAAGGTCAAATTACCCCTATGAAAAACAATTATGATAAAATTAGAATATTAGAGCACATAAAGAGACATAATGTTAATTGTTTAATAACTCTTCCTTCGACGATTAATCAAATTAAATTTAGTATGCCCGACAAGTTTTATCACAAATTTAAATTAATTATTTTGTGTGGGGAGCCCTTTTTTTATGATGTGCTTAAGTTTGTTAATCAGAGGCTTAAACCACAGATGTTATTTAATGCGTATGGGAGCACAGAGTTATCTCCATGGGTTTTTTCTTATAAATATACAGATTCAGATTTAGAGGAAATTAAAAAAGTTGGAATGGTACCCATTGGAACACCATTCTTTAATGTAAAAAAAATAATTAAAAAAGAAATTTTATACGTGAATGGGCCTATGGTTAATAGTTATCTAAAGAAGGAAAATAATGAAACAAACCATAAAATTTTTTCTAAAAAAATATGGTTTCTTACAAACGATAAAGTTAAGAAATTAAAAAATAAAATTTATTTAGTTGGAAGATCAGATTCTGTTGTAAAGTTAAGGGGATATAGAATTGAGCTAAGAGGCATAGAGTCAGTGATAAGAAATTTTCAAAAAGTAAAAGATTGTTATGTCTTCTTATCAAAAAATAAAAAAAAGATAATCGCTGTTATCGAAAGTCAAAATAAATCTATAGAAAAATCGCTAATTACCTTTATGGATAAAAATATTCAATCATATATGCGACCAAATTTTTTTAAGATTTACAAAAAATTTCCTAAAAACAAAAATGGTAAAATTGATAAATACTTTTTAAAAAGAAATTACTAATAATTTTTAATATTTAATGTTTATTACTTTACTTGGGCAATCTTTTTTAAGTAGCTCAAATTTTTCTTTCAAAAAAGAAACTAAACTATTTTTAGTGTTTAATCTTTTAGTTTTAATTCTTTTAATAATTTGAATTTCGGCAGCTGTACCAGTAAGAAAAGCTGAGTCAGAATTAAGAATATTAGATAATTTAAAATTGCCTTCAATTAGTTTAATTTTATTATTTTTACAAATTTTTATTACTGCGTTTCTTGTTATACCATCCAATATTGAGTGTTTTTTCGGAGTGTAGACTCTGTCACTTTTCACCCAGAATACATTACAGGCAGAAGACTCTGCAATATTTTTATCTAAATCTAGCATCAGGCAGTCATCAAAATTTTTTTTTGCTGATTCTATTCTTGAAATAACAGAAGTTTGATAAGAACCAGAAGATTTTGCTTCAATTGGATAAATGCTTCTATTTAATTTTGGATAACGAGAAATATCTAAACTTACTCCTTTATTTTTATTAAACAAATTTCCCCATTCCCAACAAGCAATTGCGATAAAAGTTTTACAATTAACTGTTTCTGGAGACATAGAATGTGATGATCTAAAAACAATTGGTCTAAGGTAACCGTTTTTAATATTATTAAGTTTAACTAATTTAAGACAAATTTTACAAATTTTATCATCAGAGATGTTCAATTTTAACCTCATAATTTTTGACGAGTTAATTAACCTTTTCACATGGTCTTTTAAAAAAAGTATTTTTCCGTTGTAAACTCTAATTCCTTCAAAAATAGACGAAGCAAAATGTAAAGAGTGGTTTAATACATGTATATTGGCTTTATTGGATTCAATAAATTTTTTATTAAAAAAAATTTTACCTTTTAATTTTGAAAAATCCATAAAGTATTAATTCTTTGACTTCAAACACTTTTTTAAATTTGTAATAGTAATATTATTATTTTTTCCAAAAATTTTTAGAAATGGGATTTTTATATTTAATCTTTTTTCGATTGAAAAAAAAATATCTGCAAAATCCATTGAGTCTATAATTCCTTTTTTTAAGATATTCTCTTTTTTGCTTATATTTTTTATTTTTGTTTTTCCAATTTTTTCAATTAAAATTTTTTTTAAAAATTTCTCTTTTTCTATCGGAGAGAGTCTTCTTGGCATTAATATTTTTTATTTCCAAAAACTCCTGTAGAATTCATTGATATTTTGTACTGATTAATAGCTCCCTCGTCGAAATCTTTAATTGGTGACTTTTCACCTTGATAATAGCTATTTTTTTTACCAGAAACATGTAATGCTAAATCTTTTTGCTCCTCAGTATGTTGAGTGTCCGAAGAAATATATCTAATAGCAAATCCAATTCTATAGTTATCTGTCTTATTAATTCCACTCCCATGCACGGCATTAACGTGATGAATTGAATATTGGTTTGATTTTAAGTCTAAAACTGTAGGGGGATTTTTTTTAATAAAGTCATCTAAGTTTTGATTGTAAGATAATAAATCTGAAGATTTGGTTGTTCTCTCACCTTTTAAATAGGAGTTTCTTGGGTTCTCAACATCTAATTTTTTTATTATCCCCATTTTATGAGTTTCAGGAACAACCTCTAATGCTCCAGACTCTAAGTTGCTATTGGTAAGAGCTACCCAGGCAGATACAACTTTGTTTGTTGTTAGCTGCCAGTAAGGATTGTCTTGATGATAACTAACTATTTTTCCTTCACCAGGTGCTTTTGCAAAAAAAGCTGAAGACCAAACGTATATGTCTTCTCCAATAATTTTTTTTACGTTTTCAATTATCGACTCATCTCTAGCCATCTCATCAAAAAAAGTAGATAATAAATGAGGCTTGAGCGCTTGCATTGTACCAAATGTTTTTTCTGACAATTTTTTATAATTTAAGTATTCTTGAAGCAATCTTTTTTCATCGAACTTTTTTCCTAAGTCAAAAGGGTAAGCAACACCATTTTTTTCAAAATTCTCTAATGTTAATGAATTACTCATAATTTAATTGTTTCTTTTATTTTCACCAGCATGCTCTGAAATAAAAAAAACTAAAGATTTTCTATTTCCACTCTCAACCTTTGTCACCTCATGTGGGTAGGTACAATTACTAATAATCAAATCTCCAAATCCTGATCTATAATCAAAATGAGAACCATCTTTTTGATAGACTCTATATTTTCCTCCGGTGTAATTATCTCCAATTTGAAGAACGCAAGCTGCAATATAATCTGGATTGCTATCAGTATCTAAGTGATAGCCTACGAAGTTATTTTTGTCTATTTGATTAAACTGCACTCTTCTTAAGTGACAGTCTTTTTTTATTCCTATAATTTGTTTAATTAAACTAAATACTTTGTTTTGACTTAAAATTTTTATTACATCTTCAGAGTAAGGATTTTTGACAATTTCAGGTTTTTTTATATCAGTCATAAATCTTCCAACTAACAAATTATTCTTTTCCCCAGCATCTCCTATTTCAATAAATTCTTTTTTAACTTCGTTGCAGCAGGTTAACAATTTAGTTAAATCTTCTTCTCCTATAGGATTTGTTTTTTCATCTTTTTTTATCAGAACTGTTCCTTTAGAAACGTAGTTATTCAGATGATTTGAAATAATTTGATTATCCATGAACATAAATTAAAACTTTATTATTTCTTTTTCAAGTGTAAGATTACCTCTATACTATCTGATATAATAGATTGATCGCCAAGCCCCAGTATTTCGAAGTCAAACATATCTAGGTTTTCCATAAATAACTGTGATTTTAGAATTAATATTATAAAATTTTTTCATTTTTGGATGATCTAATCCTAAAACTATTGGATTTTTAAATTTTTTTTTAAAAAGATCTCCCATCGAAGTATATTCCGCTCCTTGTTTCACCACCAATTTATTATAATTTTCCTTATTTAAGTTTGGAAACCATGAGGAATATAACATTGCTCTTGATCTAGCAATCTCTTCAATCTTTTTTTTAAACTTAACATCTTTTTTTGCCTTAATAAAAATTTTATTTTCATTTAATTTGCAATTCTTAATCCAATTTTTCTTGCTTGATAGATTTTTTACAATCAAGCCTACTCTACATTTATTATTGGTATTTTTTTTCATTTTTTTAACACTTAGCTTAATTTTTGAAATAAATTGTTTTTCACTTACTTTAAGTCTATCGCAAATATTTTCAGAATATGACTCAAAATCTCCATATAATAAATAATGTTTAAATTTGATATTATTCTGATCAAGAGTATGGTGTAATTTATTCATTATTGAGATAAAACGTTTACCTATTAAACCTAAACCATCATTTAACTTATTAAAAGTATACTTATAAAACCCATTACCAATTTTAATATGCTCATAATCAGGGCATAATGGTGTAACTAAAGTTATCTTTTTTTTTGATACTAGATTAAGGAATTTGATTTTATCCTCATTATTTAAATCTTCTGAGTCTAAAATTTTTTTAATTTTTTGGTAAAGTTCATTAATTTTAATGTATTCTTTAATTTTTTTTGAAAAAATCAAAAGGAATAATAAAGAAGGTGTAAAACCTAAAGCTTTATTAAAATCTGAAAAAAGGACATGAACTTTCTCTTCTTTTTCTTTTTGGCTTCTTTTTTTAAAAATTATCTCTGTATCTTTAAATTTTTTTTTAATTAACTCCCAAAATATTTGATATTTGTAGTAATTTATATCTTTTTTACTTTTTTTTTTCTTTTAGCAAATACTCATTTCTAATTGTATGAATTTGTTTCTTTAATTTTTGAATTTTTAATCTTTTAAACTCTATTTTTTCTCTCTTGATTATTGAATTCAGAACATTTTTTGATAATTCAGAGTCTATATTGATTAATTCTAAGTTATTTGACATGTTTGGCAAATAGTGTGAGTGAATTTTTGTATATATCGTTAGAAACTTTAGGAACATCAACATAAACTAAAGATAAAAAATCACCATACTTACTTTTATAATAATCCATCTTTTTATTAATCATTTCTGGAGTTCCTGAAAAAATAATTTTCTCACATGCTTGCGATGAATTATTTATAGATTCTCCAAAACATCCGTGTCGATTGAACGTTTTTAATTTTTTAAAAATTATATCGACAGCTTTTAGATAAGGTGAGTCTTCATCTTTAAGAAATTTATTAGAGTCTTTTTTATCTTCTGTTACAAAAATAAATTTTGAAAGCCTGATTTTTTTTAGTGCCTTTTCTTTGGTTAAAGATGAATGTTTTATGTAGTTTTCTATATGATTATCTATAATGTCATCGCTACAAAAATTTGATATTACAATACTCCAACCATTTTTGGCGCATAATTTTACGTTATAAGAATCACGATTAAGCGCTGGCATAACGATCTCTAAATTTTTTCTTTCTTTGTAAAGTTTATTAAAATATCCAAGACCTAAATCATTATTAAGTGACTTGCTCGTTGAAACATTAAAGTTCTCGGTCTTTATATGTACATCCTTATCATCATAAAAAATATTTTCTAAAATACCTAAAGTTTCGAGCATAATTTTATGATTATTCTTATCCAACATATCAACCGCCTCAACATCGGACTGATTAGCACCGGAACCAACACCTAACAAAAGCCTGCCTTTTACAAGATTATCAACCTGAGAGATTATTGCTGCAATTGTAGCTGGTTTAAAAAAATTTAAATTTGTAGTTAAGGTTCCTAAGTTTATTTTTTTTGTTACTCGCGACAATGCGGAAACCATTGATAAAGATGAGGAAATTTTTTCATGTTTGTCAGTAATATGTTCACCAAAAAATGCCTCATTAAGCCCGAGTTTTTCTGACTCAATAGTTTGATCAATTATTTCATCAAATAATAAATCATTTTGTTTATCTTGATCATCCAATGGTATAAAAAATATTCCTTTATTCATATTTAAAATTTTATATCTTTTAGATTTAATCTTTGTCCACTGTTTAAATTTTTTTTTGCTATTTTTCCAATTATTTTTTTATAGTACTGTGGACTTAAGCTCAGTCCTGGTCTAACTACTTTAATATTTGAAGAATTAAACTTGTCACCTTTGTTAATTTTGTTAGATACATAGATAGATCTTCTTGATCTAAAATTTAGTTTCGAGCTTTGAGAGAGTCTATAATTATAACTTCCAAGCACTTTCTCAACTTCTCTAATTTTAATTATCATCTTTTTAAAACTTTTTTCATTTGAGGAAAAAAAAGAGTCTAAGGTTTTTGTTTTATCTGAAAGATTAAAGTGTTTTTCTATCATACAAGCATTTAGAGCAGACGCAGCAATAGCAGCTGTTGAACCAATAGAATGATCGGAAAGTCCCACTGGAATTTTATATTTATCTCGTAAATAAGGAATATTTTTTAAGTCACTTTCTTCTATCTTTGCTGGGTAGCTAGAATTGCATTTAAGTAAAATAATCTTCTTATTATTTTTTTTTCTAAAAATACTCAATGCTTTTTTGATGTCATTTTCTTTTGCTAATCCAGTTGACATTATAATAGGTTTTCCCGTTTTGGCGATTTTTTCGAGAAGTGGCAGATGGTTTATTTCCGGCGAAGCTATTTTATATGCAACACAATTTAAACTTTCTAAAAAATCGACTGCACTTTCATCGAAGGGACTAGAAAAAATTTCAATATTTAATTTTTTTGCGTATTTAAAGATTTCTTTATTCCATTCCCAAGGATAAGAGGCTTTTTCGTACATTTGGTAATAATTAATTAATTTTTTCCAACTTTTGTTCTTTTTTAAAAAATTGAGTTTAAAATCCTTTTTATCTGATTTTAGAGTAATCGTATCTGCGGTAAATGTTTGCAATTTTACCGCATCAGCGCCTGCATATCTAGCTTCTTTGATAAGCTTTTTAATTCTTTTTAGAGACTTGTTATGGTTTGCTGAAATTTCTGCAACTACAAAAACTCTATTGCTAAATAATTTTTTTTTTCCAATTTTAAATAAAAATTTATTTTGTGAGTTTTTTCGCAATTTGACCTATCCTTTTATCATCTTTGTAAATTTTTGAGAGAATTTTAGCTGTTTCTCTTGGAGAATTTTTAAAAGAGAGTCTTAAAATGTTCATCCAATTAACATTATTCTTTCCTCTAATATTTTCAATTTTATCTATTAATTTTAAGTAGTATTTAGGATTTTTTTTCATATTTTTTCTCCTTTAAGTTTCATTGTCATATCCAATCACTTTAGACGGGGTACCAAAAACAATTGAATTTTTTTTCAAAATATTTTTAGTCACTGTTGTACTAGGCATTATACGACTACCTGATTTTATTTTTACATTATCTAAAATTAAACTTTTTAAACCGATATAAGTACTATCTTCTACAACCGCTTTAGCTGAAATGACGCATGAATTGCCAACTATACAATTTTCTTTTAGAACAGAATATGAAGCCATAGAAACATTCGGTGAGATATAACAAAAATTGTTTATTATTGAATAAGAATAGATATTACAATTATTTGCAATTAAACACCCTCTTCCTATCTTTGCATATTTTCCAATTACACTATTAGGATGTATAAGATTTATAAACTTACTTTTATATTTTATTAATTTTTTTAAAAGGTTTTTTCTTTTAAATCTATTTTTGTAGGACAAAATACTTAAAAAAAAATTTTCTTTTTTTAATTTTGAAATGTCATTTAAGTCACCGATGATAGAAATATTTTTGATCTTTTTTTTTAATGTTTTGCTATTATCATCGAGTATTCCTATAACTTTTATGTTTTTATTTTCCCTTAAATTTATATCTTCGATCAAATCTAATATTTCAACTGTTGAATTTCCAGCCCCTAATATTACTAATGGTATTTCTTTCATTTTAAAAAATTCCTCTTGATATAAATTTTTTAGCTGAGGACAAGTCTCCCCTCTGTACTATTCCACTTTTTTCACTCAATTTTGGAATTGAAGCGAATCCAAGTATAATTTTTAAATCTCGATCTAAATTTTTGTAGTACTTTTTCGGAAGACTTCTGGGAATATCATAATGCGGTTTAAAAAACCATTTACAAAAAGTAATGATTATTACCCACCTATCTTTATTAGATTTATTTTGTCTTGCCGAATGCCATATTCTTCCATCCCAGACCGCAACATCGCCCTTACTAAGCTGAAGGTCTATGGGTTTATTATTTTTGCTTAGTTTCGGTTTATAAATTCCTGACTGGTGAGATTTAGCCACTACTTGAGTACAACCATTAGATTTATCTAAATTAATCAAAGGAATAGCCCACTGAATATAATTTGGACTATTTGATTTATTTGGAACTTTATCATCTATATGCCAAACTAATTTCTTTTTACCTGCAGATCTGGCAGCATATTGACTTAAAATATAATTAGGTAATTTACGATTTAAACTTTTATAAAATTTATCATTTAATAGTTCTTTGTTTATTTTTTTAAAAATCTTATTTTTTAAAAGTTTAAGAAAAATTGGATGTTTTGCTTGCAAGTTTAACACCGCTTTAGAGTCTAATCGCTTGTTCTTGAAAAACCCAGCTTGAGGTGATGGAGGCTGTTTCTCAACTTCTTTTTTTAACTCTTTTATAAATTTTTCCTTGAAAACAGACTTAAATATGTGAAATCCTTTTCTTTTGATATTTTTTATTGCGCTCATAGATTAAAATTTTTTCTTTTAAATATACATTCTTTTTGCTATTGTTCAAGTATTGAACAATGATAAATAGACTGGCTATAATTCCCGCAAGAGGCGGTTCTAAGAGAATAAAAAATAAGAATATCAAGTTATTTTGCGGCAAACCTATAATTCTGCGAACACTAGATACAGTGGTTAAAAGCAAATTATTTAAAAAGATACATGTTTCAACAGACTCAAGCAAAATTAAAAGGGTATGCGAAAAAAAATTAAAGATAGACTTTAAGAGACCGAATAAATTTTCAGGTGATAAAATATCTGTAATGAGTGTTGTGAAATACGTATTAGATCGATATGAGACGATTGGATTGAAATTTGATGAAGTATGGCTGATCTTTCCTTGTGCACCTTTAGTGGATCAAAAAGATTATATTAATATTAAAAATATTTTAAATAAGAACTTAAAAAGAAAAACTGTTTTAACAGTAAGTGAGTTTCCAGCCCCTATCGAAAGATCTTTTAAATTAATTAATGAAAAAAAATTAAAAGCAATTAATACGAAAAATTTTAAAAAAGGGACTCAAGAATTTTCACAATCTTATTTTGAAACGGGTTCTATTATGGCTATACCTAAACTAAATTTTAATAAACTAGGGAACAAACCAAATTTAGATAATCTAGTACCTTATGTTTTAGAAAGATATAAATCAGTTGATGTAAATAATTTAGCGGACTGGCAGTTCGCAGAATTAATATATTCATCAGTAAAAAAATTAAAAAAAGTATAAAAGAATTAATGAAAAATAAATATCTTTACAGTTCAATTTTTGAACAATATAAGAAGGTTATCAAATGATAGAAAAAAACAAAGACAAAAATGATCAGTTCGAGGTACTGAGAAAAATAAATAATAAATCTAAATCAACTCAAAGAGAACTATCTTTAGAGCTAGGATTTAGCCTAGGAAAAGTTAATTACTGTCTTAAATCTTTACAAAAAAAAGGTTTGATAAAATTAAAAAATTTTCAAGATCAAAAAAATAAAATAAAGTACTTACGCTATGTTATTACCCCAGAGGGAATTTCAGTTAGGACAAAACTCACAATAGATTTCATGAAAAGAAAAATGAAAGAATATGGTCAACTTAAAAAAGAGTTAGAAAATAGTAATGAAGATTAATGTTAAAATATAAAATATTTAATAATAAAACAATTCTTGTAACTGGAGGGACCGGATCTTTTGGAAAAAGATTTATTCAAACTATATATAAAAAGTCTTCCCCTAAAAAAATTATTATTTTCAGTAGAGATGAACTTAAACAATATAATTTACAAA
>MDTG01132145.1_pt1 | contig 10521 bp, 3 predicted proteins | sample 811421 | NCBI WGS metagenome assembly MDTG01 (sample SAMN05326645, study PRJNA326480) | marine metagenome | isolation source: seawater | place: Pacific Ocean: South East | collected 2011
GCTTCTTGATCGTTGTACAGACCCACTGCACACTCCTTGCAGCCACTTGCGGCAGGTTGGCCGGTTTGGTCGTTGAACAGCCCCTTCGCACATTTTTTGCAGTCAGAGGCCGCGTCCTGGCCTTCTTGATCGTTGTACAGACCCACTGCACACTCCTTGCAGCCACTTGCGGCAGTTTGGCCGGGTTGGTCGTTGAACAGCCCGGTGGCACAATTCTTGCATGCCGACTGGCCCGTGACATCCTGATACAATCCCACTGCGCAATCCTTGCAATTGTCAGCCGCGTCCTGTGCTACTTGGTCGTTGAACTTACCGACACTGCACCCCTTGCAGTCACTTGCATTGTCCTGGCCCTCTTGGTCATTGTACAGCCCGACAGCGCAGTCCTTGCAATCTCCAGCTGCATCCTGTGCTTCCTGGTCGTTGTACAGGCCAACTGCGCAATTTTTGCAATCAGAGGCGGCATCCTGCCCGACTTGGTCATTGTAAAGCCCAGCCACGCAGTTTTTGCACGCTGCTTGGCTTGTCTGGTCCTGGTAGAGTCCAACAGCACAGTTCTTGCAATCAGAAGACGCATCCTGCGCCGTCTGGTCATTAAATGTACCGACGGCGCACCCTTTGCAGTCACTGACTGCGTCTTGGCCCTCCTGGTCATTGTAGAGTCCCACCGGGCAGTCCTTGCAATCCGACGCTGCGTCCTGGGCCTCTAGATCATTGTAAAGGCCAACGGCACAGTTTTTACACTCCGACTGGCCTACGTCATCCTGGTAAAGGCCAGCGGCGCAGTCTTTGCACGCGGCATCCGATGTCTGTGCAACTTGGTCATTAAATTTCCCAGCAGTGCATGCTTTGCAATCAGTTGCTGCGTCCTGTCCCACCTGGGCATTGTATAGCCCAGCCGCGCAATTCTTACAATCAGATGCTGCGTCCTGCGCCGTCTGGTCGTTGAACAGCCCCTTCGCACAATTTTTGCAGTCAGAGGCCGCGTCCTGGCCTTCTTGGTCGTTGTACAGGCCAACGGCGCAGCTTTTGCATGCAGCATCAGATGTTTGTGCCGCCTGGTCGCCGTACCGGCCTTTGGCGCAGTTCTTGCAGTCGACCGCGGCATCCTGACCCTCTTGGTCATTAAACTTGCCAGTTGCACAATCCTTGCAGTCACTCGCAGCATCCTGGCCAACCTCGTTGTTGTACAGTCCCTTGGCGCAGTCCTTGCAAGACGACTGGGCCGCCTGGTCCGAATACTTTCCAACAGCACAATCCTTGCAATCAGTTGCTGCATCCTGACCTTGTTGGTCGTTGAACTTACCAGCGACACAGTCCTTGCAGTCACTTGCGGCATCCTGGCCAGCCTGGTCGTTGTAAAGGCCCACGGCGCAGAGTTTACAATCGGATGCTGCATCCTGTGCCACCTGGTCGTTGTACCGTCCCTTGTCACAATCTTTGCAATCAGCGGCGTCATCTTGGCCTGCCTGGTCGTTGTACTTGCCAACGGCGCAGTTTTTGCAATCTGATGCATCATCCTGTCCCTCCTGGTCATTGAAGAGCCCCTTGGTACAAAGCTTGCAGTCTCCGACCGCCGTTTGTGCAAATTGATCATTGTATCTCCCTTTGGGACAGTCCTTGCAACCTGATGCGGTGTCGTCCACGTCGTATGCACGCGTCTGTGCCGGGTTATCTGAATAGCGGCCCTTGGCGCAGTCTTTGCAGTCACTGACTTCGTCCTGGCCCGTTTGCTCATTGTACTTTCCTTCTGCGCAGTCTTTGCATGCAGCCTGCCCCTCCTGCTCGTTGTACAGCCCGGCGGCGCAATCCTTGCAATCAGTCTCTGCGTCCTGCCCCGTTTGGTCATTGAACTTGCCCGCGGCGCATTCTTTGCAATCGGAGGCCGCGTCCTGGCCTTCCTGGTCATTGTAAAGACCTGTGTCACATTCCTTACAATCCGTGGCCGCGTCCTGGCCCGTCTGGTCGTTGAACAGGCCTACCGCACAATTCTTGCACGATGACTGTCCCGTCTGGTCGTTGTAGAGGCCGGCAGCGCAATCCTTGCAATCAGCTTCCTCATCCTGACCTTCTTGGTCATTAAACTTGCCAATAACACAATTCTTGCAGTCGCTGGCGGCAGCCTGTCCCACCTGGTCATTGTAAAGACCTGTAGCACAATTCTTGCAATCCGCGGCGGCGTCCTGTCCCGTCTGGTTGTTGTACTTGCCTGCACCACAGTTTTTGCAATCAGAGGCCGCATCCTGGCCCACTTGATCGTTGTACTTTCCTTCACCACAGTTCTTGCAGTCGCCGGCCGCGTCCTGGCCTTCCTGGTCATTGTAGAGTCCCTTTGCACAGTTTTTGCATGACTCTTGGCCAGCAGTGTCCTGGTACCGGCCTTCCACGCAGTTTTTGCATGCGGATTGGTCAGTTTGATCATTAAACTTGCCGATCACACACTGTCTACATTCGGCATCATCTTCGTCGCCAGCCCTTCCAGCAGCGCATTCAACGTCTGTGATCACTCTGCCACCAGCGGTACTGGCGTCCCCGTCTTCTAAATTGATGCCGGTCGACTGCGACCCAGTTGATCCAACTCGACTAAAAACGCCAGACGATGGTCCGGACAAAGTGCACGGGGTGGTATTTGGCCCATAATTGTTGCATTTAACATCAATGGTTACCCCCGGCAACTGTGCAACATTGATTGTTTGTGTGACTGTGAAACTAGTTACAATAATAGTGACTTGCGTGATACTTTGACTGGCAAAATCAAAACTAAGAGCACTGGAAAGCTTGGTGGCTAGTGTAGACTCGTCCATCATAAATGTTTGCAAAAAACACGTGGACGGTGAGCTGTAAAGGTGCCTACCCGACCCCAGGGCATCGCCACATTTGGTCGGGTTGTTCTCTCCACTAAATGGTTCTCCAACAATCGGCCTCGGCGGCAGCACCTGGGCGCAGGCTGCCGAGAGCAGCGCAAGCGTGAGCAGCCGAAAACTCATTCGATTATTTTGAAGACAGGTTTATATAGTGTGCATATGCATGTCAGATCAAGTATGTGACATCCACGGGGAGTGGATGCGTTGCTGGGTGTACATATCTGTCGCTATTTGTGTTTGTATATGCATCACAGCTCTACAGTGTACACACGGGTTTTCATCGCCAAGAGCGCGGAGTTGCTCACGGCCATGAACACTGCAACGGGTCCGAGCTGGCCGTGATTGCCAGGCGGCAGCACTAGAACGCCGAGGGCAACGCCGCATGCCGTGCATACAATATAGTCTGCCTCGGGGCACGGGTGTTCGGCGCTGCCGTACGTCACGGCGGCACGAAGAAGATGCATGAACATGCTGATGTACACGAAAATTGCTACACTAATGCTTGTTGTGGCGTACGTTATCCCAGCAAACAGAAGCACGGGCATGCACCACACCAGTGCCACAATGTCGTAAAGAATCTCGCACGTGATGCAAGGCAGCATAATGTTATATGAGTAATGGGCCTGACTCGACGAGAACGACCGCCTTCTGCCCTTGACCGTTTGTGTCACTAGTTTGAACGGTCGTGGGTTTACTAACGGTCGTGGTTTCACTTGCTGCATTGTGCCTTCGCTTCACTGCAAACGCCACCAAACCAGCCGCCACAATGCCTCCAATCACTCCTCCAATCAAACCGTGGTTGGTGCCACTGCCTTCGTCTTCTTGCGAATCTGGTACAATCTCAATCGAATGAATGGTTGCCGTACCTATGCCATGAGTGTTTGAAACTTGATCCGAAGCCGTGCTTGGTGGTATTGCATTTTTGGTTTTTGACAATATTGACACCGTCATTTTAGATACAAACGTTGCGTTTGGCGCCTGGCCAACTGTGTCACTGCATTGCACACTCTCGATGGAAAGCTCATCGGGATGAAGAGTGTAGTGGCACGCCAGCTGGCGTCCCAGGTCAACGCGCATCTGGTTGCTGTCGCGCACATCTGAGCACCTTACATGGTGAATAGTCATGGAGTAGCGTACCGGCACGATTCTAAGAGAATCCCTGACATGATTGCATGCAACTGGCTGTGGTGTTGGTGGGTGCGTTGGGGTTGGTGTTGTGGTCGTTGGTGCTGAGGTCGTGGTCGTCGGTAATGTGGTAGTGGTGGTCGGTGTTGTGGTAGTGGTCGTCGGTGTCGTTGTTGTTGTGGTAGTGGTCGTCGGCGCCGTGGTCGTTGTTGTTGTGGTTGCTGGCGTTGTAGTTGCTGGCGTTGTGGTCGTCGGCGTCGTGGTCGTTGTCGTCGTGGTAGTCGGCGTCGTGGTAGTCGGCGTTGTAGTTGCTGGCGGTGTGGTCGCCGGCGTTGTGGTTGTGGGCACTGGTGCGCAGATGTTTGCCGGCGGTGCGGTTGTTGTCGGTGCCGGGATCGGTGGAATTACATTGTAGCACTTTTTGCTTGAGCTTTCCACTTCTATTGACTGTGTGCCAGTTGTTGGGTACTCGTGACTTTTGCACTTGGCGGTGCTATAATCGTGATCGTGCAAGCTCTCTCTGGTGGGCGCATTGATGCCATTTGTGACGGCAAGCAGCATAGCGTTTGTGGATGGGCAGTCATAATCAATTGCCCATATGATTGCCCCTCCGTACCCGCTTCGTGCCAGCCAGTTTGCCTTATCGGCTACAGTGCAAGGATCCTCGAAGCCTGGCACCAATGTTTCGTTGAATACATTATTTTCGTTTGCACCGACCTGCATGCTTGCCCATGTATCGCCATTTTTTGCTATTGTTGGTGGGGTATTGTCACACAATGCCCTTGACGCAGCCATGTCGTTATTGCATGGAATCCGGTTTTCTACCGTCACATGTGATCTGTATCCATTGTTGCAATTCTTGTAGATCCAGTTAGATGTGGGCCCAAATGCACTGTCCAAATGTGTGTAGCTTGTCGGACAATTTCCCGAGTACAACGAGTAAAACTCCACTCCTTTCCCGTCTTCGCCACCTGGCAACCTTATTAACTGTCCGGGTAGTTTGTCTGCTTGACATGCGCCAAAATTTCCTCCACTCCACCTGCCCCTGCAATCTTTTCCAATAACTTTTTCTGGGTCTGAGGGGGACACGTCCCCGGCCCAACGGGCATAAAACGCAATGCCACCATATAATTTCTGTTTATCTGCTCCTGATGCTTCCCATGCTTTCATTGAATCTTCAATGTTTAAATTATCATTGGCACATGTTCCCCTGCACAGTGCATTATGGCTGTATCCAAGATCACACTCTTTCTCAGCGTTGAAATTTCCATGCATGTCGTATGACATTATGCCAATGTAATCAACGGAGTCTTGCCACTCTTGCACTGTATAACGATTCACCTTCCCACCTTGGTGAACGGCGACCGATTGAATTTTGTTCTCGCCTATTTTTGCTCGTGTTTCCTTCATTAGCTTTGCAAAATTGGCTGCGTCAGTTTGACAACTAACGGCACATCCCGCAGTGTTTTCGTCTACACATAGCTGTCTACCTGTTGCTCCGCTTGAAGTGCCCGGATATTCAATGTCCCAATCGACACCATCCAAGTTGTACGTTTGAACAACAGACTGCACCGAATCTACAAGACTTTGTCGGTGATCGAGTAGAATTTCTTGCACACGCGTACCACTGTCAAAGTTCCACCCGCCTATCGCTAGCGTAAGCTTAATGTTCGGGTTGTGTTCCTTTAATGCCGAAGCAAGCGTCCCGAGCTCAGCTTGGGCGTTGTCATCTATAATCACAATTTCACCCTTCGCTTTGTTACTGCAAACAGTAAGTGTTGATGTCACCCTGCCGTTCAGGTCTGGCGTGTCTGTGCAGATGTCGGCAAACGAATACACCATAATATCGCACAGCTTGGCACGATTGGCAATGTCAGTGGAAATTTCGTATGCAGCTGGGTTGTCAAAGTTGTAATTGTCTCTATAGCGAGCGTACTCTTGGTAGTAGCAGACACGCTGCGGCCTGTTCAACTCCTGTTGGCCGCTTGGGCACGGGGATGGAGCTGCTGGCGCGGTTGTACTTGTGGTTGGTATAGCCGTGGCTGCGGTGCTTGTCGCCGGTGATGCAGTCGTGGTGGTTGTTGGATCCGGTGTAGTCGTTGGATCTGGTGTGGTCGTGGTGGTCGTTGGATCTGGTGTGGTTGTGGTGGTCGTTGGATCTGGTGTGGTTGTGGTGGTCGTTGGATCTGGTGTGGCCGCGGTGGTCGTTGGATCTGGTGTGGTCGTGCCGGTCGCTGTCGTAGTGAATGGTATGCCCGTTGTGGAGGGCGTTGGCGCTAGTGGACATGGTTTTGTATAACTTGCATCGCACGCCGCGTTTCCGTGTTCCCAGCAATAATGCGGTTCATCTTGGTAGCACGCGCAAGAATTTGTATTGCTGCATGAGTCATTTTCACATTCGGCAGGGCAATCGTATACTGGACTATCACCCGGACTGGTTGGTGCGGGCGTAGTTGTGGGCGGTGGTGGCGTGTACGTGATGTTAATGCCAGTTTGATCAAACAGCAGTGTAATTGCATCTGCGTGGTTGTAGTCGTAGCAAAATATATGCTGCCAGCTAGGTACACATGCACCGGGGTTTCCTATATGGTTACAGTTTGGGCTATGTAAGGCCATGGCCGTGCATGCCTGGCAACTTCCGCACGGCTTGATAGGTGAGAAATATTCGTTTGTGACTTCGTTCATATCATTTGTCCACCCTTTTTTGTAGCCGTAGCCAGTTTCCAGTGTGCATGGGATGGGGGTGTATGTATCCGTACCAGTGCAAACAGGATCTCTCGCACTAGTCCAACTTGTTGGGTGTCGACACTCCGCTTCAGATAGAACTAGCGGATCACTGAAATAGCAACCAGACCCACGTACACTGTCTGTCTTGCAGAACTCGGGTCTGCATACAGTTGGCAGTGGTGCGCATGAGCTCGCTGTCCAGTCCTCGGGCGCTTCAGCATATGGGGCGTCAATATTATCCTGATTCAGGGCCTCGGGGCCACACATATTGCACTCATTTGTCACCGGTGCGCGTATGCACTTTGTATCGCTTCCAGAGTCCATGCATTGCACTTCAAACCCGTTGATGGTTGCCATGCCTGCACAGCCTTCATCACCGGCTTCGTATCGATTCCAGTTGTCGTTGTTGTCTTTTTGGTATGCGAAACACCATTCGATAACGTTACCAAACTCGCATGTGGTCGAACCCTGAAATGTGTGGCGTTTGCACGTGTTTTGTTGGATAAGAGTTGCGTTATTGCAATCTCCAAGCGTTTTTGTTACGCTCTCGGCTGGACCCACAGTTACCTGCGACGCAGCAAGCTGGTCGACATGGTTTTGGCGGTTATTGTCAACGGCATTATCACTGCATCCTGGCAGTACCATGGTTTTACTGTCACTCCATTCCTGTGCCGATACGACGTATACATCGGCAACATTGCGAAACATTTCTGGCACACGGCCCGGTGAGTTACCTGTTTGGTAGTGCCATTGCAACTGGGCGTGGTGGTATGTAGTTGTTCCAGTGTCAGGCAATTGAAGCTTTGCCTTGAATATGTTTGCACCCGTTGTTACTTGGTCCATAAACCGCACTTTAGACGGGGACGGCGTGCCACAAACGGGCTTTCGCAGTGGGCACTTGACTGTATCTGTACACTTGTCGGGGTCATTGCCACATTGCCATAGAGCAGTGTCGTATGTGTACAGCCATGGTACATCATCCTGACCTACCGGAGAAGAAGTGGCGCATTCGAGAAGAGGTGACTGAATAGTTTCCCACTGCCCATTTTTGTATTGTTGCAAATACTTGTCCTGCTCAAATGCAACCAACGGCAGGCGCGTGGCTTCAAAGCACTGTTTGACTGCAGCGTCGTTGTAGCTATTCTTCCACATGTCCCAATTGTAACACGTACTAATAGGATCATCGTCGGCAACGTCATCATTTTCCTTCTTGGTGCATAGGCAGGGAGTTGTAGGATCAATTTCAACAAAGTAGTGTGTGTTGCTGGTGCTCTCACATCTAAAGAAACAATCTGTACCATCGCAACTACCTCTGTTGTAGAGAACCTCTTCGCCGTCTATGGCTGTAATCCTTTCCTGGCATTTTTGTTTACATGGGTCCTGTTGGTTTTCGTTTACTGCGCGTGTATCATAGTGACTTGCGTTAGCAGTCAAATAATTCTGCACGTCAATGGGTGGTTGTAGATACGCGTTGCTTCGCGCGTCTAGGCATAGACTGAATTCAAAAAATCCCTGGTGTTTTGCAGATATTTCGAGTTCGACTTCAATCACAGACCCTGATTTGAGCATGGCCGTCTGGATAGGGAAGGTGTCCCCTGCATTTTCCTGTCGGGATAAATCCGATGTCCCTACTGTGTAGACCGGTACAAAATGTGACCCCGGGTGAAAATAATCATAGAACGAGTCTGCGTTTCGTTTTGTACCGTCTTGGTCACCACAATGCTCCGCCCAGTGGTCGGGACCCCCCATCGGTGTTTTGTTTGGATCAGTGTTGTCCTTTGCCGACGCTGGCCACTTATTAATCATACATTGGTTGTCGCCCGCGGTGGTAGTCGGCATGCGTGAATTTGGTTGTAGATCAATACTCCTCTGCATATTCCTCGTCGCCGGCAGTGTCATGCGCCCGTGCCCCAGCACCCTGACGGCGCACAGTGCGACAATCAGCGCGCGCATGTGTTCGCAATCGACCCTGCCGGCCATTAATACACGGAATATTCTATTTAAAGCAGCACACGCGCCGGCCGATGAGACTGCTGATTGCACTGCTGATGGTCGGCGGCGCCGTTGGCCAACAAGGGGGAAACGGGCCATTTGGTGGCGAACAGACGCCGCCGCCTTCGCCGACAACAACGCAGAGCCCAACCAACGACTGTGTAGCAGGACAGTACTTAAATTCAACGGAATGCGTGGATTGCTCGGGTGGCAGATATCAAGATCAGGCGGGTCAGACAGACTGCATTGCTTGTCTCGGCGGACATTACCCGCACCACGCGCACACGCACTGCCTGGAATGCGGGGTTGGTACCTTTACGACTAGTTCGTCAGCGTCATGCCCTCCGTGTCCGTCGGGCAAGTACGCTGACCAAGTGGCACAATCAGACTGCAAAGACTGCACAACCGGCAACTGCTTGGCATGTTCAGCTGGAACATATGCACTGCTACAATTAATGGATGAGGTGTCTACATGCCAACCGTGCAATGCCGGACAGTATCAGGACCAAACTGGCCAGTTCACGTGCAAGAAGTGTCCAGAAGGCCAATTTAAAACATCAACAGGTGGCACGTCTGACAGCGAATGCATTGAATGTCCAGCAGGCAGGGTTTCACCCGCAGCGGGATGGCCGCGCAATTGTATTGCATGCAGTGGTGGTCGACACCAAAGTGATACAGGACAAACTGTTTGCCAGGGAAATGGATGTGAAAGTGGCAAGTATAATAGCCAAACTGCACAGACAACTCCAAGTGCGTGCATTGATTGTCCTGCGGGTAAGTATTCTGCAGGTGGTCAATTGACGGTGTATGGTATCAGCGCGTCTGCCATATATTCGTCAAATCCTTCCAATTGGGCACTTCTGAATTGCTTGGATGGTAACGTTAACCCGCTTCCAGAAAATGGAGATGGCAAGCTTTGTTATGCAAAATCAGCAAATGAATCATGTTGGATAAAGCTAGACTTAGGCTACACTGCTAGCATATCTCGCGTGGATGTTTATCGTAGTTCTAATGCTCAAAATGGACAAGATTACCAATACGACATTGAAACGCTCGACGAAAACGGCAACTGGCAACAGTGTGCATCTGATCAGGGAGCATCACTGGCCCCTCGGGGCACAGCTAACCCAAGTGCGTGCGATGCCACGTCACAATATGTGCGACTCTTGTTTTCTCAACAAAGTTTTAACATCCGACAGATCATGGTATTTTCTGACTCAACTGGCTCGGCGTCGTGTATTGCATGCGGTGTCGGGACATTCAATGACAACAATGGCATGGGCTCACAGGACTCTTGTAAAAATTGCCCCACAGGCGAGTATCAAGACAACGCAAGCCAAACTACGTGCAAAGACTGCGATGCAGGCACATTTAGCAACCAGGCGGGACAGGCGGCGTGCATCAACTGCGCCGACGGACAAACCTCGACACAGGGCAGTGAGTCATGCACGGCCATTACGCCGTCACCCACCGCAAGCCCCACTGCTACACCGACAGCGAGCCCTACCGCGAGCCCGACCGCGAGCCCGACCGCAAGCCCTACCGAGTCACCAACTGCTTCACCGACGGCTACACCCACCAGTAGCCCCACTGCTGCCCCGACGGTAAGCCCCACCCCAGTGTGCACTGGCCAATGTGCAGCCGAACATGCCACGTGTACTCCAGTCACTCCAGCTGCACGGCGGTTAAGCAGGAGAGGAGCAGCAGCTGAGGCGGAGACTAACACAACTGCAGCGCCGGCAACCACAACTGCAGCGCCGGCAACCACAACTGCAGCGCCGGCAACCACAACTGCAGCGCCGGCAACCACAAC
>MDTG01146608.1_pt1 | contig 10521 bp, 8 predicted proteins | sample 811421 | NCBI WGS metagenome assembly MDTG01 (sample SAMN05326645, study PRJNA326480) | marine metagenome | isolation source: seawater | place: Pacific Ocean: South East | collected 2011
ATATATGTAGGAGAATGGGCTAATAATGATAGAAATGGTCAGGGAACTCTTACTTGGAAAAATGGAGATATATATCAAGGAGAATGGGTTAACGATAAACGTAATGGAAAGGGAACTTTTACTTGGAAAAATGGAGATAAATATGAAGGAGAATGGGCTAATGATAAACGTAATGGAGAGGGAACTTTTATCTCATCAAATGGAGTGAAATCTGTTGGAATTTGGAAAAATGATGAGAAATCAAATGAAGGTATGAAAAATGAATTGTTTGAAAATAAAAAAATTAATGAAGGAACAAATAACTATAATCCTACTGGATCAATAGGAGATTATGATTTTGATGTAGATTGGAATAAATTTGAATAAAATAAGAAATAATTAAATAATTGGGTTTTAAATTTCATAAAAATAGTTTTGATATAATTACTTATTAAATTTATAATTAAAAAAATCTTAAAAACTTAGTTAATTATCGACTTTAAAATGAAAACTAATTTTATCAATTTAAACTTTAGAGAATTAGATATTAGGGGTTTCCTTTGGGTGCCAATAGGATCTCTACTAAGCGCATTATTTATTCTTATTACGAGTATTAAATCATTACCTTTAAATCAATTAATACATGAAAGAGGACCGATACAATTTTTTTCCATAATATTTGGAACTATGGTTTTAGTATTTTCTTTTTTGAAAATGATAAGGATCTTATATGAGAAAAATAATACAAAATTATTTATAAAATCTTTTTTAAATTACGAGATAAAAGATATTGAGCAAATTAGTCAAATTGAGATTGTTGGGAAAGGAATTTTATATAAAAGATTTTCAAATTTAATTGAAATATGGAAAGATTCTTATTCTCGAGAGTCAGTTTTAGAAACAATAGATTCAAATTCAGATGGTTATGACAATTCTATGTCCGCAAGTTATTTAATCCCAAAATTATTTGTTTGGGCAATCCCTATTTTTGGTTTCATTGGAACTGTAATGGGAATCGGTGCAGCTGTTGCCCAATTTGATTCCTTTCTTGGTAAAGCTGATGAAATTGCAGTTTTGAAAGATGGTTTGGTTGAGGTTACAAAAGGGTTAGGAACCGCTTTTGATACAACATTATTGGCTTTATTAATTTCTCTAATTTCAATATTACCTATAACTCTTGCTGAGAGAACGGAACAAAGATTACTAAATAAAATAGATTTTTTTCTAAGAAGTATTTTTCTTAATTTAATTCCTGATAAGCCTATAAAAGATTCAATAGATAATGAAATAATTAAAAATGCAACTATCCAATCAAAACTTATTGAAAATCAATTGAAACAGATTGAAGGTAGTGGAGAAATATTTGATACATTTAAAGAATTAAAAGTAACTTTAAAAGGTTTAGAAAAAGCATTAATAGAAGCTAGCAAACCAAAAAAATTAGTTTTTATTGAAACTAATAATGAAGAAAAAAACTAATGAGAAGGAAACATATTAGTAATAAAGAAATTCCAATAAACTTATTTTCATTTCTTGATATTTTGGGAGGTACGATTGGAGTTTTAACTTTAATGATTGCTATTTTTATGATTCAAATGTCAATAAATAATGAAATTGTAAATATTACTCCTGCTCCGGGAAGCCTTGAAAATAAAAAAAATTTAAGTTACATAATATGTGATGGTAATGGTAAAGTCTTAATTCATCATAATCAAACTACAAATCAGACAGATATTAATAGTAATTTAATGGATAATCTTCTTGCTGAAATGGAAGATAGAGAAAAACATCTAATAATTGCAGTTAGACCAAATGGCTTTGAAGATTTTAGAAACCTCAGGGATAGAATTGAAAGCTTAAATATAAGTGCTGGTTATCAACCAATTGATCAAGATTGGGAAATAAAGTTTCAAAAATATGATTAACAGAAGATATTTTAGAAGATCTAGAAGATCTAGAAAATCCTATCAAAATAAATCAATTAATTTTGATTCAAGTAATGATGGAATATTAGATGTACTTGCAAATACCGTAGGAATATTAATTTTGATAGGAGTACTTGGTGCATTGGCAGTCGCAAATTCAGTTTTTGATATTTATTCTCCAATAAATAGAGATGCTAGAAAATATGTACATCTTTTTCATATATCTGAATCAGGTATTTGGAATATAGAACCAGCTAGAGAAGCCTTAATAAATATTGATAAAAATAGGAATTTATTCAAAAAAAATTGTATAAAAGATGGCTTCAGTAAAAATTACTGTATTACAAAAGCTTCCAAATTTAATGATTCTGGATATATCTATAATGTGAGATATGTTTTTAATGATTCAAATCAGTATGTTGAAAGAGATGATAATCCTGAATTTGCTATTACAGGATTTTCAGGCATAGGTGTATTAATTAGCCAAGCTATTGTTAAAGATAATGTTGTAAAGGGGCTTGAAATTAAAGATATTTTTGATGGGACACCTGCCTCAAAATCAAAATTGGTTATTGGAGATATTATCCAGACAGTAAATGGTAAAATTTTAACTAGACAAGATATAGTTTCGAACAATTATGGAATAAAGGGACCAAGGAATACAATAGTTTCTCTTGGTATAAAAGATAAGGGCATTTATAATATAAGGAGAGATTACATTGAAGTATTTATCCAGAGGGAGCTAGAAAGACTTGAAAATTTGATTAAAGAAATTAAAGAACAAGACAAAGTTATTTTTGTAATTTTAGAGCCATCTGGGTTTGAGGGTTTTAAGGAGATCCAAAAAATTGCAAAAAAATATAATGTTGATTTAGGTTGGGAGGCATGGGTAGATGGTAAAAAAAGAATATCTTTTGGAAAAGGTAGATCCATGACAGTTCAGTAATTTTCCATATTTCGCTAAAATTTGGAATAATAATTAAATTATTTTCATAAGAATCTAAAAAATCATTGTATTTTAATAATTAATTTTTAGACTGATTAATTTAAATTTATAATTATCTATTATTTATTGACTAATTTCTTAATTTTTATTTTCTCAATAAAAGATACAAGATTTTCGAATACTGATAAGTAGCATAGTTGTGAGGGAAAAGATTTCTAAAATTAATAGTCAAAGATAAAAAGGGATATTTCTTCTTGGATTTTAAATATTATTATCTTTGGGAAAAGACCTAAGAGAAAATTGCCAGCAAAATCTACAAAAGCAATTTATAGCTTAGCTGGAGATCTATTTAGAATGAAGGGGTGGGTACGAGTCCGCTTGGCTCCACTTTTGATTGATTATTATTAGTTTATATCTTGATCAGCTATAACCGGACTTGGCAAAGCGATAGAAGCCAGTAGTTATATTTTTAGGGTACTATTTCAATCAATTAAAGAATTAATTAGGTTCATTATCTTTTAAACAAATAATCTTTTATCAATTTTTAAAAAGGTTTTAAATCTCAATGCTGAACATTTTTCCTTTTATATTTACACTTTTTTTATTCTTCATTAAAAAGGAAATATAAATTACTTACCTAATTATAAGATGAGAAACTATTCTAGAAGTTAGTTTTCAAGAAGGGCTTTTTTAATCTATTTGCATAGCAAAAGAGGAATATAACCTAAATATATTTAGAACAAATTTTTTAAAAAAATTACCAAGTTTTAGGAAATGAAGCAACTTCTAGGCTATCTAATAAAAGTGTAAAAAATATAGGCACATTAATTAGAAATAAGTAGCCATAAAATTAAACCATTAATTTAAAGATGCAACAAAACACTTTTAAGCCGAAGAAGATTTTACTAAAGTTGAGAGATAGGAAAGGTGGCTGAGTGGTCGAAAGCGAACGACTCGAAATCGTTTAATAGGAAACTATTCGTGGGTTCGAATCCCACCCTTTCCGTTTTATAAATGCAACTGGTGGAGCTGGGTATTGCCAAAGGATTAAAAAGCCTAATATAGTTCTTTTTATTTTCTTATTAATAAAAGTATATTTTGTTGCACTAAATTTTAAATTGTTAAATACTGATAAACCCAAGAACTATTTTTCGAGCAACTTATCTAAAAATAACTAACTCATTTTATAGTTAAATATTAATCTAAAGCGAATTGAGCCGTTCAGAAATTCTAGTTTACTTTGCTAAAAAACTCATTATATAAATTAATAAGTTCTTTTAAAAAATCTTTATTATAAGCATAACTTTATTTTATTTATTGTCCAAGCTTTTATTGATAATGCTTTAAAGTAAATCTATTTATAGAATTTAATATTAGTTATAAAATAGAACCTCTCAAATTATTAAAATAAAAAGGAAAGCGATCAACTCTACATATGTTCTTTCTAGTTTAATTGAAGTATTACGATAAAATAAAGTGCAAAAGTTTATATTCTTATAAATATTTCTGATTTAATTTATAAATTTTTTCATAGCTATAATAAAGAAAAATTGTTATGAATAAAAATTTTTTTCTCAAAAAAAAATTAATTATTATTGTATCTATAATTTTATCAACTTTTTTTCTAATAATATCTTTAAAAAAAGCACTAATATTTTCACATGATTTCCAAAGATCAGGTGCGAAGGCATTAACTATGGGTATTGAACCTTTTGCGGAATATCTTAATGGAAATATTAATGAAATATTTATAAAAAATCAAGCTCCAAATTATCTACAAACTTTATATTTTATCTTTATCCCATTCGCATTAATTCCTAACAATATAGCTAATTTTTTATGGGCAATATCTAATATATTGATGTTAATATCCTCAACATTTCTTTTAAGCAGAATATATTCTATAAATGAAAATTATAAAATTATTTTCCTTTTCTTAGTTTTAATTTCAGGGGTCCCAGCAAGAAATACAATTACCAACGGACAATTATCAATATTTGTTTTACATTCTATTCTTTTAGGAATTTTTATTTCTTTGAAAAATAGAAATAATAAATCACATTACCCAGGCTTACTAATCTCTGGCTTTTCTTATCTAAAATATTCTTTTGCTCCTGCTTTTGCTATTTTCAACTCAATCTTTTTTGGTTTCAAAGGATTCGTGATAACTTGTCTTCCTGCAATAAGTGGAGTTGTTTTGATGTCTCTTTTGTTCAGAACTTCAACATCCATTATTGGGCCGCTGCAAGTTTCATCTAAATCAGTTGCTAATGGAATGGGTGATCTTTTAAGCATCTTCAAATTAATTAATATAGAAAAAGAGGAATTATCAATATTATTTATTGCAATATTAAGCATATTATTGTCCTTATTTTTTGTATGGATTGCTAGGAATCATTCTTTTCATAGATTTTTACCATTAACTTCATTAGCATCTCTTATGTTTGTAAATCATCTTCCTTATGATTATGTTTTTTACTTTATTTTGCTATTCTTCGGTTTTAGCGCCTATGCGACACAAAAAGAAAAGATATTTATTTACATAAATTGGGCATTTATTGGTTATGGATATTGGCTATTTAATAAACTTAACTTTGAGGTAAATAGTGCCAAATTTGTTACTTTTTACTTTACTCTGAATATAGCTTTATACTTTGTTATTTTTTTATCAGAATTTAAAAAGGATAAAGAGAAGCCTATAAAGTTTTAGGCATTAAATAATTTTAAAAATTTATTTTTAATATAAAATTCTTTTATATTTTTTTTAATTTAAATGAATTCAAATCTATTTATAAATTTATTTTTTTGAAAATTTTCTCTGGTATGTTTTTTATTATAAACATTATGAAGCGCCAAATTGGCATTATATAAACAATATCTTTTTTTAATTTATAAGCTTTATATATACTTCGAGAAACTTGCTTAGTTGAGGCAGTTAGTAATTTTGGGAGGTCTAAATTTGATGTCATTTTTGTCATTACATAACCAGGTTTAACGGTAATTACATGAATACCATATCTATTTAATCTATTTCTCAACCCTGATAAAAAGTTTGATAATCCTGCCTTTGATGATCCATATATATAATTAGAAGCTCTTCCTCTATCTCCTGCCACCGAACTAATTCCAATCAAAGTTCCATGACCTCGCTCCACAAAATAATTTGCAAATAATCCTAAAATACTTGCAAGACCTAAATAATTTGTTTTCATAACTAATAATGCTTTTTTAAAATCATTCTCAGATTCCATTTGATTACCTAGCAATCCAATTGCAGAAACTACTAAATCCGGCATTAAGGGTAAAGAATTTATAAACATTTCATGTGAATAAAAATTCAAAGCATCAAATTCGTGAACAGTTACATTCACTCCATAACGGATTTGAATATCCGAACAATCTTTAATTAAACTTTCAGAATTTCTTGAAGCAAGTTGTATATTAAATCCATTCATAGCAAATTCATGGGCAATAGAGATCCCAATGTCACTTGTTGCTCCTAATAAAAGCAATGTATTTTGACTCATAATCCAAGCCTATTAGATTGATTAGATGAAAATTTTGATTTCATATTCTGACTTCTGAAAGCTTTAAAGGCATAAATTCGTTTATCTGATTTTAAGAAAGTAGATGCTTTCATTCTGCTGTCCTTAGCGATATAAAAACGACCTTCATTTTCTAACGTAATCCGATCGAGTTCATTAAGCAATTCTAAATTATTTTTGTTTAAAGGGAAGTCAAGAGCTATAGAATAACCTTCCATAGGAAAAGAAAAATAGCTATTTTGTTTTCCAAAGCGCTTAAGTACAGCTAAGAAAGATAATGAATTATGTTGAGAGATTGTCTCTAATAGTTTACTTAATCCATTAGTTGCATTTGGAAGTGGTATGACACATTGAAATTGAATAAATCCTTTTTTACCATAAATTTTGTTCCAATCCAAAACATTATCTAAAGGATAAAAAAACTTATCCCAATCAACTAATGTATATTTTTTACTAATTTTGCCTCTTAAATAATAAAAATAATTAAAAATTTTTATAGTTGATTTATTAAGAAAAAATGAAGGGAAATATATAGGTATAGAAATTGGTTTTTTGGTTTTAGTGAAAAAAGGTTTGTCTCTTAATTGTTTATTAAGTTCATCAATTTTTGCATGATTTCCTACCATGATTAAAGATCTTCCTAAATTATTACCTTTTGAAGAGCAATCAATCCAAGCAGCTGCATAAGTTTGATCAAGATTATTCTCAAATATTTCAATTGCTTCTTTTATATTTTTCGCAATTAATGTCTTTTGTTTTATCCAGGACGATTCAACTGGTTTTAGGAAAAATGCAACATTTATAATAATCCCAGTTAATCCCATTCCTCCAAATGTCCAGAAAAAAATCTCAGAATTTTGTTCTCTAGAGCACCTAATAGTTTCTCCCTCTGAATTTACTAAATCTATCCACTTTACATAATTAATAAAAGTGCCACTCTCCAAATGATTTTTTCCATGAACATCTGAAGCCACCATACCTCCAATAGAAACAAACTTAGTCCCTGGAGTTACCGGTGGGAACCATCCTCTAGGCAAGAATATTTTAATTACATCTGAAAGTATTACCCCTGCTTCAACTGTAAGCAAACCCGTCTGATTATTGAAATCTAAGAAACGATTGAATTCTGACATGCAAATGGTATTTTTAGTACTTATTGCACTATCTCCATAAGATCTTCCATTACCTCTTGCTATAGCTGATCCAATATTTATAAATTCTTTTAATTCTTTATTTGTTTTTGGAATTTTTATTTCTGAAATAATTTTAGGATAACCTCCCCATCCCGAGAGTTTTTTAACATTTGGATTAGAGAACCTACGCGATGAAGACAAAACGTTTATCAAGATTATATTTTGTAATATAACCTATTAGTAATCCAATTAAAGCTCCAACTTCTCTCATAAAGTGTGTACCCCATATAAACCAAAATAAAAATTCGATTGCCCAAAATATTAAGGTTGAAAATATACCCATTGATGTATATTTAAAGAATTGCTTACCGCCTAATCTAATGCCGGCAACTTTATCAAAAAAGATCCATTTTTTATCTAGGAAATATTTTACTATTAAGCCCAAAAAAGTCCCAGTAAAAACTGCTAATAAAAAATATAAATTTGTCTCAGAAATTGAAAGTATTATTCTTTGAGAAAAAATATTTATTAATGTTGCAGCAAGTGAGAAAATAAAATATTTAATAATTAGATTTTTCTTATTCATAATTTTGCTGCCAAAATAACAAAAGATATTATTATCAAAATATTCAAGAAACTGACTTTATCTTTAAATGCAAAAACGATGGGATCGTGATACATTGCTCCTCTTGAAGTCTGAAAACAGATTCGAACAATCCAAAATAAAAACGAAACACATGCGAACCAAAGATATTTAGGATTAGGATATAATTTCAAAACATCTGGAGAATTCATATAAAGTGCAATAATTAAACTTGATAATAATCCTGTGAAAATAGCTATCTGACTTATAAAATTGATATCTTTTATTTCATAACCTCTTCTAATAACTTTATTTTTATCCCTTTTAATTAAATCAAATAATTCAGATTGTCTTTTTATGGCAGCTAAAGACAAAAAAATAAAAAGAGCGAAAGCTAAAAGCCAAAAAGATACTTCAATCTTTGTAGCGACACCTCCTCCAATCATTCTTATTGTATATAGTCCAGCAAGAGTGAAAATATCATAAAGTGCCTTTCTTTTAAGAAAAAGAGAATAAGTAATTGTTGTGAAAAAGTAAGTGAGAAGAATTATAAAAAAATCCATCCCTAATCTTGATCCTATAATAAATCCCAAAATGGTAATTCCTAATGCAATTAAAGAACCATAATTTATTTGAAGTGAGCCTGAGGCAAAAGGTCTTTTGCACTTTTGAGGATGTGTTCTATCAGATTCAAGATCCAATAAGTCATTAAAAATATAAACTGATGAAGCCAAAAAGCAAAAAGATACAAAAGCAAGTAAAGCGTTATAAAAAACAGATAAACTCAATAATTGAGCTGACAACATCGGTACAAATACAAGAAGATTTTTAAGCCATTGATGTGGTCTTACTTCTTTAAAAATATTATTTATAAATTCTTTTTTATTATGGTGATTTAAAATTATTGTATTTGGATTATTTTTAATACATTTTTTTTTAAGAGAATTACTTGCATTCACAATAATAGCTTTATTTGCATAACTCCAACTTTTAAGATCACTAGCGGAATCGCCAATATAGTCAAATTTACCCGAACCATATTTCTTAATTTGAAATTTTGCTTTTTCAATGCCTTTAAGGTTTATTTGATTTATAGATCCATAAACTTCATCAAATAAATTCAAATGCAACGCAATCTCTTCTGCAAATTTATAATAACTACCTGTCATAAGCGATACCTTTCCACCTTTTGATTTATGAACCTTTATATAATTTATAACGGAGTTATTATAAGGTAAATTTTTTATATCAACCTCAGAAACATCGTAAAGATACTTTTTTAAAGCGACTTTATTAGAAAAAACATAAGCTAAAACTTTCAAAGGTAATAACCAATCTTTAGAAAATCCCGACCAAAAAGATTCATAGAGCATATCGGATTTAATCAAAGTTTGATCAAGATCAACAACTAACATCTGATTATTTGTCTGCATAGCTAATAATTTGTAAACAATTTAAAAAAGAAGCAAAACTCTTAATTTTACATTATTTATAATTTAAGATTATATTATCTGAATTTGTCTTGATTCTGCAAATAAGAAAAACTAGAAATTGAATTTAAATAAATAGAATAAGTTATAATCCTTAATTAATATTCAAATAGAGGATAAAAATATATGCTCAATAATAATTTGAATAAAATAAATAACTTTAATATTTTAATTCTGATAATTCATTCAAAAAAGTAAACTTACAAACTATAGCAATTGATTGAAATATTATAAATATCAAATTTTGTAAAATTATTATTTTTTGAAAGCCTTTTAAAAAATATTTTAATTATGAGCAAAAATTTACTCATAATTTTTTAAAAATATATATTAAAGAAATTTTTATTTAAATATAAAGAGTGATAATATTATAGAAGTATGATTTTAAATTTTTCAAGTAAATATTTTTGTATAATTTTAGAGTATTGGATAATTTAGATTTGAATAATTTGCATTAATAGTTATGAGTAGTAATAATTTCTTAATAAGAAAAGCAAAAGAAAAAGATTTAAAAAATATAATGGAAATAGTTAAATCATGTATTCAAAATTTAATTTTAAAAAATATTTTTCAATGGAATGATAATTATCCCAGCTTGAATAATTTCAAAGAAGATATTACTAAAGATAATTTATATCTTTTAATTATTCAAGATAAAATAGTTATTGGATGTTTTTCAATCAATTATAAGATGGATAATTTTTATAAAAATATTAATTGGATTTCCCCAAATACAAAAAATATATATGTTCATAGATTAGCTATTCATCCATCTTTTCAAGATCAAGGTTTCGGTAAATGTATAATGACATTTATAGAAGAAAAAGCTATATCAGAAAAGTGTGATTCAATTCGTTTAGATACCTTTAGTATTAATAAAAAAAATAATTTATTTTATGAGAAAATTGGATTTTATAAAA
>MDTG01210610.1_pt1 | contig 10521 bp, 7 predicted proteins | sample 811421 | NCBI WGS metagenome assembly MDTG01 (sample SAMN05326645, study PRJNA326480) | marine metagenome | isolation source: seawater | place: Pacific Ocean: South East | collected 2011
AGATCCGAAGAAACAGAAAAAGCCTTTTAGTGTTGATGATTTTACGTTCTTCGCAGCAGCAGAAGAATCATTGCCGGAAAGCAGAGCAGCGATTGCTTATATGACATTGGTAGAACGGAACGAACTGCCAGCATGGGCATTATTCTGCTTAAATGATTTTAAATCAGGTAAAGGCAAGACATACCCAACAGATCCAGCCGTCAAGGGAGATGGGCTACTATTACTTGCGCCAGTAGAATATGACAACAAAATTAAGGGGTTACTTATTGCAGAGCAAAAGGTCAGCGGTAAGCAGGTTGCTGTTGAATGGGAAGGACACAGAATGCTTGTGAGCGTGCCAAAATTTGATGGTTTTGTGTCGGCTAAGGCAGATACTGATCTGATTATTCTCAGGCAGCTTGCTGACGGGTTGAGGCCTTAGTGGCAATTTGATCTAAGCACCATTCCAAGTCGCCTACACCAATTTCCCACCATTCGTCGACGTGCCGATCACCAGTCTGTAGCCAAACCTCAATTTCTTTTTCACGAACAGGGCAATAAAAATCCTGCTTGCGAAACCATTTTTTCCAATCTGTAGCAGCCCCTTTGTCGCTATTACAGCAGGAGCAAGCGGGGACAAGGTTGCTGGTTAGATCCTGCCCGCCATTAGATCGAGGCTTTACATGATCCAAGGTCAGTGATGCGTCATCGATAGGAACGCCGTTGCAATAGGCACAACGATGATCCCAGCATTTTTTGATCGATTCACGCCAGTGGTGGCGTGCCTCTTTGCGGTCCATTATTTCTAGGTGGTAAACGTAGCTTTGATGGGTTGGCCTGGGGATTAAATCTGGAGTCCTTTTCCATGCAGGCGACATAAAGCGTTTGTTTATCACCGAAATATTGTCATTTGAAACAGCAGACTGCTTTTTACTCTCGGCACGTCTGTTCCCGGCTACCTGGCCGGCCGTTTCATGCCTCAGGATTCCCTGACTAATTTAAACGGCAAACAAACCCGTATCTGAATTTCTGGCATCCTGCCAATCGGGAAGCCTGACAAAGGGAGGGCTTTACTGTGATTGAAACACCAGATCAGTTAATTACTGAGCTAATCAATGACCCTGTTTTTATGGCGCTCATTGGTGTCTACGAATTTGATGACGGGACTACAGCAGAATCAATTGCAATTCTTGGAAGCTCAGAATTTATCGACGGACTAAGTAAAGTAACAGGCGTAGAATGTATAATTAATCGAATCCCCGACACCAAAAGTACACAGATCTATAACGGCTGTGTTCCTACACATAAAGCCTGGACAATCCATTTGATTCAATATGAAACAGGCAACGGAGCATTGAATGCTGCTGATTATTTAGTGCAAAGGTATCCTGGAAGCACTTACAGCAATTTAGGCGCAGAACTTATGTCTGAAGTTGCTGGTGTTGCGCAGATTGCGTTGACCATTCCTGCCAATGTGAACCTTTAAGCCGTGCGCTCCCTTAACTGGATACAGGCGAAGATAAACCGCAACGGGGTACTAGCGGCAGCCCTGAAGGATGGGAGCATTCAGGTTGTCTACAAGAAAGCAGAAATCAGCTCCGATGAGCTTTCTGTGACATGGCGGCTAACCGTTTTCATCATTGACGTGATGATTGCGGAAATTGTCGGCAAGACCCTTAGGCGCATGGGTTTTGCTGTTGAGGTTGTTGGCGAAACTATGTATGCCATGCAGGAGTTTCTCCTGACTGGCGAAGAAAAAGCAAAGCTAAGGCAAGAGGCAACAGCAGCAAAAGAGCAAGAGAAGGAACAGCAAGCGAAAGCCACTGTTCAAACGCTCAGGGCTACAGAGACAACCGTTAGCGACCTGCAGCAGCAAATCGAGGCACTTAGGGAAGAGCTAGAGCTAATCCGCCTGATGCCTGCAGCTAAGGGCCGCAGGGGTGGCCAGGGGGCTAAGGGTGATCGAGGTGATCAAGGTCCATCAGGTAAAGACCTTATTGCTACTGAGGCAAACCTTGGAGACTTGCAGGATGTTTCGGATTTACCACCGGAGCCTGGCCAGGTTCTTACTTGGGATCAGATAGATCAGCAGTGGACACCTAAATCAGCAAAAACGGCGCTCACGTCTATTGGAGGCGGAAGCGCAGGAGGCAGCGGCGGCGGCGGGGGAATACCGCTCACAGTGGGCACATACGGCCCACAAGGCGACGTGGACACCGTTACGGAGGTATCTGCGATCAGGTTCAGCACCTCTAGCGGGTTTAGCGTCGTTCAGGGCAACAGCGGCACAGAGGCTTTAATTGCCTTGAACTCAACGTTCAAGACGTGGCGGATCCCTGGCCAGGATGACCTTGTGGCAGAGGGCGAGGATTTAATAAACATCACGTCAAGTGGAAGCGTGACGCTGACAACCTCAACGGTTGGCACTGTTAAGACTTTGAACATCCATGCGCCTGGCTCAGGCGGGGGTGGCGGTGGAGGTTCGCTGACTTACTGGGAGGAAACTGAGACAGCAGACCTGATTCCACTGTCAGATATGACACAGGATTTAGGGTCAGGAGAAAAGAATATTCGAGGGATTTATTTAGGGGGCAAGTTATTAAGTGTCAATACTGCGGGAGAATTGTGTATTGATCACATGCCGCTAGCATTTGCGTTTGCTGAATACGATGGCAGGGACGTTGTTCTGAATCCAAGCGATTGGAATGCAATTGCAGATGGCGGGGAAATTACAGAGCTGCAATCACAATTAACCTATACATTAGAAGAGCCGAACAATTTCACGACACCACCTGCTGATGGCGGAACGCTGGAAGAGGACGATTAATCGCGAATGGCTCACACTTTATACAGAAACCCAATCAAGCCAGCGCGTGGTACTAAAGCCGCATTGCTTGCCAATACAAACAGATTGGAGCAATGGGAGTTTGTATATGCAACGGATGAAAATAAGCTTTATGTGTGGAATGGAACAAGCCTAATTCAGGCAGGCATGGTTGATTTGGAAGATGCAAATAATGTTGATACAAGTGTCATTGCTGATGGATCAATCCTTGTATGGGATGCAACAAATAGTCAATGGGTCACACATACTGACACAACAACAACCGAGCTTGTTAATGGTGGCAATTTTTGACTAGGGCACTGGAAAGCTACATGCAGCCCTAGCCATGTTCTGCCCCAATGGCAAACGAAATTCGATTAAAGCGTCGTGCATCATCGGGGGCAACTGGTGCTCCGACTGCACTTAAAAATGCTGAGCCGGCATTTAATGAAGCGGACAAAGTTCTGTATTACGGCTTTGGCGATGACGGGAGTGGAGACAGTACCAGCATCATCAGTATTGGTGGCGAGGGTGCATTCTTAACCCTTAGCACGACACAAACAGTCACTGGCGACAAAACATTTAGTGGCGCTGTTATTGCTCCAACTCGATCAGCAGGCGACAGCACAACAAATGTTGCAACAACAGCATTTGTTGATGGAGAAATCAACGCTTTAAGTCAAACGATTTCCGTCGCTGGTGACAGCGGTACTGGAACGGTTGACCTTAAGACTGAAACACTTGATATTGCAGGAGGGACAGCATTAACATCGAGCTTCGATAATGCATCAAACACTCTAGAAATTGGCCTAGATAACACGGCAGTTACAGCAGCAGCCTACGGTTCGGCAAGCGCAGTATCAACGTTTACGGTTGACGGGCAGGGGCGACTGACGGCGGCCGGCGTTACAACCATTGATATAGCGCACACACAGGTAAATGATTTTGATACGGGAGTTCAAGCAAACCGTTTAGACCAGATGGCAGCGCCGACAGCGGCGGTGTCAATGAATAGCCAAGAGCTGACAAACGTCGCTGATCCCACGTCGTCTAGCAGTGCTGCAAATAAGGGCTACGTTGATTCTGTCGCGCAAGGATTAGAGGTCAAAAAATCTTGCAGAACGGCATCAGACGCCAATGTAAATATTAGTTCTGCCCCTGCAGCCATCGGCGGGGTGACTCTCTCAAGCGGTGACAGGGTACTGCTGAAAAACCAAAGCACATCCTCTGAAAATGGGCTGTATGTGTTCAATGGGTCAAGCTCTGCCCTGACTAGAACAGACGACGCAAATGCAACCGGAGAGCTTACAGGCGGCTCATTTGTATTTGTAGAAGAGGGAAACAACGCAGATAATGGCTATGTAGTTGTTTCAGACGGCTCACCAGTCATTGGCACGGGCGCAATTGCATTTGAGCAATTCTCAGGCGCTGGGCAGATTGATGCAGGCGACGGCATTGAAAAGAATGGCAATGAGTTAAGCGCTGACCTAAAAGCCCAAGGCGGCCTGATGTTTTCCACCGGGAAAATGCGCATAAACCTTGGCCACACAAGCATTCAAGGCACGCTGGCGGTTGCCGATGGTGGCAGCGGGGCAGCAACGCTTACAGGCATGCTTAAAGGCAACGGCACGAGTGCATTCACTGCTGCAGTCGATGAAACCGATTATCTGAGTCCTAACGCAGAAATCGATGGCGGTTCATTCTGAACCAATAACGGCCCCTAAATAGGGGCCATAACCCTGCTACATAGCACAAAACTAGGGAAGCCAAATGGCAAACACAATCAAAATCAGGCGCTCAGCGACAAGTGGAGCAACGCCTACAACGTCACAGCTTGCATTAGGTGAGCTGGCGATTAATACTTATGACGGTAAGTTATTTCTTAAAAAAGACAATGGCAGCGCATCGGTCATAGAAATTGGGGGCGATGTATCATCATCAACACCGCGAAAGGTTTTATTATATGAAAAGGCAAACACTGGAAACGCTGACAGTTTCGATGGGTCAGAAACTCGCTTTCAATTACGTGATGAGAATGGCGCAATTATTACAGACATTGCGTCAGCTTATCAACTACTGATTAGCGTTGATGGTGTAGTCCAAGAATCCAATTCTAGTTCATCAGGCGCCAATGGTTATTATATTACTAACAACACTGCAAGCGGCACAGATATTGTCTTTTTAGCAGCTCCTGCATCAGGTTCAGATTTCTTTGGTACGTCAGTAACTACAGCCAATTTTTATGTAAATAACATTTCAGAATCAGGTTCGACAACAACAATTGACGGACTGGTAAAAGTAACGGGCGGAATTCAAGCTGCTGCAAACGTAACCCCGACAACTGGCAGCGGTGTAGAAATTTTTAAACCATCTAGTACAGCCGGTCAAATCCAAGCATTTGACAGGAGTGGAAGTGCATGGATGGATTTAATTTTGAAAGGGAAAGAGCAGATATTTTATGCAGACGGAAGTGAGGCAATGCGCATCACACAATCGGGAAATATCGCGATTGGACCAAACACACAAGAGCATGGACTGCTGACGCTTTCAAAGTCTGCATCATCTGCATTTAATGCATTAGTAATCCAGCAAGGAAATACGGGTTCGACAGCTAGCGATGGATTGCATATTGGCATTGATACCGCCGTACACGCTTATATTATACATAAGGAAAATAGAGATATAATTTTTGGGACTTCAAACAATGAGGCGATGCGCATTGATGCAAGTGGTCGATTGGGTATAGGCACAAACACCCCAACTCGGACGCTTACTGTTCAGGGTGACATGAACCTTTTAAGTGGTTCTAGTATTGAGAGTGATTCGTCTGGCGGCAATCTACTAATCCAAGGGGGTTCTACTTATCCCGGTGGTTGCATTTTAATGGGGGGAGGAAGCGGCACTAATGATATTCGTTTTAGCACTACTGGCAATTCCACGTCAGTATCTTCAACGGAGGTAATGCGAATCCTTTCGGGCGGTGGACTTACATTTAACGGTGATACTGCACAAGCAAACGCGCTAGATGATTATGAAGAAGGTACGTTTTCTCCATATGTCTCTCAGGGAGTTGATGATGGATCTGGTGGTGCGCCGCCTTATGCAATACGAGCTGGTAGGTATGTAAAAATCGGAAATATGGTTTACACTGATATTTATTTTAGGTTTGCCACAGGCGCTACCAGCACTGGCGCTCTTGGACAGATAAGAGGCTTACCTTTTAATATTTCTAATCTTACTTACGGAGTTACCGGCGCATTAGATTTAACAAGAGGAGGGGGAACATCTAGTTTCCACGACACAACAAACCAGATAACACAAGGCTATGGATCTTCTAATTCGGATCTTTTTACTTTGTATTACGGCGGGGGTTTGAGTTTTGTTTTTGGAGGTAGTAACAATGCAAACATAAGTGGAAAATACTGGATTGGTACATTTTGCTATCAAACCAATTCTTAAAAATTATGCCCGCAATAGGCTTAAAACTAAACCTAAATCTGTTTTTACTAGAGGTAAATCCTAATGGCTTTTACAGAACGTCAAGAGCACAAGATCGAGATCATTCCACCTTTCAGCATCATTCAATGCAGACGCGCAGATATTGTTGAAAAGGACGGCAATGAAGTAGGCCGGACATACCACCGCCACGTCCGCGCACCCGGCGATGATGTAAGCGAAGACTGCCAACAGGTTCAAGCGGTTGCTAATGCATTGTGGACGCCTGAAGTGATTGAAGCTTATCAGGCCTCAGTTGCTGAGTCAGTAGATCAAGTATAGGCAGACTAGCAAAGATTTTTAGCCCTAAATCAGATGGGATTAAGCAAGGTTAGCGGCTCAGGTATAGACACAAATGTAATCACACCTGCAAATCTGCATTCCACATTTGTATTACCTCATTCTAAGCTTGCAACAGGTCCTGGATCAGGGCTAGATGCTGACACCATTGATGGATATGAAAGCACTAACTATTTAGGCAAAAACGGTAGCACTTATTATCAGGCTAATAATTGGATTGATTTCGGCACATCTAGTGGCAAAGGATTGTACTGGGGTGGAGGGGATGCATCTGGATGGCATATCTACCCACTAGACGCATCTAACATGCGATTTAGGACTAGCGGCAATACTTGCGCCATTAGATTTGATACAAATGGAGGCACCGCTAGAGGTTTTGTTTATGCAAACAATAGCGCCGAAATTGGCTTTTTAGATAATAGTGGAGGCTGGCGATTGAGGGTGCCGTCTAGTGGCAGCATCCTGAGAGACAGTGCAACCACGATGTGGGATTCAGCCAATGACGGCGCAGGGTCAGGACTAGATGCTGACCTTCTAGATGGTGCCAATAGCGCGGTGGCTGCAACAGCCGACACTATTGTTAAACGTACTTCTGTTGGAGACGTACAAACTCGCCTAGTGCGATCAAACTATTCGGATCAAGCCGCAATCAGTGGAGCTTTAGCGTATCGCGTTGAGGATGGCACTAATAACTATATTAGATTTTGCAACGACAAAGGCAATATAAGGTCATTCCTAAATGTATTAAGGTCTGATGCAAGCGATACTCTTAGCGGTAATTTAACTGTAAACAGGCTATTCCTGGGTGGTTCATCTAATGGTGGATTTGATTATAATTCAACAGCAGATACGCTAGAGATCCTTACTACAAACGGATCAACGCATTCAGAGTTTACTGCTAGTGCTTTTGTTCCTGCTAGCAGTGGAACAAAGAATCTCGGAGCCAATGCATTGCGATGGGCTACTGTGCATGCCAATAGTGTCAAGATTGACGGAAGCACTGCATGGCATGCAGGGAACGATGGTGCGGGCTCTGGATTAGATTCAGACCTTCTAGATGGCCAGCAAGGTTCTTATTATCTCGATTACAATAATCTTACAAACGTCCCAGCTGGCGGTGGATCTGATGCAGATACGCTCGATGGACTTGATAGTGGAGATTTTTTAAGATCTAATGCTAACGACACCTATACTGGCGTTTTATCCATAAGTGGATCAATTAATAATTCATCAACTGGCGGAAGTAGTGGAGCAATACTAGGCAATCTTGAGATTGGATATGGAGCTGCATACAACTCAATTTCTGCCCAATCAAACGCAGGCCTGTATTTAAATTACACTTCGTCTGGCGGTGTTTATGTTTATAATAACAACAACATAGTTTGGCACGCAGGGAACGACGGCGCAGGCTCAGGGTTAGATGCTGATACCATTGATGGATATAACAGCAGCAACTACCTAGGCAAAAACGGAAGTAGTTACTACCAAGCCAACAACTGGATCGACCTTGGCACATCTGGAACGACCGGGCTTTACTGGGGAAGCGGAGCCGCGAATGGTTGGCATATCTACCCGGCAAATGCAACAAAAATGCGCTTCAGGACATCCGGGACTACGACTGAGCTTAGATTAGAAACCGACAGCGGTACTACCAGAGGTAGTGTATATGTAAACAATAGCAACGAAATTGGATTTTTAAATAATTCTGGAAGCTGGCAATTGAGAGTTCCCGCTAGTGGGAGTCTTATGCGGAGCAGTAGTTATTACACAATTTGGGATTCAGGCAATGACGGCTCAGGTTCAGGATTAGACGCTGACACAGTTCATGGATCTTCACCATCTAGCCTGTTAGTTGGTAAAGCTACAACTCTAGATCCTGGCACTAGCTATCAAACATCAATGTCTACCACGGCTTCAAGTAGAGCCCATGGTATGGAAATTGATTTTGTTCAAAGTGCTCAAGGCTGGCCTAGTTATGGAACTGTAATTACTGCGAAATCCTATAGCGGTGGCGGCGGTACTTTACAGCTATACAACGGTTATGGATCTGGTTATGGCGGTAACAATTTACGTTATCGAACTGCAGACTATTCTGCAAATAGCGGCAATCCACCATGGACAAGTTTCCGTCAGATTTGGGATTCAGGGAATGACGGTTCAGGCTCAGGACTAGATGCTGACACTTGCGATGGTCAACATTTAGGAACATCTGCCAACGTTGAACATAATAATATTTACGCTAAAGAGTGGTTCAGAAACAACGATGCTGGTGATGGATTGTATAACCAAAATACCTCGAAACATTTTTACTCTGCTGGCACCAACTATTGGCACATTGATTCAGGTGCTGGGCTTGTATTCTATGATCAATACAATTCAAGTCAGGGGGGTTCTACAGGACGAAAAGGTTATGTTTATTTTGACTCTTCCGGTTTTGGCTTATTAAGTAATGATGGATCTTGGGCGTACAGGCATGACAATACTTACGCCGATATATATGGAAGTATCCGCAGAGACGGGTCATATACATTATGGGATTCAGGAAACGACGGTTCTGGATCAGGATTAGATGCTGATACAACAGACGGTCTTCATGTTCACTCAGGCACAAACAGCGAAGCCAACAAAATCGTAAGAACTAACGGTTCTGGATACATAATGGCGGGTTGGATTAATACATCATCAGGCAATAATACTTCAACCACGCCAGATAGATTTTATGGATCTCATGATGGATATATCCGATATTACGATAGAGCATACACTCAGATGTTTCTGGGCAATACTTACAAATACACAACATCTCGTAGACAACACACCACTGATTCCAACTATTGGGTCGGGACGATGGGGTGGGGTACTGTTGATTTCAATACACTATTTCACTATGGTTCTGGACATTTTGATACATGGTCCAACCCTGGCAATCAACCGTCAGGCACAAGCCATTGGCTTGGCCATCAATCTCTGCACTATTCAAACGGCAGCAGCAGTGCTTACGGGCATCAATTTACAGTTGGCGCGGGAAACCCTGCACTTTGTTATCTAAGAGGTCGATGGGGTTCGAGCTTTACAGGTTGGGCCAAAATGTGGAATGCAAATAATGACGGCTCAGGTTCAGGATTAGATGCTGATACTGTCGACGGGATACAGGCAAGTAGTTTTCTAGAGAAATCTACATCAAGTACAACAATCAGCACGCCTTGTAAGTTTACAGCAGGTAGTGGCGCTGGTGGGTCTGGGTCATCTTCTGGATTCCAGATTGAGAGCAATTCCCAATATATGTTGGCAATGAAGCACACAAGCAGTGGAGTGGGACCAAGAATAACTATGTGGGAGGGTGGTAGTAGTTCATACAAAGCTGACATAGGATGGAGTGGTAGTGGATATATTTATTTGATTAACAGTGAACAAAGCCGTACACTGCGAATTGGGTCTACTCTTAATTACCTTGTCGGGAGCACTAATTACACTGTTTGGCATTTAGGTAACGATGGTTCAGGCTCTGGATTAGACGCTGACACAGTTAAAGGCGGAAACGCCCACATTCAGGGCACTTCGATTTATGGATATTTGAATGGTACATATACGCCGGGATACGGCAATTCAACGGAGGGCAATGTAATAAGATCTAGTAGTGTTTCATATTTTAGTAAGTCTTCGGGAGTTGCGGTAAATATCAACAGAAATAACAACGGAGATTGTGTCTCTATAAGATACGGGGGGAATGAAAAAGGTTCTATCGAAGTAAGATCTACTAGAACTTATTTCAGGACTACTTCGGATTATCGACTTAAGACGAATGTACTCCCAATCGCAAATGCTGTTGATAAAATAAAAGCTCTTAAACCATCTCAATATAACTGGATTGATACTGGGGAAACAGATTATGGATTCTTAGCCCATGAAATTCAACCTCTAAT
>MDTG01350584.1_pt1 | contig 10521 bp, 6 predicted proteins | sample 811421 | NCBI WGS metagenome assembly MDTG01 (sample SAMN05326645, study PRJNA326480) | marine metagenome | isolation source: seawater | place: Pacific Ocean: South East | collected 2011
CGGGGGCGCCGCTCGGCGCGGGAGACGGAACGCGACGAGGGCGCCCCCCAGGGAAGCGCCCTCGTCTTCGAGCCTCCGCGGGATTCGGCGAATCCCGCTTCAGCGCCGGCCGCAGGCCGACGCTAGGGGACGATGTCCACGAAGCAGTCGTACTCCTCGAGCCCCGACTCGGCGATGAGGCCGCCGCAGCTCGTCGGCACGCCCGTGCCCCACTTGATGGCACCGTCGAAGCTCTCGCCCGAGACCTCCACCGCGTAGGTGTCCGGGGTGATGTCCGGGAACTCGACGAAGTTCTGGCAGGTGGTGATCGCCGGATCGAGCGAGACCATCGTGCCGCCGCCATCGAAGAGGAAGAAGAGGTAGTTCGAGTCGACCACCCCGGCCTCCGTGCAGGTGCCGTAGCTGCCGAGCGCGTCGGCGAGCTCGTACTGGAAGTTCACGCGGAGCGTCGGCGTGAGCGAGACCTCGAAGTCGGGTCCGGCGAGGTTGATGTGATCGACGGCCGTCGTGTCCGCCTCCGGGAAGGGCGCGAGCGTCTCGCCGACCACCGCGCCGGAGCCGTCGAGGGCCTGCCACTGGTTGAAGAACATGCCCTCGGGCATGGTCGGCTGGCCGCCGTCGCGGCTGTCGAAGCCGCCGACGCCGCAGTCGAAGTCGAAGCTCTGGGCGAGGCTCGTGCCGCCCGCGTCGTCGAAGAAGTTGAGGCGGACCGTCGCGATGCCGGCCTCCGTGCAGAGCGTGCTGTCGGCGGCCGTGCCGTTGATGCTCCAGCTCGCGGCGAAGGTGTTCGCGGGCGGGATCACGTCCACGTCGAAGTTCACGTCGGCGACGATGGTGTCGCCGGCGTTCGCCGTGACGCTCGCGAAGGTCGAGGTGGCCACGATGCTGCCGGAGGCGTCGTAGGCGACCCACTGGAGCCGGTAGGTGTCCGCCAGTAGGAAGGGCCCGGTCAGGAAGCCGCCGTCGGCGCAGTCGCCGACCAGCGTGGCGTCCGTGTAGAAGTCGCTGCCGATCGACTCGTAGATGCGGAGCTCGACCTCGGCGATGCCCGCGTCGCTGCAGAGCGCCGCGTCCGGCGTGAAGCCGTTGATGGTCCAGGCTCCGTCCACGGCGACCGAGCCGCCGATGGGCTCGAAGTCGACCTCGACCACGCAACCCGTGGCCAGGATCCCGGCCGCGAGCAGGGTGGTGATCTTCCTCAGCGCGTTCATGCGTCCTCCCGATGTGCGCGGCCCGCGGGCCGCCAAGTGCAAGCGTCTTGGGCGGGCCCCGCGGCCCGCACCTCTCCCGTGTGCTGGACGGCCCAGCGCGCCGGACATTCATCGCCCGGCGCCACCGCTCCCTCCGGGGCGCAGCATGGCAAGCGGCTCCGGGAGGGTCAACGACGACGGAATCATGCAGTCTCCTCGCCACGCGGCAGAGGGCGCCGAAGGGTCGGCGTGCGTGCTCTCACCCGACCGCCCGCGCCGGACGGCCCCACCCCGTTGACAGCCGAACGCCCCTGCTTAGCTTGCGTTTCGTCCGGGTCGGGGGCCGCCACCCCCACCACCAGGACGACACCTCCGGCGGGGCCCGAGACGGCCCGCGCCACGCCTCCGGGGCCCGGCCCCGAGGACCGTCCACTTCCGTCCACCGACCGGCCGCCCGGGCCGAGGGAGCACGCACGCCATGATCACCCGTTGGGACCCCTTCTCCGAGATGAACCGCCTCCAGGACCAGCTCTTCGGCCGTCGCGCCGTCGAGCCCCCCGAGTTCCGCCCCGCCGTCGACATCCACGAGGACGACGCCGGCTTCACCCTGCACGTCGAGGTGCCGGGCATGAAGGCCGAGGACTTCGACGTCGACGTCGAGAAGAACGTCCTCACCATCCGCGGTGAGCGGAAGCTGGCGAAGGAGGGCGACGAGGAGGGCTACCGCCGGGTCGAGCGCTTCTACGGCTCCTTCTCGCGGAGCTTCAGCCTCCCCGAGACCGTCGACGCCGACGCCATCGAAGCGAAGCTCGCCGACGGCGTGCTCGAGCTCCGCGTCCCCAAGCGCGAGGCCCCGGCCGCCAAGAAGATCGCCATCCAGAGCTGACGCGCACCCGGCGCGAAGAAGCGACGAGGCCGCCCCGGAGACGGAGCGGCCTCGCGCCGTGCGGGCCTCGGCTCCACGGGCCTCCGCTCGGAGCATCCGCTCGGAGCCCGCTCGGTACAACCGCTCGGAGCATCCGCTCAGAGCATCGGAGGCATCCGCTCAGAACACGAGGGCCATCCGCGTCTGGACCGTCCAGAGGAACTCCTCGCCGAGGCCGCTCAGGGCCTGGCCGGCGCGCATCAGGCCCATCTCCGTGTCCCAGCGCATGAGGTCGTTCTGGCCCCAGCGGAAGCGGAAGGCGAGGTCGACCTCCCAGCCGACGTGGCAGTCCTTCTCGAAGGGGCCGCAGGCCGTGTCGGTGAAGTCGGCGCGCTCGTTCGTGTAGACGGTCGGCAGGAGCGCCCGGGCCCAGGCCGTGAGGAAGGCGGCGTGGACCTCGATGCCGGGGAGGATCGTGTAGCGGACCTGCGGGAAGACGTAGTGGGAGTTCCACACGCCGCCGCGGGACCAGAGCGGGCGGATCTCCTCGCCGAGGCCGATGGCCGTGAGCGTCGAGAGCCCGACCTGATACATGAGCAGGCCCACGTGGTAGTCGGGGTGGAGCGGGCGCACGCTCAGGGTCGGGTCGTTGAAGAGGCGCCCGTCGCCGGAGGCGAAGCCCCACTCGAGCACGGCGCCGTACTCCCCGTCCTGGCGCACGCCGGCGCGCATGGCGCCGCCCAGGAGGTCGGCCTCGGTCTCGTTGCAGACGCCCGCCTCGTCGTCACAGCCGCCGGCCAGACTGACCGTGTTGGTGCGGCCGCGGATGTGGATGATCTCGCCCTCCGTGTAGAAGCTCGGCAGGCGCGGGCCGAGGCCGTAGTCGAGCTTCCAGTAGCCGTCGATGATGTGCACGCGCGAGGCCTGCGCGTCGTCCGGGAGGTCCCGGAGCGCGCCGCCGCGCCGCTGCCAGCGATAGACGTAGTAGCCGCCGACGGTGAGGCTGTCGGTGCTCCGCGGGCCGAAGTCGTCGTCCTTCCAGAGGAGCGCCGTGACGAGCTCGTTCACGTCGTCGTTCTCGCCGGTCCAGGTGCTGAAGGGGATGCCGTTGCGGAGGCTGCGGAAGCCGCCGGCGGACTCGTTGAACTCGGCCGGGCTGCTCACGATCGGGCCGAAGGGCCCGAGGGAGGCGTTGATGGCGGGCGGGTCGACGGCGCTCGTGACCGGGCTCTCGACGAGCTTGTCGTAGCCGAGGGCGAAGATGAGCGGCGTCGGGCGCGTGTCCCCGCGCGTGAGCGCGTTGACGACAGTGAGCGGGCGGGTCGCGAAGAGGACGCGGTCGAAGGTCGTGCCGAAGAGCGGGTCGCCCCACTCGCCGAGGCCGTTGCCGTCGTGGGCCAGGAGGCCGAGGCCCCACTGGGAGGGCATGCGGCCGACGCGGATCTGACCGACGGGGATGAGCACCTCGAGCCAGGCGCGCTCGAGGCGGAAGGAGTCGGCGATGTCGAAGCCCTCGTAGTCCGTGTAGGAGGGGTCCTGGGCGAAGAGGGGGGTGCGGGTGATGCGCGCGTTGTCGCCGAAGACGACGTTGTCGAGCGCGTCGATCTGCATGTAGAGGGCGGCGATGGGGCGGTCCGGATCGCCGTAGGTGACCTGGGGGTTGAGGCGGAGGCGCTGGAAGGCGAAGTGGGCGTCCTCGGCGTCGCGCGTGCCGTCCATGCGGCGCTGGAAGACGGGGACGTTCCCCCACCAGCCGTAGCGGGCGCGGTAGTAGCCGTGGAGGGCCACCTCGAGGGGGATGTCGGCGGAGGCGTCGGAGCCGCCCTCGCGCTCGCCGCCGCCGAGGACGCGGGTGGGCTCCGCGGCGCGGGCGGTCTCGGCGGGGGTGGGGGCCGCGTCCGCGTCCGCTTCGGCTTCCGCGTCCGCTTCGGCGGGCTCCGCGTCCGCATCGGCTTCCGCGTCCGCTTCGGCTTCCGCGTCCGCGTCGGCTTCCGCGTCCGCGTCGGCTTCCGCCTCGGTCCCCGCTCCGGCATCCGCCTCGGCATCCGCTCCGGCTTCCGCTCCGGCTTCCGCCTCGGCATCCACTTCGGCATCCGCTCCGGCATCCGCTCCGGCATCCGCTCCGGCTTCCGCTTCCGCTCCGGCGGGCTCCGCGTCCGCCGTTTGCGCCTCGGCGGCGCCTCCCACGAGCAGCGCGAGCGCGCACGCCCACGCCGCGAGACCTCGACCCCACGTGATGCTCACGTCTCCACCCTTCCTTCGATCCGCGCCGCGGCGCGGCGGTCACGGGTGGGCGGGCACGCCCTCGCGCGCCCGCCCCCCGCGTCGGTTCAGCTCGCGCCCGGGCAGGCCGGCGCGTCGGCGCGGAGCGGCTCGAGGTTCACGATCGAGATCGTGTCGCCGAAGACCGGCAGCCGCTCGCAGCTGATCAGCTGCGCCTCCGTGTCGCTCTCGCCGAGGCGGCCCCAGAGCTCCATGAAGACGAACTCGCCATCCGACGCCACCGGGATGTTCGCCGTCGCGAAGAGCCCGTCGACGTGCGTGTAGGGCTGATCCGCCGAGGGGAAGTCGTCCCCGTCGAAGTAGCGGTAGTGCGGGTCGGCGTTCGCCGTGCCCTCGAGGATGGGCGAGCCGTCCTCGCGATAGAGGCGCACCTCGGCGCCGTAGACCGGGTCCCCGGCGCAGTCGAAGACCGTGCCCGCGACCACGGCCGTGCCCGGCACCTGGCTGAAGCCGAGCACGGTCGGGATCAGGTCGAGCGTCGCCTGGGAGACGCTGTTGCCCTCGGCGCTGCCGCCGTCCGCCTCCGGCGCCGGCTCGTTGATCTGCACCGAGCCCGCGATCTGCAGCGAGGGCGAGGGGCCCTCCTTGGGGAAGACGCGGTAGGCGTACCAGCCGTTCGCCGGCGCCGTGACCTCGACCACGCCGTCGCCGTCCGTCACCAGGTCCGACTCGGGATCGCAGGTGTCGCCGGGCATCGGCATGTTGTCCGCGTAGAAGCGCACGCAGAGGTCGCCGAGCGTATCGTCCGTGCGGAACTCCTTGATCTCGAGATCGAAGGTGACGTCCTCCCCACCGGTCGGGCGCATGCCCATGCCGAGGCAGGCGTAGTCGGCCGGCGCGGCCGTGGCCGGGTCGATCGCGATGCCCGTCGCGTCGGTGGGATCGGGCCCGTCGCCCGTCTGGAGCACCGGCCCGGAGGGCCCGGCGTCCGCCATCATCATTCCATCGTCGTCGCCGCACGCGACCGCACCCAGCGCCAGGAGCGCCGCCAAAACCATCCGAAGCTTCATCTCTCCTCCAAACCCACGTCCGCGGGTCACATCCTCGGAGCGCTCCCGAACGCCCCGCTGAAAGCGCGGTCGCCCGCGCGCATCCCTCACTCGTCCGGCGTCCAGGCGAGCAGCTGCTCGAGCTGCCGCTGCACCCGCCCCCAGCCGTCGATCCCCACCGAGACCGTCTCCTCGTAGTGGTCGCCCGGCGCCTCGTCGATGTACGGGTTCCGCGCGTCCAGCACGTAGTCGAAGTCCGGCAAGAAGTAGCCGATCTGATCGCTGCCCAGGCTCACGATGCCGACGTACTCGGCGTCCTCCCGCGCCAGGTCGCGCAGGTAGGGCCCCTCGGGCGCCAGCGCGATGTCCGGCGGGTTCTCGAGGTCGTCGTCGATGAAGTCGACGTCCTCCGGCGTGTAGCTCGTCCCGTCGTAGCCGCCGACGAAGAGCGCCGGATCGATCTCCCCCGGGACCCAGATCATCTGGAGCCGCCCGATGTCGACCACGGCCACCTCCGTGAGGATGTCCGGCTCGTTCACGCCCGGCCGCAGCAGCTGATCCTCGTCCCAGCCGTAGCTCTCGCGGAGGAAGAGGTCGTTGAGGATCGCGACGTGGAAGCCGCGATTCTGCACGTCCACGAAGAAGCGCCGCTGGCGGAACCCGAGCTCGGCGGTCTCGTCGGTCACGCTGCCGCCATCCTCACCGAGGGCCTGCAGCACGAAGTAGCCCATCTGCCGGCCGACGACCTCCATGGTCTCCCGCGACTCGTCCGGCAGCGCCTCGCCCTCCCAGGTCTCGGGCGTGATCTCGCCGGGCCCGATCTGCGAGCCGATGGCGCCCTGGCAGAAGGCGGTCATGCCGCCGACCCCGGGCACCTCCTCCCCATCCGGCCCCGCGACGCCGTTCTCCGTCGCGTCGCGCAGGAAGTGGGGGAAGTCGCTCGAGAGGTTCGTGTTCTCGTCGCCCCAGTACTCGGCATGCGCGCCGAAGTTCACGAAGGTGGCGATCGTGCTCTCGTCCTCGGCGTCGAGGAAGCGCGCGATGCGAGCCTCGTCGTCGATGATCCGCGGGTGCCGCGCGTCGCTCACGTAGCGCGTCGTCCCGCCCGGCTGATCCCGAAAGCGAAAGCTCGCGTACTGGACGTGCGCCGGGCGGAGCTCTTCGAGGGCTTCGCGCACGGCCGCCGCCGCCTGCTCCCGCACGTGCTGCAGATAGGAGAGCTCGGCCCCGCTCGAGCTCTCGCCGAGCCCGTAGATGCCGAGCGTGTCCGCCCCCTGGTGCGTGTGCGTCGCGCAGGTCGTGAGGAAGTCGACCTCGTCGCCGACCATGGCGCGGATCGCGTCCGTGTCGTCGATGAAGATGCTGAACGTGTCGAGGGCGACCAGGGCCATGGTCGTCTCGCCCTGCTGGAGCACGATGGCGCGCGCCCACTGCGGGTCGTGGATGTCGCTCGCCGGCCGGGGGCTGCCGAAGCCCGCGATGAAGACCGGGTCGAAGAGCCCGTCCTCGTCGACGTCCTCGAACTCGTCGCCGTCGAAGGGGTCCCAGATGCCGTCGCCGTTGGTGTCGAGGGTCATCCGGTCGCGCCCCTCGAGGGAGGGCGTGATCTCGCGCATGGCCGCGCCGACGAGGAGCGTCGGGTCGCCGCCGGCGGGGCAGCCCTCGGCGCCCGGGCAGTAGCTGTCGACCGTGAAGGGCGGCTCGCCGGCGTCCGCCGGGCCCGCGTCGACCGCCGGCCCCGCGTCCCCGGTCGCTCCGTCGTCGTCTCCGCAGGCGCCCCCGAAGAGCGCGAGGGTGAGGAGGAGCGCGGTGCAGGCGGCGCGTTCGGTCGTCATGGGGGCCTCAGAACTCCAGACCCGCGCGCAGGCGGACGAGGCCCATGGTGTCCATGCGGTTGCCGGCGGCGTCGTCGAAGGCGTGGCCGGGCACGAAGACCGCGCCCTCCACGCCGGCCGTGACCTCGATGTCCTTCGGCAGGAGCACGTGGAAGAGGAGCGCCGCGTCGAGCTCGAGGCCGAGGTCCCGGCTCGAGGGGTCGCCGCCGCGGTAGTTCACGAGGCTCGACTCGGCGCGGGCCCGGTAGGGGTCGACCACGTCCGAGGTGGCGCGGGCCCAGATCCAGCCGACGCGCAGGTCGAGCCAGTCCTTCGGGTGGATGAGCGCGTACTGGAAGAGGTAGGTCGCGCCGCTCACGCCGCCGTCCGTCGGCAGGAGATCGGAGCCCGGCGAGGGACGCCCGGTGAGCAGCTCCGACTGGGCCAGCGTGGAGCTGCGGGCCGTGTTCCAGGCGAGGACCTCCGGGAAGAGCAGGAGCCCGATGCGGTGGTCCGGGTGCATGGTGGCCCGCCGCTGCGTGCCGTCCTCCGGATTCGAGTCGCCGCTCGTGTAGCCGACCTCGAGGACGAGATCGAAGGCGTCGCTCTCGCGCCCGAGCTGGGCGGCCCAGGTCCACTGGCGCACGTCGAAGGTGGAGCGCTCGGCCGTGCGCGTGAGGGTCGTATCGCCGTGGATGTAGAGGCCCTCGAAGGCCGCGAAGAGGCGCCCGCCCGAGGGGTCCTCGACGTCCCAGCGGAAGAAGAGGTCGACGATCCAGACGTCGAGCTCGTCGTCGAACTGGCTCGGGATGGCGCCGCTCCCGTCGACCTCCGAGCGCTGGCTTCGGTAGACGACGTAGGCGCCGACGCCGCGCTCGGGCTCGCCGTAGAGGAGGGCGAGGACGGCCTGGAGGGCGCGCTCGCCATCCGTCAGATCCGCGATGGGGTCGCGATAGACCAGGTCGCCGGCGAGGACGACGTTGAAGGGCACGCTCGCGCCGAGGGGGCGGGTGGCGAAGAGCATGCGGAGGTTGCGGTTGCCGTAGCGGTAGTCGCCGAAGACGGGCTCGTGGGCGCCGTCGTTGGCGAGGAGGCCGAGGCCCCAGTGGGAGGGCTGGAGGCCGGCGCGGAAGAGACCGATGGGGGAGGTCCACTCGAGGTAGAGCCACCGGGGGTCGACGCCGCTCGCGTCGAAGGCGGTGCGGCCGTCGCGGGGGCGCGCGGCGGCGTCGACGCCGACGGTCTCGTCGCCGAAGAGCATGCCGTCGAGGAGGTCGATCTGGCCGACGAGGGCGAGGCGGCCGCCGGCGAAGTCGAGGCGGCCGGTGAGGCGGAGCCAGTTCGTGGCCCAGAGGTTCTGTCCGAGCTCGTCCGGAAAGCCCGTGCGCTCCTGGGTCTGGAGCGGCAGGTCGTTCATGAGGTGCAGGCGGAAGCGGTACTCGCCGTGGAGCGAGGGCACGGGCGCGGCGCTCTCGTCTGCGTCCTCGTCGTCCTCCACCTCACCGGTGCCGCGGACGTCTTCGATGGTGATGGCGTCCGGGTCGGCCGCACCGGGGGCGGTCGCATCGGGAGCAGCAGGGGCGTCGGGCGCTGCGCCCTCGTCCGCGCTCTCGGCCTCTGCCTCGGCGGGAGCTTCGGCATGGGGCTCCTCCACGTCGTCCGCGGCCGCCCTGGGCTCGGCGGGCGCCGGGCTCGCTTCGGCCCCGGGCGAGACCGCCCCGGCGTCGGGGCCTTCCACGTCGGCACCTGCATCGGAGCCGTCCGCGTCGGTCGAGCCCGCGTCGGCAGCATCCGCGTCGGTCGCGTCCGCGTCGCCCTCCCCGCGCTCGGCAGCATCCGCGTCGGTCGCGTCCGCGTCGCCCTCACCGCGCTCGGCAGCATCCGCCGCGCCCTCCGCGTCACTCTGCGCCGCCACGCGCAGCGGGAGCGCGAGGAGCACACAGACCAGTCCCAATCGGCAGAGAAGCTGCATCACACCCACCCGACGGCGACCCGTCGTCGGCCGGACCGTACCCCCGCCGCTCGCGGGCTTTCAACGACAAGCACTTACAGCTCCTTCCCCTCCCGCCGCGCCAGGAGGGCGCGTGCCCGGCTCCCCGCCCGATGCTACCCCCGATCCATGCGGCTCCCGACGCTCGCGCTTCTGGCGCTCCTCGCGGCCTGCGGCGGAGACGACCGGCGCGTCCCCTTCGGCGAGGAGGAGGACGGCGAGACCACGCCCGACGATCCCGGGGAGCCCGAGGGCTTCACCCCCCGGGAGGGGCGCAGCTTCGAGCCCGGCGCCGGGACGCTCTCCGTGGAGGGCTCTCCCCTCGGCGTCGAAGGCAGCCCCCGCGCCCTGCTCGCCCTCGACCTCGACGAGGACGGCGACCGGGACGCCCTGGTCGTGGCCGAGACCGAGAGCGAGCTCCGCCTCGCCGCCGCGCGCCGCGAGGGAGACCGCTTCGCCCCGGCGACCCTGAGCACGCTCGAGCTCGAGGGCTGCGCGGTGGCCCGGGCGGGCGTGCGGACGGTCACGGAGGTCAGCGCGCTCGCGGAGGCGGAGCTGCGCTGCGAGGGCGACGAGGCGGCCGACCCCTGGCGCGTGCGCTGGGTGGTGGGGCTCGGCGAGGCCCCGCGCGTCCGGGAGACCCTCTCCACCCGCGCGCCCCTCGAGGCCGAGCTCGTCTTCGAGGATCGCGACGAGGACGGCCACGAGGACCTCGGCCTGGTCGCTCGCGTCCACGGCGCCGAGGTCGCTTTCGCCTGGCTCGACCGGCCGGGCGGGCTCGCGCGGGAAGCAGGCGAGCCCGAGGCGAGCGTCCGCGCCGCCCTGGACGCGGACCCGGCGCGCGGCGCTCGCCTGGCCGCCGCCTTCTGCCGAGGAGAGGACGCGCGGATCCGCTTCGGCGCGGGCGCCTGGGGGCTCGCCTGCCCCGACGCCCTGCGCGAGCGCGCGCGCCGCGCCGAGGTCGCGGCCTTGCTCCAAGCCGGCGAGCTCGTGGACGCCCTCGCGGCGCTGGAGGGGGGCGCGCCCATCCCCGACGACGCGCTCGACGCCGCCGCCGCCAGCGGGATCGAGGCCACGCGACTGACCCGCTGGCGCGGCACGCCGGACGCCGCGACGACGCACACGGCCCTCGCCTTCGACGCGGACGGCGGGCTGATCGTCCGGGGCGTGACCGCCGAGCGCCACGGGCCGGCCGGCGGCGTGACCCCGGCCGACGCGCTCCCGGCGCCCGTGCGCGACCCGGGCGGCCGCTTCTTCGTCCGCGGTCTCCGGCGGACCTGCGCGGGCGTGGAGGCGGAGCTGCTGCCCGCGAGCCAGGTCGGCCCCGGCGCCGGCTTCGCCCCGGCCCAGCGCCGGCCGGTCGCCGAGGCCCCGCTCGAGGGCTGCACCC
>MDTG01128603.1_pt1 | contig 10520 bp, 6 predicted proteins | sample 811421 | NCBI WGS metagenome assembly MDTG01 (sample SAMN05326645, study PRJNA326480) | marine metagenome | isolation source: seawater | place: Pacific Ocean: South East | collected 2011
AGACCGGCAAGTCTTCGCATTAAGTTTGTCTCATAGATATCTGCATCTTTATTAGAATAGATTATTTTCCAAAGAGATTTTATAATCTTAATTTTATCTGTTTCATCAAGGTTTTTGATTTCTTTAGTAAAATCTAGTATTTGATTGGCGTCTTCCTCAGATTGTTTTGCTTTAGTTATCAAATTATTTAAATTATTTTCATCAGCACCTAAATTCAATAAGGTTTTTTTAATAATTTCTTCCTCTTCTTTAGTATAATTTTCGTCTATTTTAGCAGTATGAATAAGTAGTGCGGCAACTTTCACAAAGCTGGACTCATTATTATTTTGCTCTTTTTTATTAAAAAACATTGATTAATTTAGATTTAGATCTTTTAATACTATGAACGGGTTTTCTTTTGTGTTCTTTTTTTCAAAACTTTTTCGAAATTTTTTCTTTGGAGTATATTTAAAGAATAAATCTTCATTTTTTTCTGTAATTTTATAATTCATTTTTTGGATTAATTTCTTAAAATTTTCTTTATTACATCCTAAAAGATTTAGCATTTCTGGGACTAATTTAATTTCGTTAGTTTCTTTAGATCCAGAATTAATTATCTGCATAAATAGTCTTTCCAAAATATCGATTCTAATAAAAAAATTATCAAATTTTTCAAATCCACATAGTAACATAAAGTTTTTATTTCTATTATCTTTGTCCTCAATAAAATTTAAACCAAATAAAGGTGGTTTAAGTTTGAAATATTTTTGGTGGTAGTTTTTCCATAATAGAGTTCTAATAGTCACAGGCTCTGGTTTGATTAATTTATATAAGAATATATGATATCTTCCAAATTTAACACCTAAGTCTCTTAAGATTTTTCTCTCACTCTGACCTAAATTTTTTAAATATTCTGTCACGTTCTCTCTTTTTAAAACACCATTATTTTCGTAAAGTTGATATGCTAATGCTTTAATTGAAGAATTTTTATCTTTAAGATTTTTTAAATCTATTAAGCTTTTTAAAACTGTGTCTATTTTATTTTTTATCCATTTTTTTATAAATAAGTTTAATTTTAATCTCTGGTCTTGTTCTAAAGTATCATCAACAATTAATTCAAAACCAGGACTTAAGTAATCATTACCAGATATAAGTTTTGCTATTGAATAATTATTCCAGTAAATTTTAAAATCATTATTTAATTCAATTAAGCCGGTGTCTATAATATTTTGTACTCTTTTTTTTAATTCTGGTCCTATTGTTTGTCTTGCTGCTTTTTTAAGAGATTTTATGTCAGTTTCTAAAGCACCTTTTTTAAGATCTAATTCTAATTTAAGTCCATTAATTTTCCCAATAAACTGATCATCAATTTTTACATCATTATTTTCTAATATTTCAGTTTTAAATTCCATATCTTGTTTTAAACCTCTTGCAAGAATACTGGCTCTTTTATCAATAAAAGTTTTTGTAAGTTCCTCATGAAGTCTATCTGAAAGTCTATCTTCTAGCAATTTTGTTTTTTCAATCCAATATTCTTGATTTTCAATCCAATTATTTTTATTAGAAACATATGACCAAGTTCTTACATTTGCAATTCTATTCGATAAAGAATCTACATTTCCTTCTAATTTATCCAATTTCATAAGTTGCAATCTCATAAATTCATCCGTAATCCTTCCTTTTTTACTAGATAAAAATCTAAATACATTTTCAATTACTTCGTAATGGTTACCATAAGTTTTTTTAACAAAATCGGGTATTTGGCAACATTCCCACAGCAAATTAAGTATCTTGCTATCAAAATTAATATTTTCAAGTTTCTTATATCTTAAAAAATATTTTAAAGCCTTTTCATCTTCGCATTCGTGAATTTTTCTCAACCATTCTTTTTGTGGTTTTTCCTCCAAAGATTTTATTAAGCTATAGGGATTATTAAAATTAATATTCGAATTTCTCCAAAAAAGAGTTTTTATTTCCTCGAATTTATGATTTTCTAATAAATCAACTTCCTCAGCACCCAATTCTTTACAATCACCTGTAATTCCAAAACTTCCATCATTCAGATATCTTCCTGCTCTACCAGCAATTTGTCCTATCTCTGATAAATTTAGTTTTCTAAGTTTTTTACCATCAAACTTTTTCAAATTTGAAAAATAGACATTATCTAAATCCATATTTATACCCATACCAATAGCATCTGTTGCAACTAAAAAATCTACATCTCGAGATTGGTATAATTCTACTTGAGCATTTCTAGTTTTTGGACTTAGAGATCCCATCACGATTGCTGCTCCACCCTTTTGTCTTCTAATCAATTCTGCTATTGCATAAACCTCCTCGGCTGAAAAAGCTATTATCGCCGTTTTTCTATTTATTCTTGAAATCTTCTTATGACCTGTGTAAGTAAGTTTTGACAATCTTTCACGATTTATAAATTCAACATCATCATTTAAATAAGAGATAATTTTTTTAATTGTACTCGATCCCATCAACATTGTTAATTTACTACCTCTCATGTTTAGCAAACGATCAGTAAAAATATGTCCACGCTCATGGTCAGCACACATCTGGATTTCATCGACACCTACAAATTCTAAATCTTTATCAATTGGCATCGATTCAACAGTACATAAAAAATACTTCGCATTTGAAGGTATTATTTTTTCTTCTCCAGTAATTAATGCAACCTTATCCAGACTAATTTTTTTTATTACTTTGTCGTACACTTCTCTTGCAAGTAATCTTAAAGGAAAACCTATCATTCCACTTTCAAAAGAAAGCATAGTTTCAATGGCTAAGTGTGTTTTACCAGTATTCGTTGGTCCTAAAACAGCCGTAATTTTATATTTTGTCATAACTATTTTTGGTATATCTTTTTTTTTACCTACTAGATATTGTTGTCATTAAAGAACAAAAATAGACTAAAACATGGCCGAATCGTAAGTATAAATGTTCTCATTTTATTTCAATAAGATATTCTCTCATATTTATTTTAATCAATAAACGATAAATTTGAGTTCTGTAAAATAGCGCATGATATGAATAAACTAATAGTTAGATGTAAATTGATTCTGAGAATTTAAGATCTAACCACCTGGGCCAAGTTCGGATGGTTTTACCTTTAAGATTTTCCAAATACCAGATGCTGAAGTAATAATTTTCTTATCACAATTTAGTTCACAAAATAGAAAGATTAAAGAGTTTGTTTTTTTTAATATTTTAGTTTTACCAATAATTTCATCACCAACCCTTGAAGAACCAATGAATTTGATGTCTAATGATATAGTTACACATGGAGCATTATTAGCTGCACGATGAGCCGAGGTTCCAGCCCCAGCATCAATCAAAGCTGCTAAATAACCACCATGAGTGATACCAGCGGCATTCAAGTGATTTTGGTCAATTATTGATTTAAATTCAAATTGAGTACTTGAAATATTTCTAAATAATAAACCACCGTTATGCTTCATGAAACCAGGTTTAAGGCTAATTTGTTCGAAATTATCAAAATCTGTCATTGTAAATTAAAGGATGAAAGTTAGTAAAATTAAAATTAAAAATATTATAAAAAAAAATAAAATAACAGATTTTTGTAAAGAAATATTCATATTTTATTAATATAACAAATGAACGTTAAATAAAATTAAAAAATGATACAAGAAAACTTAACTATATTAATCATTCTTTACGAAGAAAATTTAGAAGTTATAAAAAAATGCTTAGATCAAATTAAAAAACTAAAAATAATTATAATTGATAATTCTAATGATAAGAAACTTAAAGATCAAATTACAAAAAATTATAAAATATATAAATATTTTTTAAATCCAAAAAATGTTGGATTCTCTAAAGCGGCTAACAAAGGAATTTTCGAATGTGATACTGAATATATGCTTTTGCTCGGCGCAGATTGTCTTATGACTTACTCAGATATAGAGAAATTAATGATTGCAAAAAAAAAATATAAAGATTGTTTTTTAATTTCACCCACATTTTATAATTCCGAGGGAGAATATGATTATAATGGTGGCCCTTTATATGAAGGAGGTCTTCAAATGGAAATATTAAAAAATCAAGGAGATATTTGTGTTGATACAGTTCTTACAACTTCTGTATTATTTAAGATTAACGATATTAAAGAAATTGGCTTATTTGATGAAAGATTTTTTTTATATTTTTTAGATTTTGATCTTTGTAGACGAATTAAAAAAGAGAAAAAGGCAGTTATTCAGATATATAATTCTAAAGCAATTCATACTCATGGTCAGTTGAAAATTAGAAATAAATTTAAAAAAATCTTTTTTAGAAATTATTTTTTTCACTTTGAGGAACTTTATTATCTTTACAAAGAGAATCTTCATCAAAAAAAATACAATGAATTGAAAGATAAAGTACCTAAATATTTATTAAAACTAGCCCTAAATTTTCTAACAATAAGAATTGATAAATTTGTCTATTATTTTGCTAAAATTGCAGCTTATTACAAATTTAGAAATATTATAAAATAATATTTGGCGCACCTCGAAGGAGTCGAACCCTCAACCTGCTGATCCGTAGTCAGCCGCTCTATCCAATTGAGCTAGAGGTGCTGATTGCTAAAAATTATTATTATACATTATTATCATTTTTTGATGTAATTTGTTAAAAAAACATATTTAAATAATGAGTAATAAATTTAATGATGTTGTAATTTTAGCAGCTGCCAGAACTCCGATTGGTGCATATAAAGGTTCATTAAAAGATATCAAGGCAGATCGATTGGGTTCCATTGTCATAAAAGAAGTTATTAAACGGTCAAAAATTGATAAAGAAGAAATAAGCGAAGTTATTATTGGACAAGTTTTAACAGCAGGAACAGGACAAAATCCTGCAAGACAAACTGCAATCAACGCAGGATTATCAAAGTTTATACCAGCACATTTAGTTAATCAAGTTTGTGGCTCTGGTCTGAGATCTGTAATATCTGGATTTCAATCTCTTAAACTTGAGGACGTAAAATATATAATTTGTGGAGGACAAGAAAATATGTCTTTAGCACCTCATGCATTGCAATATAGAAATGAAAAAAAATTATCAGAAGATAAATTAATTGATACAATGATCTATGATGGTCTGATTGATGCATTTAACAATTATCATATGGGTGTGACAGCTGAAAATATCGCTGAAAAATTTAAAATAACAAGAATACAGCAAGATGAATTTGCTCTTAAATCTCAAAGAAAAGCACAAATTAGCACAGAGAAAAATATATTCAAAGATGAACTGGTGAAAATAGATTTGAATGGTCATTTTTTAAAAGAGGACGAACACATCAGAAAAAATTTAAATATTGAAGATTTAAAAAAGTTAAAAACAGTCTTTAAAAAAAATGGGACTGTAACACCTGGAAATTCTTCTGGGATTAATGATGGAGCAGCAGCTGTAGTACTTTCAACGTTAGAAGAAGCAAAAAAAAAATCCCTTAAACCACTTGTAAAAATTATTTCTTGGTCATCAGTTGGTATAGAGCCTTCATTAATGGGTTTAGGCCCAATAAATGCTGTAAGAGTAGCTTTAAAAAAAGCAAATTGGAAAATTGACGATGTAGATTTATTTGAAATTAATGAGGCATTTGCAGCTCAAAGTATAGCAGTCATCAATGAGCTACAAATTGATGAAAAAAAAGTGAATGTAAATGGAGGCGCTATTGCATTGGGTCATCCGATTGGTGCATCGGGCACAAGAATATTAGTCACGCTGATTTATGAAATGCTTAGACAAAATAAATCAAAAGGATGTGCCACACTATGTATAGGTGGTGGAATGGGAATTGCCATTTGTTTAGAAAAAGTTTAATTATTTATTTTTTCAAACTTTTTTTCTAAAAGAATTTTTTGGATCCAGAATTGACTATCAAGTTGATTTGGATTTTTATTATTCAAAACAAGTAGTATTAATTTTTGTAACATGCGTTAATTTTCCCAGCTAAGATTGTCAAAATCTTGCACAAATTATGTCGAAAATTGCAATATTGTTAATTTTTAGTGTATAAGTTTAATGAGGATGAGCGAAAAATTATTTGTTCCTGACATTGGTGATTTTGAAGACGTTGAAGTTATAGAACTTTTAGTTAAAGAGGGACAAGAAATTTTAAAGAATGATCCTGTTATAACTATTGAGAGTGATAAATCCAGTGTGGAAATACCTTCAACTCTTTCTGGAAAAATAGAATCTATTAAAGTTAAAGTGGGAGATAAGGTTTCGAAAGGAGATTTAATTCTATATGTGTTAAACTCTGATGAAAAAGTCTCTAAATCTAAAGCTATTCCTAAAGATACAGAAAGTTTGATACAGCAAGCAGAGAATTCATTAAAAAAAACTCAGCAGCAAAAAGCTCAAATTAAAAAAGAAAAACCTCAGATAATTCAAGTTATTAAGGATGGTGACTTAGATCCATTAGAGACTAATGAATGGCTCGAGTCTTTATCTGCTGTAATTGAAAAAGATGGAGACAAAAGAGCTCATTACTTAATTAAAGAATTAATTAATAAAGCTTATATGGAGGGAGTTAATATTCCTTATACTCAAAATACTCCTTACATAAATACTATTCCAGTAAATGAAGAAAAAAAATCTAATGGAGATCAAAATATCGAGAGAAGAATTAGATCATTAATTAGATGGAATGCGGCAGCAATGGTGGTGCGGGCGAACAAAAAATTTCCCGAATTAGGGGGTCATATCGGAACATTTGCATCTGCTGCAACTTTATACGATGTTGGAATGAACCATTTCTGGAGAGCAAAGAATAATAAGTTTGGTGGAGATTTAGTTTATTTTCAAGGACACAGCGCCCCAGGCATGTATGCAAGAGCCTTCCTTGAAGGCAGATTAGACGAAAAACAATTAGATAGTTTTAGGCAAGAGGTTAATCCAGGTGGTTTATCATCTTATCCACATCCATGGTTAATGCCAAAATTTTGGCAATTCCCAACTGTATCAATGGGATTGGGTCCAATGTTGGCAATTTACCAGGCAAGATATATGAAATATTTAATTAATAGAGGATTAATCAAGGATGAAGGAAGAAAAGTATGGTCATTTTTGGGAGACGGGGAAATGGATGAACCCGAGTCATTAGGTGCAATTGGTTTAGCTGCAAGAGAAAAATTAGATAATTTGATTTTTGTAATCAATTGTAATTTACAAAGATTAGATGGACCAGTTAGGGGTAATGGTAAGATTATCCAAGAATTAGAAGGTATTTTTAGAGGTGCAGGATGGAACGTAATTAAAGTAATTTGGGGTTCTTATTGGGATCCATTATTAGCTAATGATAAAACAGGTCATCTTGTAAAAACTATGAATGAAACTGTCGATGGTGAATACCAAGCAATGAAAGCAAGAGACGGTTATTATGTAAGAGAAAAATTTTTTGGAAAGTACCCAGAAACTAGAGAATTAGTATCAAGTTTATCAGATAAAGATATTTGGAGACTTAATAGAGGTGGACATGATCCACATAAAGTATATGCAGCTTACGATAGAGCATCTAAAAATATTGGAAGTCCAACAGTTGTGATCGCCAAAACTATTAAAGGTTATGGAATGGGTAAAAGTGGTGAAAGTGTAAATACTACCCACCAAACAAAGAAATTAGATATAGATGACTTAATGTATTATAGAGATAGATTTGATGTCCCTTTAACTGATGAGCAAGTAAAAAATATTGAATATTATAAACCGTCAGAGGACTCCCCCGAAATAAAATATATTAAACAGAAAAGGCTTCAACTTGGAGGGTTTATTCCGGAAAGAACGACTTACGCAAAACCTATAAAAACACCTCCAAAAAATATTTTTGATAATATGAAAGAGTCAACTGGCACAAAAGAAATGTCAACAACAATGGCATTAGTCAGAATGTTGACAAATTTATTAAGAGATAAAAATGTTGCTCCTAGACTTGTTCCTATTATACCAGATGAGGCTAGAACTTTTGGTATGGAGGGTTTTTTTCAAAAGATAGGTATATACGCTCATGAGGGGCAAAAATATGAACCAGAGGACTCTGCACAATTAACCTCTTACAGAGAAGATAAAAGTGGTCAAGTTTTAGAAGAAGGAATAAATGAAGCTGGTGCAATGTCTTCATGGATAGCAGCAGGAACTTCTTATACAAATCATGATATTGAAATGATACCTATCTATCTATTTTATTCTATGTTTGGTTTTCAAAGAATAGGTGATTTTGCGTGGGCTGGTGCGGATAGTCAATCGAGAGGGTTTTTAATAGGTGCTACAGCAGGAAGAACAACTCTAGCAGGTGAAGGATTACAACATCAAGATGGTCATAGTCATTTATTGGCTTCAACAATACCGAATTGTGTTTCTTATGATCCAACTTTTCACTACGAATTAGCTGTAATTTTTAGAGATGGCTTAAAAAGAATGCACGAAAAAAAAGAAAATATTTTTTATTACATTACTACTATGAATGAAAATTATACACATCCTTCAATTCCAAAAGATAAATCTTGTGAAGAGGGAATTTTAAAAGGCATGTATAAAATAAAAGAATTTAATAAATATAAGAAAACTAAAATTCAATTTTTGGGATCTGGTACGATTTTAAGAGAAATGATTGCAGGAGCCGAAATACTTCAAAAAGAGTATCAAATAGATAGTGAAATTTGGAGTGTAACTAGTTTTAATGAATTAAGAAGAGATGGTTTAGAAGTAGAAAGAAACAATCTTTTAAATCCAGATAAAGAACCTAAAAAATCATATGTTGAAAAATGTCTAGGTAATACAGAGGGGCCAATATTAGCAGCATCTGATTATATGAGAATGAACTCTGATCAAATTAGACCGTTCGTGAACAAAAGTTTTTATTCATTAGGAACAGATGGATTTGGTCGAAGTGATACAAGGAAGAATTTAAGAAATTTTTTTGAAGTTGATAAAGAACATGTTGTAACTTATGGACTAAGTATTCTTAAGAAAGAACAGTTAATAGCCTCTAAATATGTAGAAGAGGCTATCAAAAAATATAAAATTGACATAAATAAACCAATGCCAACCAAGTTATAATGTCAGAAATTCAGATAAAAGTACCAAATATTGGAGATTTTAAAGATGTTGAAGTGATAGAAGTTTTAGTATCGACAGGTCAAGTATTAAAAAAAAATGATCCTCTAATAACAATAGAGAGTGATAAATCGAGTATAGAAATTCCATCAAATTTTAATGGTAAAATCAAAGATATGAAAATAAAAGTAGGAGATAAAGTTTCTGAAGGTGATTTAATACTAATTTTAGAAAGTAAAACACAAACACAACAAAATATTCAAGAGGAGCCATTAAAAAAGGAAGAGGATCAGGAAACTCAGTCTATCAATCATGAAACAAAGCAAAGTTTAACAAACAATAACAAAGACACAAAAATTTTATCAGCAAGTCCAAAAGTACGAAAATTTGCTAGAGAACTTGGAGTAGATATTAATCAAGTAATTGGTAGTGAACGAAAAGGAAGAGTTATCGAAAGTGATATTAAGCTATTTGTGGCATCACAATCAAATAATTTGTTAAATAATGAAAATAAAAATAAAGAAAAAATTCATTTAGAGTATTCACACTCAGAATTTGGTGAAATAGAAATCAAAGATATACCGAGAGTAAAAAAAATATCATCAAAATATTTAATTAATTCTTGGACCAACATTCCTCATGTAACTAATCATGATGAGGCGGATATAACAGAATTAGAAGAATTTAGAAAATCACTCAAAGATATGTATACAGGACAAAAAAAAAAAATTACACCTTTAGCATTTATAGTAAAAGCATTAACTGCATCATTAAAAAAATTTCCAAATTTTAATTGCTCTATCGATGGAAACGAAGATGGGAAAATGACTATAAAAAAATACTATCATATAGGTATTGCAGTTGATACTCCGCACGGTTTAATGGTACCAAAATTAAGAAATGTAGATAACAAAAATATTTCTTTGATTGGTGATGAACTTAAAAAGTTAAGTGAAGATTGTAGAAATCTTAAAATTGATAAAAAAGAGTTATTTGGTGGCTCAATGACGATTACAAGCTTAGGAGGAATTGGAGGATCATTTTTTACTCCTATTATTAACTATCCTGAAGTTGCTATTTTAGGAATAGGTAAATCAGAAAAAAAACAGGTTTATATTAATGATAAAATTGTAACCCGTGTGATGTTGCCATTATCTTTATCATACGATCATAGAATAATTGATGGGGCAGAGGCTGCTCGTTTTAATAATGATTTAAAAGAAAATTTAGGTAAAAATTTTGCTTACAAATTAGCTGTTTAACTAAGATTATGTCAAAGACTATTTCATTAATTAGTGCTTTACTCTGTACTTTTATTTGGGGAACCACTTTCATTGCTCAAGATACTGGAATGGATGATATTGGTCCTTTTACCTTCAATGCAGTTAGATTTTTTGTAGGTTTTTTATCTATTATTCCTTTAGTCATTTTGTTTGAAAGAAAAAAATTTGAGATAGAATTTAATAAAG
>MDTG01180349.1_pt1 | contig 10520 bp, 15 predicted proteins | sample 811421 | NCBI WGS metagenome assembly MDTG01 (sample SAMN05326645, study PRJNA326480) | marine metagenome | isolation source: seawater | place: Pacific Ocean: South East | collected 2011
AAACGCATGAAGAAAGCAACTGAAGAACAGTTCAATGAACTACATCAGTTGGTCACACAAGAATTTCTAGACAGAGTTAAAAGCGGAGAAGCTACAACTCAAGACTTAAAAGCAGCATGTGATTGGCTGAAGTCAAACGATATTAGTGGAGTTGCTTATGACGGCAGCCCACTATCAAAGCTGGCAAGCGTATTGCCTGAAATAGACCCAGATTTAGTAAAGGCAAAACTCTATGGCAAAGTCAGGAGCTAAGTATGCCAATGGCAACTATAAAGCTCAACAAAAAGCATACAACAGAACAGAAAAGGGATTAAAACTACGTGTCAACGCGAATGCTATTAACAGAGCCAAAGGTACTTATGGCAATGGTGACGGGAAAGATGTCGCCCATAAACCGGGAAAACAAAACAGTAAAAACCCGAAAGACGCAACCTTGCAGTCTCCATCTAAAAACAGAAAAAGCAGACTCAAAATACGTAAAGCATGACCCCTCTACTACCAAGTCCTAAACATTACTTACACAATTTAATAACCATGACAAGTTCAGATTCAAAACGGCTCTGGAGAAGAGCTGTGAAACAGCACTTCAATTGTCAATGTGTTTATTGCGGAAAAACTTATGAAGAAAACGAACTCACACTCGATCATGTCAAACCTCTTAGCAGAGGTGGAGAAACTCTTACGAAGAATATCGTATGTGCCTGCAAGAAGTGCAATCAGGATAAAGGTAGTAGAAACTGGCTCCAATGGATGAGACATCGTTGGGGACCTAGACCAATACGAGAAAAAATGATAAGCGACCACCTCGCTGCATAGATAATTTACCGCCCCGCAAGGGGCTTTTTTAATGGCTAATAAATTTATAGATGAGTTAGGTCGAACGACACTATCACAAGAAGACTATTTTAAAAAAGCAAAAATAATATGGGATAAAATGCCAAGAGGTAGTCATAAGTGGCCGGCTATTAGAGAAGCTCTTGGTATTGGCTATTGGGTTCCTAGAGGTGGGACCGAAAAAGTCGAATGGATGATTAAACCTAATCCTAATAGTAAAAAATGGGGATTTCAAAGATCACAAATTAACCCGGGTCCGGGTAGTACAGGAAGAACTGGTCAAATGGACCTTACCCGTGCGAACAGAGCAGTCAATGCAGCACCTACCAAGGGTAGAGAAGGAGAATCAGCAAAATGGGTTAAGAAACATATTACTGACTGGAACAATGGACAAAATCCTTGGAACACAAAACTTACCAGTCTTGACCCTGAATTTCGTCAATGGGAACACAGGATTAAAGTGTCTGACCCATTTTGGAAATCAGCTGATAATGACCTTCCTTATAAAGCTGGAGATGTAGAAAACTTTACTTGGACTAATCCAAAGCAAGTAGATTTAAAAAATACAGGAGAAATGAGGTTTGGTAAGGACTTTATTTTTGATGTAGATGAATTTACAGGGGACGTAATCTATACACCTAGGCAGGGATTCAATCCACATAGCTCAAAGTTTAAAACATTTACAGGTCATGTAGACGAAACAGTCAAAGCTGCTAAGAAGCTTAAACCGGCTGTTAAAGGTGCAAAATTGGTTGGAAAAGCAATACCTTATGTTGGCGCAGCAGTTTCACTAGCTAGTTTTGCTGATGGAGCTAATGCAGCAATGAGAAACCCATCTGCGAAAAACTTCCAGAAACTAGGATTAAGAACTCTTGATGTAGGTTTAGAAGCTGTAGATTTCTTTACTGTAGGTCTATCTACACCATTAACCCTGTCAGCTCAAGCTGGTCTAATGGCTACAGAAGAATTTATTGATGGCAATATAGGAGGTCTCTCTAAAGCTGCACGTAAGGAAGAAGTCAGAAGACAGACAGAAGGGGGCTACTATGACTTCACAACGATGTAAACCCTATTTATACACATTCGTATATGAATGACAATTTAACCGCCTTACAGGGCGATTTCAAGCTGTTTCTGCAAGCTTTATGGAACCAGCTTGATCTACCTTCACCTACTAGAGCACAATATGCGATTGCAGACTATTTACAAAACGGTCCGAAGAGACTCCAGATTCAAGCGTTTCGTGGGGTTGGCAAGTCTTGGATTACTGGGGCTTTCGTCCTTTGGACTCTATTTAACGACGTTGAAAAGAAAATAATGATAATTTCGGCTTCTAAGGAGAGAGCCGACAATATGAGTATCTTCTTACAGAAACTAATTATCGAAACACCATGGCTTTCTCATTTACGCCCGAAGTCCGACGATGCAAGGTGGTCAAGGATAAGCTTCGATGTGTTGTGCTCGCCCCACCAAGCTCCAAGCGTCAAATCGGTAGGTATAACTGGACAGCTAACCGGAAGCCGCGCCGATTTAATGATTCTGGACGATATCGAAGTCCCCGGTAACAGTATGACTGAGCTTATGAGGGAGAAACTCCTTCAGCTCTGTACTGAAGCCGAATCAATTCTTACACCGAAAGATGACAGCAGAATTATGTATCTGGGTACACCTCAGACTACCTTTACAGTTTATAGAAAACTATCTGAACGTAATTATCGCCCTTTCGTCTGGCCGAGTAGGTATCCCGTAGATACTACCGCTTATGAAGGACGAATTGCACCTCAACTACAGGAAGACATAGATAATGGTGCAGAAAAAGGACAACCTACTGACCCAGACAGATTTGATAACGAAGATCTTCTGGAAAGGGAATCAGCTATGGGAAGGAGCAACTTTATGCTCCAATTCCAGCTGGATACCACGCTTAGTGATGCTGAGAAGTTTCCTCTTAAAGCTGCTGACCTTATTATTACTAGCGTTAATCCTACTAAAGCACCCGAGAATGTCGTATGGTGCTCCGACCCCCGAAACATTATTAAAGACCTACCAACAGTTGGACTCCCGGGAGACTATTTCTATTCACCTATGCAATTGCAAGGGGAGTGGAGTGAGTATTCCGAGACGATTTGTAGTGTCGACCCTTCAGGACGGGGTTCCGACGAAACGGCAGCTTGCTATCTATCCCAGAAAAACGGATTCCTCTATCTGCATGAAGTGCGTGCGTATAGAGACGGGTACAGCGATGATACCTTGCTCGATATCCTTAAAGGATGCAAAAAATATAATGCTAGAACATTGGTTGTCGAAACAAACTTTGGAGACGGAATCGTAAGTGAACTATTTAAAAAACATATTCAAGTTACCAAGCAAGCAATCTTCGTGGATGAAGTACGGGCAAACGTTCGTAAAGAAGACAGAATCATTGACTCGCTTGAACCCGTTCTTAACCAGCATCGTCTTATTGTGGACCGTGGTGTTATTGAGTGGGATTACAACTCAAACAAAGACAGTCCCCCAGAATCCAGACTACTCTATATGCTCTTTTACCAAATGAGCAGGATGTGTCGGATGAAGTTCGCTCTTAAGCACGACGACAGATTAGATTGTCTAGCTCAAGGCGTTAAATACTTTACTGATGCACTATCTATTTCAGCTGAAGCACAGATCAAGATGAGGAAAGACGATGAGTTCCTAGATCTGCTGGAAGCTTTCATAGACAATCCCCAACAAGCCACTAACCATCTGGTGTTAGGGATGAATAAAGACCAAAGACAACAAGCTAGAGGGAAAGCTGGTGGAAAGTCAGCTCCCACTTGGATGTAGGGGGTACCCTGACCTATACAGGGGAAGGGTGGACCCTTGTAGGGGACCTTCGGGTCTCCTTAACTAATATCCGTGAAAGATATTAATAAAACAACTCCCCCTAACTACTTAAACAGTAATAACAGTATATATGCCAAAGCTTAAGCTAGAACGTTTTAGAAAGCTATACAAGAGTCTGAAAACTCCTTGGAAACCACTCAATTGGCTAATTCTTGGATACTTAATTGGAATCGAGAATAGATATATAGAGATAAAGTCGGCTCATGCTGTCGATGTAGCTGTCCGCAAGTTTAAAGCGGAATACGAGCATGCAACCACACCACCCGAAATAAAAATGAAGAAAACAGAAGACGGTTGGGAAATGTCTATCGGAGAAGTAGATGAAGATATTTCTTGATACTGCAATCGTTGGTGAGATCGAAGAAAGACTACCAACCGGGATAATTAAAGGTATAACCACTAATCCCACACTTATAAAGAGATCTGGTAAAGACCCTGACGAGACTTATGAAAAGATCTTCAATGCTGGAGTGAATGACTTGAGTATTGAGGTTAAAGGGGAAGATGCAGACACCTTAATAGCTAATGGCATCATGTATAGCCGGAGGTTTGGAGATAAAGCAACTATTAAGCTACCTTGTACCGTTGAAGGTATAAAAGCGTGCAAAACGTTGTCTATATTACAGATCAAAGTGAATATGACTCTGGTATTTAGTGTGAGTCAAGCAATTCTCTGCTCATTAGCCGGGGCAACCTACGTATCTCCGTTTGTTGGTCGATTTGACGACAGAGGAGACGATGGTATTGGACTTATCCGGGATATAGTCGGAGTATATTGTAGTCATGGAAGTAAAACACAGGTATTAGCAGCTTCACTTCGCAATGCTCGCTCTGCTGCTAAAGCATTTCAAGCAGGAGCCGACATATGCACCTTGCCTGTCAAAGTATTCGACGATATGTTCAAACATGAGCTTACAGATATTGGTCTTGAGCAATTCCGGTTGGATTTTGGCGTAAATGTCTGAAGTGGTATAACGACTCCACAGGGCGCGGAAAAACCCCCATGGGGGGTGGCAAAAACGGTCCGTCGGATCTATGATCCGGCGAAGTCCGCTGGTATGACTGGGATTTTGCAAGGATTATCACGCGCGATCAATTAACGCGGGCGGGCGCGGGAACAATTAACGCAGGCATGCACACGCGCACGCGGTTTACTTGTCGCTCTCACTCTCTCGCGATCTGTTGCCCAACGAATTTTCCCAGTCAGCGACAGGGATGAACATCGAGTTGTATCATTTGTTCAGGGCTAACCGATACACCATGGTATACTGAGAACAGAGAGAGTTGTTTTATGTTTACTTTATTTATCTCATCCCTTTAGGGTGAGAGAGATAAATAAACTAAACAACAACTCCTCTCCACCGAAAAACAAACTCTGGGGACTGCTCGACATGACTGAGCAGCACAGCAAGCGACAGGTCCGGAAGATCCTAGCTAGCCCCACCGAAGGTCAGCCCCCGACTCGGGACCAGAGCGAATACACAGCCGAGAACATCCGGCACGTAGTGCATACAAAACAAGTGCTAACTTATACACATTAGTATCTTTAGATACTAGATAGCCCAGTTAGTGGATGCGTAGTGGTGCCCCTTCAGCTACGCATGAACGGTGCAAATCCGTTGCTATCACTTGGATATTTATATCCAAATTGTTAATTTAATTCGGAGAATTATTATGTTTGGTTACACTATTGTGAATCGTAGATTCAGCAATGCTATTGAGTTTGCTGCTGTTAACGTCTTGCAGGGTCGCTGCATTATCAGATTCAAAGAATCTGGTGCTGAGTATCTTTACAAGAACGTTAGTCGTAGACGACTACTTAGCTTGTTAATAGATAACAACAAAAGCTTAGGGTTTTGGATTCAATACCTTAAAAAGAATGCTATTCAAGAGAATAGATATCGTCCAGCAACTGGTGCTATGACATACAACCGCATCGGTTTTAGTTACTTCAATGAAGTACCTAAGTTATTAACAGCTGGTGCCTAGTCATGACTAGAGTACATATCTCAAAGAGATCATCCAACTCTAAGGTAGGTAAAATCCCTGTCACTACAAGTGAACAGGGGACCTGCCCCACCACATGTCCAATGTGGGATGGATGCTACGCAAAGACCGGACCTCAAAGCTGGCATTGGCGCAAGGTCACAAACGGCGAGCGCGGCGGCACGTGGGATGACCTCGCTGCTTTTGTATCACAATTAAATGCCGGTCAACTATGGCGGCACAATGTTTCTGGGGACCTCCCATATGTGACCGCACCTGATGGGCAAGAGCTTATCAACTTAGCACTATTAAAGCAGTTAATAGATGCTAATAAAGCTAGTGGTGCTAAGGGTTATACCTACTCCCACCACAAACTAAATACTCATAACCTTGAAGCTTTAAAGTATGCAAACAAGAACGGATTTACTATCAACGCCAGCTGCGAATCACTCGCGCAAGCTGATGATGCAAGAGCGCAGGGACTACCGGCTGTGTGTGTTGTTCCCTCAGATGCGGAAACTCCAACACATACACCAGCTGGGCATAAGGTAACAGTTTGCCCAGCACAATTACACGACAAAGTATCATGTTCAACGTGTAAACTTTGCAGTTATAGTAACCGTTCTCAAGTGGTCGCATTCCTTGCACATGGTGCCCGGGAAAAGAAAGTAAATGTTAATTTAAATGGTTAACTTATACACATTAGTATAATAATAGTGGTATTAATCATGCCACTATTATATATTTTTCCACACTCATAGACGCACACTCATCTTATTTCCACACTCACGCCACACGTGTGTCTATACATAGGAGTATATATTTTTTTATTTTGCTCATGGTCGCCACGTCCACATGGACGCAGGGTCGCAGGGTCGCACATGGACGCATGGTCGCGCTGACTCCGAACAGCATGGACGGTTCGATTCCGTCTACGTCCTATTACTTCTCAATGAGAGAAGTTATTCGGAACATCATGAAAGCATACAAAGTTCTCTACAAAGAGACCATGATTCACAAGTTTGTTGTACCAGCTAAGTCAAAAGCTGAAGCTGTACGACACATCAAAGACAGAATCTATTGGGATTTAGAGCCATTATCAGAATGTTCTGATGATGACTACTCAGTCAAGGACATACAAATCCTTGATGAAATGCCAACAGCTAGTCAATGGTGGAACAAGGTCCTTGAAAGTAGACAGAGCTGGCTCGAACAGCAAGCCAGAGACAAAGCAGCTAAACAAGCAGCTGAGAACAACAATCTTAGAACTGATTTCTAATTATGAATCAAACACAATTCGTTACCGAAGTGTACGAGGTTGCGTGGTCGTCTAATCCTGACCTTGACCATTCCTCATCTTTTCAAGATGTACTCAAGGAACTAAGGGAGATGAAGGATAAAGCACTACGCATGGACATCCTCACTAGCACGCTCAAACCTGAGCCGGTACTACCCAACATCGCACAAAGGAGACAAGGACAGCTATGAAACACATTAATTGTCTAATGAACTCTCAACAGTACAGCAACTTGCAGACTCTGTTATGTGAAGCACTAGAGAGAGCCAATGATTCTATCCTTACTTGCTCACTTGAAGCAGACGAGATCGAAGATCTCATGAACGCTCTTAACTAATGCAAGTACCAAATTACATACACCACTCAAATAAACCACAGAAAAGAACACTTAAACCTCAAGCTTTGAGGTCCGCTAAAAAGCGATTGAAGCACTTAAGACTACGCCTGACAGTCAGTAAACCCCCTAAGTAATTGGACAGGTACTAAATACACACTCATCAGGCACGCCATGAATACCTACAAAGTCATATATCGACTCAAAGAGAGCGATATCTACAGGAGTTGGCACCTAATTAAAGCCAAAACAGACGAAGATGCAGCTTACGAAGCTCTTGACTTCGCAAAGTCGCACAAATATGTACTCTTAGACGTATTAAAGACATGAAAAAGAAAGAATTTCCAAATAATTGGCGTGCAATCCAACAGTCTCCAGACGAGTTCTTCCCATCTATGCCCGTTAACCAGTTCATGGACTGGAAAATACATGGATATATGATTCCAGACTCAGTATCTTGCATGATTCGTGAGACACATGAGAACGGAAAAGTAACAGAACACACGTATAACACCGTTGGACGTGGACAAAACAAGGTCCGCAAGCTGATACAAGAAAACAAAGAATTTATTCTATGCACCATGGAAGGCATGTGGCATTTAAAACCTGACCAATCACAAGAAAATCATGAACCGAAGAACATTTGAAATTAGATACGCGGAATTATTACGCGATGTAAACAGACATCCAAATAGAGCAGAATTACTTAACATTCTGCAACAACAAATGGCTGACGATACTGTTAAAGTTAATACATATACGAAGGTGTAACCCATCAAACGATTAACCATTAAAGTTAACGATGAACTTCATATGAAGATCAAGATCTTAGCAGCAGCAAAGAATCTGACTTTAGATGCGTTGATGAATGATGCAGCAGAGACGTACATACAACACAACAGTAAAGACATCAGAGATGTATTTACAAATTAGGATACCAAAATGTACATTGCATATAACAACCTAATACCCTAGTTTATCCCCAGCAACGATAACGATTTCCATGGAAATTTTCAGTAAAGGTGCCTTTTACTTAGGCATGGACAAGGAGAAGTTTTGCGACTTTGATATACACATTGGTAGATTAGTGGTACAATACACATGTCCACATACGGACAAGTTAACACCACCCAAGGACGATGGAACGAGCAACCGACCCATGGAAGGACCAACTGACAGACAGTCAGATGGAGAAGCTCTTTAAATGTTTAAAGACATTTATGATCTTCGACCCTGAGATGCCATTGCAACTACAACTGACTTTCTTATACATCGCATCACATGACGGGTGTCATAAGCAAGCAATGGAAGCTGCATTGGGTTACTCAAATGCTGCTGGTAGCAGGAATACTGACTACCTAGCAGAGATACATCGTTACAAAAACAAGCCGGGGCTGAAACTGATTAGCAAGGAACGAGACCCTTCTAATCTAAGGAGGTATCAACTCGTCCTTACTAAATCTGGTAAGCAACTGGTAGATACTCTCAAGGAACAACTCTATGGCTAAATCACTTACTTGGGGCGATTGTTTAGATTACACGCTCCGTAATCTGGAGACTTGGCGTAATGGTGGTGGACGAGACTCCGCCATATTATATTCAGGTTACTTCACTAGATATCAAGGGCGTACATTCCCTGTTCATCGAATCTCGAAAGGTTTAATGACAGATATATGTACATCCCTTGAGGAAGAAGGTAAGAAGAATGCCACTATCAATAGGTTTATATCAGCAGTCTCAACAGTACTTAAATACTGTAAAGAGAATGAGATTATTACCTTTGATCTTCCTACTCCTTTCAAACGTAGAAAGGAAAGAGATAGAACTAATCGTAAGTATTACACTAAAGAACATGTCAAGGACATGCTACGCATAGCCAGAGACGTGATGTGTAATGACAACTTAGCTGATCTCATACAAGCCGCTGCCCTTACTGGTATGCGCCTAGATGAATTACTTAAGTTACCAGTATGGAGAGTTGACCTCAACTTAAATGTTATTAATGTTGAGCATACTAAAAACGATGAAGCTAGATGTATTCCTATACACCCACAGCTGATGAACACACTCATCACGCGGTGCGAGGATGCTAACTCTAAGGACAAAGTATTTGGTATTGATTGGACTAACTCCGACCAAGTTCGTTGGCAGTTCAAGAACCTACTCCATAGACACATGAACTTCCCTGAAAATGGACAGTATGTGTTTCATTGCTTACGACATAGCTTTGCCACTTGGCACTTAGCTAACGGGACACCCCCGATTGAATTAATGTCTATGTTGGGACATTCAAATCTCACAACAACCCTGCTATATGCGAAAGCTACAGCAGCTGGACAGAGGAAGGCACAAGACGATTTACAATTCTAGTTCCGTCGAATCCGTTACCTCTAAATTATTTCCATTTCCTTGGATTTTAATGACATGTTAAGTGCGTCTGTTAGACTCAATTCGGCTCAAATGCCTTGGGAGTGTGGCGGAATTGGTAGACGCGCCGGACTTAAAAACCGCATAAGTTAATTTTCAGAATGGTATCCGACCTTGGCATGATCGCCGAGGTCTTTTTATTTGCAAGGGTTTAGAAATTATACACCTTAGTATCCGTCCAATTAAAAAATCCATAGAACTAAATGCTTCCTGCTGATCTAGAAAGACAGGAGAGATTCGAGCGAAGACAAATAAGCGGTGGACTAGAAAAGATCAGATCTAATACCAAGAAATTACTTGAACAAGATTATGCTTCAGCCACGGTCTTCGGCTCGGCGAGGATTGATACTCTCCTCCCATTAATAATTGACCAAATAAAACTAAAAAAGGAGAAAAGAAAGAAAATAGCAGTCAAGGGTGCTGGTCATCTCATGGAGATACTGCCATACCTTGATGACATTGATAGTGAATCACAGTCAGCTATCACATGTAAGATCACATTCGATAAAGTATTCAGCTACAAGAAAGAGAACTCAAAGATAGTCAAGATAGCTCAAGCTATTGGACAAGCTCTCGAAGCTGAGAGTCAGATGCGTTACTACGAGGACACCGCCCCGGGTCTATTTAAGGTCCTGAAAGATAACTACTGGCATCAAGCTAAGGGAACTGAATACAAGCGCAAGAGTATGCAAGTACTCTTCAACAAATCAGATGTAGAACCTTGGATACCTTGGAATACACAGCTCAAGATCAAGACCG
>MDTG01059681.1_pt1 | contig 10519 bp, 8 predicted proteins | sample 811421 | NCBI WGS metagenome assembly MDTG01 (sample SAMN05326645, study PRJNA326480) | marine metagenome | isolation source: seawater | place: Pacific Ocean: South East | collected 2011
CTTGATCTAGGCTCTTTTCCTGGTGGCTGGTCTCAAGTTGCAGTCAAATTTATTACCAAAGGAAAGATTATGTCGATAGATTTAAAAGAGATGGAACCAATAAAAAATGTTAAATTTTTGAAAGGTGATATAACTTCAGAAGATACTAAACTTACTATTATAAAATATTTTAAATCAAATTTGGATATAATTATCTCAGATATGGCAGCAGACACTACCGGTAACAAGTCATTAGACTCGATTAGAACAAATAAGCTGTGTGCCGATGTAATTAATTTTTCAAGAGAAACACTTAAACCAAAAGGTGTATTGGTTTCAAAGCTATTTATGGGAGAGGATTTCTTAGAGGTAAAAAGCTTGGCAAAATCTGTGTTTCAAAAAGTTAATTTTTTTAAGCCTAAGTCAAGTCGAAAAGAATCAAAAGAAACTTATTTACACTGTAAAATTTTAAAGTCTTTATAAATTTAAATAATTGTATATAAGTTTATATGGATACAATTAAAGAAGCTCTTACCTTTGACGATGTATTGTTGTTACCAAGATACTCAAGTGTATTACCTTCGAATACAGATATTTTTTTACAGCTAACAAAAAAAATTGGACTTAAGGTTCCTTTTTTGACATCAGCCATGGACACCGTCACAGAGTCAAAAATGGCTATTGCAATAGCAGAGGCTGGCGGAATGGGAATAGTCCATCGAAATTTGAATATAAAAAAACAATCGAAAGAAATTAAAAAGGTAAAAAATAAAGATCTATACGTCGGTGCAGCAGTAGGTACAAATAAAGAAGACTTAGAGAGAGTAAGGTCTTTACTTTTCAATGGTGTTGATTTGATAGTTATAGATACAGCGCACGGGCACAGTGAAAAAGTTTTAAAGACTTTAAACAGAATAAAAAAAATAAATCAAAAAGTACCTGTATGTGTTGGAAATATCGCTACTGGTGAGGCTGCAAAAAAACTATATGACTCGGGCGCTGACATTATAAAAGTTGGTATTGGACCTGGCTCAATTTGCACAACAAGAATGGTGGCAGGCATTGGTGTGCCTCAAATCTCTGCGATTATGGAAGTAAAAAAGACATTAAATAAAAAAAAAATTAAAATAATATCAGATGGAGGAATCAAATTTTCAGGGGATATTGCAAAAGCAATAGCTGCAGGGGCAGATGCAATTATGATGGGTTCAATTTTTGCAGGAACACATGAAAGTCCAGGAAAAAAATTTAATATTAAAGGCAAAGTTTACAAACATTATCGAGGAATGGGATCTATAGGCGCAATGTCAGCTGGATCCGCTAATAGGTATTTTCAAAAAAATTTTAAAGATAAATCAAAATTTGTGCCAGAGGGAGTAGAGGGAAGAGTTGAATATAAAGGAAAAGTGGCAAATATTATTTATCAATTACAAGGTGGATTGAGATCGTCAATGGGATATATTGGTGCTAGAAAGCTTGCAGATATAAACAAAAAAGCAAAATTTGTAAAAATAACTAAAGCCGGATTTTATGAAAGCATGGTTCATAGTGTAGAAATGACACAAAAAACAACAAACTATAAATTATGATAAATTTTTTTTTTAAGATAATATTGATAATAGTTTTTTTACCTAGTGTTATATTCGCAAAATCAGAATTTTTTCAAGAAGGTGTCAATTTATATAAAAAAAATAAATTTAAAGATGCAAAGTTTAAATTTGAGCAAGATATAGTGTTTAACCCTAAAAGTGAACTATCCTATTTATATTTATCAAAAATTTTTAAAAAACTAGAAAATGTAGACTTGGAAGAACAAAACCTAAAAGCTGTGATATTACTAAATCCAAAAAATGAAGAAGCGATTTTCAATCTTGCTAAACTAAAATTAAATGTTTCTGACTATGAAAAAAGTAAAGATTTAAATAATAAATTAAAAAATATTTGTGTAAATTTTTGTAATAAGAGTGATAAATTAAAAATTGAAATTGAAAATTTATCTAAAAAATAAATGCAATTTCATAATGAAAAAGACAAAATATTAATCATAGATTTTGGTTCTCAAGTGACTAAGTTGATTGCTAGAAGAGTGAGAGAACTAGGAGTTTACTCAGAAATTATCACACCTAAGGAATTAAGTAGTTTGCAAAATTTTAAAAATGTAAAGGGCTTTATACTTTCAGGAGGCCCTTCTACTGTAACAAAAAAAAAATATCAAAGTGTTCCAATTAAAATATTTGATAAAAACATACCTATTTTAGGCATATGTTATGGACTGCAATTAATTGCAAAGTTATTTGGAGGTAAAATTAAACCATCAAAAAAAAGACGAGAATTTGGAAGAGCTCACTTATTTAAAAAAAAAGCTTCACTTTTGACAAAAAAGTTCATCAAATCTAAAACTTCAGTTTGGATGAGTCATGAAGACGCCGTAGTTAAATTACCAAAAAGTTTTTCAATTATAGCATCCACTTCAAAATCAAATTTGACTATAATTGAGAATTCAAAAGATAAAATATATGGGGTTCAATTTCACCCTGAAGTTACGCATACTGACAATGGGAAACAGATTTTTGAAAACTTTCTTTTTTTAATTTGTAAAATTAAAAAAGATTGGAAAGTATCTTTTCAAAAGCAAAGATTAATTAAGGAAATAAAAGACGAGGTAGGAAAAGACAAAGTAATCTGTGCTCTGTCTGGAGGAGTAGATAGTAGTGTAGCTGCATTACTGATTAACCAAGCTATTAAAAAAAATCTTATTTGTATAATGGTAGACACAGGTTTAATGAGAAAAAATGAGTTTAGTTATACTTACAGTAAATTCAAAAAACATTATAATCTTAATGTAAAATTAATAGATGCATCAAAAATTTTTTTAAAAAAATTAAATAATATTTCTAATCCTGAAAAAAAAAGAAAAATAATTGGAAACTTATTTATAAAAATTTTTGAAAAAGAGTCAAAAAAATATAAGGGTATAAAATATCTGGCACAAGGGACGCTCTATCCTGATATTATTGAAAGCAGGTCATCTACTGGAAGCAAAACATCAAAAATTAAATCACACCATAATGTTGGTGGCTTGCCTAAAAAAATGAAACTTAAATTAATAGAGCCATTGAAAGAATTTTTTAAAGATGAAGTCAGAATTTTAGGTAAGTCTTTAGGATTAGAAGAAAAAATAAATTTTAAACACCCCTTCCCAGGTCCCGGACTAGGAATCAGGATATTAGGAAATATCACATCTGAAAGAATAAAAATTCTTCAAGAAGCAGATTTTATTTATATAAATGAACTTATTAAAAAGGGCCTTTACCACAAAATTTGGCAAGCTTATGCAGCCTTATTACCGATCAAAACTGTCGGTGTTATGGGAGATTCTAGAACTTATGAGAATATTTGTTTATTAAGAGCTGTTATATCTGAAGATGGAATGACTGCAGATTATTTTCATTTTCCAAAAAATTTTCTAGATAGTATATCAAATAAAATTATAAATAATGTAAAAGGTATTAATAGAGTAGTATATGATATTACCTCTAAACCTCCGAGCACTATCGAATTAGAATAATGAAACGAAAAATACAAAATATAATTTTGAAAAAAAACAAAATTAAAATTGTTTGTTTAACAGCTTACTCAAAAAGTATTGCAAAAATTTTAGATAGATATTGTGATATAATTTTAGTAGGCGACTCAATGGCAAATGTATTATATGGACATACAGATACCCATAAAATTAATATAGAAAATATTGCCCTACATGCCTCAAGTGTAAGAAAAGGTGTTAAAAAATCTTTGTTAGTGGTTGATTTGCCAATAGGAACTTACAATAACACACGAGATGCTTTTAAAAATGCAAAAATGATATTAAAAAAAACAAAATGTGATGCGATTAAGTTAGAGAGCAACAAAAAGAATTATGAAATTATTGAGTATTTGGTAAATAAAAAAATACCAGTAATGGGTCATGTTGGCTATACACCTCAATTTAAAAAAAAATTTCAGATAGAAGGGCAGTCAAAAAAAGAAGCAGCGAAACTTTTAAAAGAAGCATTACTTATAGAAAAAGCAGGTGCATTTTCTATAGTTTTAGAATGTTTATCTCCTAACGCTGCAAAATTAATTACAAACACGACACAAATACCAACTATTGGCATTGGATCATCTTTACACTGTGATGGTCAAATTTTAGTTACAGATGATATGCTTGGTTTAAGTGGATTTTACCCTAAATTCGTAAAAAAATACTCAAATTTGAATAGAATAATTGCAAATGCCGTAAAAAAATATACTAGAGAAGTAAAATTAAAAAAATTTCCTTCAATAAATAATTTTTTAAATGGAACTAGACGAAAAAGATAAAATAAAAAAAAAAGATATAATTATAAATTTTTTAAATAATAACAAAATAAAAATTATTGTTTTGATAACATCATTTATTATATTTTTTATAGCATCAATAATTTTAGAAATAAATAAAGATAAAAAAAATAAATTAATTGCAGAAAATTTTATTCAAGCTGGATTGCTGCTTAACTCAGGAAAAAAAGAAGAGTCTCTAAAATATTTTGAAAAAATTATTGAAAGTAATAATAAATTTTACTCAATATTAGCTTTAAACACTATTGTAGAAAAAAATTTAATCTCTGATCATGAAAAAATTATAGGATACTTTTCTTTAATTGAAAAAAAACTGAGAGATGAAGAGCAAACTGACTTATTGAAATTTAAAAAAGCTTTATATTTTATGAAAAATGAAAAAGGTTTAGAAGGAGAAAAACTACTTAAAGAATTAATTAAAAAAAATTCTAAATTTAAGAAATTATCTGAGGAATTTATAAAAAAATAGAGTTATAAAAATGAAGTTTCTTATCGCTTTTATACTAATTACTTTAATAAATAATTGTTCTTTTGATAATAAGACAGGAATTTGGAATAATGAAAATTCAGTTAAAAAAACCAAAAATGGAACTTTCGATGGCTTTAAAACACTAACTACTGAAACTGATACTTTTGACAAAGTAATAAAAATTACGCCAGAACTAAAATTTTCAATAAATAAACCAGTAATAACAAATAAGTGGTCTGATATTTTTTTTAGTCAGTCAAATAACTCTAATAACTTTAGTTATAATCAGCAAAACAAACTTACTTTAAAAAGTAAAACAATTACAAATCAAAAAACTCAAGAACATATACTTTCAATTAATGGAAATGTAATTACTTCAGATGAAAAAGGTAATTTAATTATTTTTTCAATTGATAGTAATCAAATTTTAAATAAATATAATTTTTATAAAAAAAGGTTAAAAAAAATTAAAAAATTTCTAAATTTATATGTTGAAAATGATATAATCTATGTGTCTGACAATATTGGTTATTTATATGCTTATGATTTCTATAAAAATAAGATTATTTGGGCAAAAAACTACAAAATACCATTTAGAGGAAATTTAAAGATATTTAAAAATAAACTAGTAGCTACTAATCAGAACAATAGTCTATTCATTTTTAATAAATCTGATGGAAATATTTTAAAAACTATTCCAACTGAGGAAACAGTTGTTAAGAATAAATTTAAAAATAATTTAGCCATAAATAACAAAACTTTGTTTTTAATTAATACTTTTGGATCTGTTTATTCAGTTGATTTAGAAAATCTTAGAATTAATTGGTTTATAAATTTAAATGAGTCAATTAATTTAAATAATAGTAATTTATTTTATGGAAGTCCTATCTTAAGTTTTAAAAATAAGCTAATAGTTTCTTCGAACCAATTTACTTATATAATAGACTCTATATCCGGTTCAGTCATTTATAAAGTTAATTTCTCATCCCAGGTTAAACCAATAGTATTGAATGATTATTTATTTTCAATAACAAAAAAAGATTTGTTAGTAGCGATGAATATTTTTAATGGTAAAGTAATTTTTTCAAGTGATATAAATCAGGATATTTCAGATTTTCTAAAAGTGAAGAAATACAAAATAGAGGTAAAAACTATTAACATTGTAAACGATTATATTTATGTTTTTTTAAATAATTCCTACTATTTAAAATATAATTTAGAGGGTAAACTTAAGGAAATTAAGAAATTTCCATCTAAAATAAATTCTCAGCCGATATTTATTCAAAATTCGATAATTTTTTTAGATCGTAAAAATAAGCTTTCGATAATTGATTAGTTGTTAGATTTTCCGCTTAAAAGAGACAATTGTTTGAATTGAATACCTTGAATTTTATCTTGAGGTTTTATGGGATAGTCTCCTGTAAAATAATGATCACTAAACTGAGGGTATCCAGATATTCTTTTCTCATTAATCAAAGCTTTATATAAACCATCCAAACTTAAAAATTTTAAACTTTTGGCATTTATGTATTTACACATTTCTGCATTATCTTTTTTATACGCTAATAACTCTTCTCTTGTTGGCATATCTACTCCATAAAAATCAGGGTAAATAATTTCTGGGCAAGCTATTCTTACATGTACCTCTTTTGCACCACTTTCATAAAGCATTTTTACAATTTTATGACAGGTTGTTCCTCGAACTAATGAGTCATCAATAAGTATTATAGATTTATTTTTTACAATAGTTTGAGTAGAACTTAATTTCAATTTAACTCCCAAACTTCTTATATTTTGAGTAGGTTCAATAAAAGTCCTACCTACATAATGATTTCTAATTAATCCTAATTCGAAATGTTTTTTTGATTGTTCTGCATAACCTAATGCAGCAGGTACACCTGAGTCAGGAACAGGAACTACAAGATCAGCGTTTATATCAGTTTCTTTTGCTAGCTCAGATCCTAAATTTTTTCTGTACTCATATGCACATTTATTATTAATAAGACTATCTGGTCTAGCGAAATAAATATATTCAAAAACACATGGTCTTGATTTTTGTTTCGGAAAAGGTTTCACAGATTTTAATTTACCATTTTCTATAATGATAATTTCTCCATTATCTACTTCTCTGATAAAAGATGCACCTACTATATCTAAAGCACATGTCTCAGAGGCAAAAATGTAAGAGTCTTTTAATTTTCCAATTACTAATGGTCTTATACCAAATGGATCTCTCACACCGACCAACTTTTTATTAGTCATCAAAACCAATGAGTACCCACCCTGAATTTGAAATAATGCATCGATCAGTTTTTCAGCAAATCTCTCTCTATTCGATTTAGCTATAAGTTGAACAATTGTTTCAGTATCACTTGTAGTTCTAAATATTGCTCCATCTTTAACTAATGTCTCTCTGAGAGTAAGTGCATTAGTTAAATTACCATTATGAGCAATACTTAAACCACCCATATGTAAGTCAGCAAAAAAAGGCTGAATATTCCTTAAGGAAGTCTCACCTGTAGTTGAGTATCTATTATGCCCAATTGCAAAGTCACCTGGAAGTTTTTTCAAAGTTTCTGAGTCAGTAAAATGGTCACCAACTAAACCTTGTCTTTTTTCAGAATGATAATTTTTTCCATCAAATGAAACTATTCCACAACCCTCCTGACCTCTATGTTGTAAAGCGTGTAAACCTAGGGCAACCAAGGCAGAGGCATCTTTATGATTTGATATACCAAAAATACCACACTCTTCTCTTAGTTTATCTGATTTAAATTTTCTCAATTTTTTCCTTTGTATCTATAAAATCTTCATTGGACGGAAACTCCTCAATTAATATTTCACTTCCTTTGTTGACTAGATTAAATGAGAACGCATCTTCTGCTGATATACCCCAATTTTGATAAGGATAAAACCAATTTGAAATAGAAAATACACAAATAATAACAATATATCCTTTGAAAAAACCAAAAATAAAACCGAATCCTTTATCTATAGATCCAACCCCAGTCCAAGTGACAGTTTTACTCAAAGTTTTTCCAATTAGAATAATTATAAAAAGACTAATAAAAAAAATACCTATACTTAAACCAATATTATTAACAAATTCCGAGTCTACGTATTCACTTACCACAGGTTGAAGTTTTGGTACTAATACAATAGTTATTATTGTTGAAAGTATCCATTTCATAAAAGAAATTAAACTTAAAGAAAAACCTTTTAGAAAACATTGAACGACATTATATAGTAATATAATTAAGCATATCATATCAAACATATGAACATTTCTGATTAAATTCTCAAAAATTTCACTCATTATTTAAAGCATTTGTTTCATTACCGAATGGTTTGAAAATGAGGATTAATTTTGGTAGCAAAGTTAAAACTGAAATCATAGCCAATAACATTGCTATACCAGTAAAAACTCCAAAATAAATTGTAGGAATAAAATTAGACAATACTAATATCGAAAAACCAAATACGATAGTAATAGAGGTATTAAGTATAGCAACTCCTACAGTGCTATGACATCTGTCAAGAGTTTTAATATAGTTATTTATTTTTTTAAATTCCTCTTTAAATCTATAGATATAATGAATACTATTATCAACTGCTATACCGATTGTAATTGCTGCTATAGTTATCGTCATCATATCAAGCGGTATTTCCATTAAACCTATGATGCCTAAAATAAAAAAGGCAGCGATAAAATTTGGCACAATTCCTATTAAGGAAATTATAACATTTCTAAATAGTATAAAAAACATCAAAAATATTCCTATCATCACTACACCTAAAGTAAGAATTTGAGACTTAAATAAACTTTGTAGCAGATTATTAAAAAGAATAAGCACTCCTGCTAATTTATAATCATTTTTATCTAATCCTAATTTAGTATTTAATTCCAAATTAATCTTATTTATTAAATCATTTCTTCTCAAATCTTTTAATGAGTCTTTAATTCTTAAACTGATTCTAGCTTCGTCTTTTTCAACTGATATATATGGTGATACTATTTCTTTTTTGATTGACTCAGGAATTTTACTATATAAAACCGCTATTTCTAAACTTTGTAATTCTTTCTGGTTTAAATCTTCCGCTACTCTCAAAATGGAGCCAAATGAGAGAACTTTTCCGATTTCAGGCAAGGAGTCCAAATAATCATGAACTTTAATAATCTTATCCATCTTATCTCTTGTGAACCAGTATTTTGATTTGTCCTCATTTTTTTCATTTTCTTCTTCCCATTCATCAAACTCATCATTATCTGTTTTTACACTTTTTGATTTTCCAGGAAATTTCAAAATAACATTTAACGGAGTGGTTCCACCTAAATCATCGTCAATTTTTTTCATACCTTTATAAATTTCTGTCTCTTTATCAAAATAATTTATAAAACTATTTTCTACTTCCAGTTTAAATATTCCAATTATACTGAATAGAATTATTGTGGCAGTTAAACTAAAAATTAAAATTTTGCTTTTTTTAGCAAAAGAACCTAATGCTGATGTAATAAAAGATTTTTCAGTATCTTTTACATTGATTTCATTTTCTGATGAAAGAAGGTTAATCAACGATGGTAGCAATAAGAACGTGACTAGAAAAGAAACAATCAAGCCTAAAGTCATCATCCAACCAAAATCTATAATTGGTTTTATCCCACTAAAAACTAAAGATAAAAACGCACAAATTGTAGTAAGAACAGTGTAAAGTATTGGAAGCACCATTTTTTTACTTGCCTCTAATATTGCCTCTGTCTTATTCAACTGGGGTAATTCTTTCTTTAATTGAAGAAATCTTACAGTTATATGTATATTCATCGCCATGTTTAAAATAAGCATTAAAGCAATAAAGTTCGAAGAAATAACTGTTACTTTCCAACCTATAAAACCAAGCAAACCAATCATGAGAATTACTGAAGTAGCACAACCTAGTAAAGGCATCATAACCCATTTTAGGTTTTTAAAAATAAACCATAATGTTAAAACAATAAAAACAAACACTCCAATTCCGAAAACAACTATATCACTTTTGATATAGCTCATCATATCGTCTGCTATCATCGGAATACCACCAAGATGGATTTTCGCATTATCTCCATATTTACTTATTACATCTCTAATCTCAGTTATGTTTTGATGATTTCTTAAATTATATAAATTTTTATATTCCTCGTACTCTTTTAAAAATTTTTTATAATTATTTTTTTCCTCTTTAGATAAACCTGTTTCAATAGATTGATTAAAATATTTATCTTTAACTTTAATATATTCGGATAGTCTTTCATCTTTTTTTAAATAGACAACAATACCTGAAGTCTTACCATCTTTGCTTATTACATAATCTTTATAAATGGGACTGTTTAAAATTTCATCAAAACCTCTTTTTCTATCTATTTCAGGATAAGCTAAAGTTTTGTAATTTTTCAACCTCTCCATCAATCCTTCATCGGTGCTTTTTAAAAGAGGGACATCAATTACTGTTATTACACTATCAACCCAAGAAAGCTTTTCTATTTTTGATTTAAGCAATTGTAGGTTGAGAATAGTTTCTTTTTCGGTAAAGCTCGAAACTGGCGAATATGTCAATACAAGAAAATCTTTTGACCCATATGTTTCATTAACTTCTCTTAAATACTTAAGATCGGGATCTCCTTCAAGAAGTAGTGCGTCAGATGAGGCATCCAAATTA
>MDTG01060205.1_pt1 | contig 10519 bp, 6 predicted proteins | sample 811421 | NCBI WGS metagenome assembly MDTG01 (sample SAMN05326645, study PRJNA326480) | marine metagenome | isolation source: seawater | place: Pacific Ocean: South East | collected 2011
CAAGCACATTAAATGGAGCCTCCATTAAGTGGCACCCCATGTCCCCAAGCGCGCCAGTTCCATAATCCGACCAGCCTCTCCAGTTAAAGGGTGCAAGGCCCTTTACATATTCTTTATACGGTGCCGTACCTAACCATAAATCCCAATCCAAGCCATCAGGCACGGGTGCTGGATTTGTCGGCCAACTAATCCCCTGAGGCCAAACAGGGCGATTAGTCCAAACGTAGACTGTATGTGCTTGCCCAATAATACCTGCCTGGAACCATTCTTTCATTTGCCGAACCCCATCCCCCGAAGAGCCATAATTACCCATTTGTGTGACCACTTTATACTTTTTAGCAGCTTCAGTTATCATTCGAGCTTCATAAATATCATGGGTTAAAGGTTTTTCTACATAAACGTGCATCCCCCGTTGAATCGCGTCCATCGTCTGCACTGCATGGTTATGGTCTGGGGATGAAACGACCACGGCATCGATATCGGATTCGTGTGACTCCAACATTTTTCTATAATCCCTAAAAAAAGGGGCGCTTGGATAAGCTTCCCTTGCACGACTTACCATTCTTTCATCCACGTCGCACAGACCAGATACAGTCACATTTGGGTGTAGTGCTAACTGACGAAGATTATCATTTCCTCGGCCACCGGCCCCTATGGCCCCAATATATAAGGTATCGCTCGGCGCAATAAAACCTTTCCCGCCTAAAACATGACGAGGAACAATGCTAAACCCTGCTCCTGCTAAACTAACCGTCGTTAAAAAATCTTTTCTCTTCATAGCAGCACCTTTTATTTTTGTTTAATACATAGAATTACGTAAAAAATAGCATCAATCACCAAGACCAGAAATATTATATGGTTTTAATTATCATCATATACCCCATTAAGATTTGCGTGAAGGGAAGGAGGTTTTTTAGAGTCGCATGGAAATGAGCATGTTCACTTCTTCTGGAAACATAGAAAAAATCGAAATAAAATCCCTACATATAGCTTAGATAAGGCCAATGAAAATGCTATCTTTCAGGATTGACTAATTAGCATACTATCAGGAGTGAACCAGAGCGAGTGTCTAAGCAAGCTACAAGCCAAAAGAAAGATAACCAACAAAAGCCACGGCCTATCGTTGTACAAGGGGCACGAACCCATAATCTGAAAAATATAGGGGTTCAAATCCCTCGGAATAGCCTTACAGTTATAACAGGGGTTTCTGGTTCAGGAAAGTCCAGCCTAGCGTTTGATACTATTTATGCGGAGGGCCAAAGACGATATGTGGAAAGTTTATCTAGTTATGCCAGGCAATTCCTAGAGAGAATGGATAAGCCAGAAGTAGATCATATATATGGCATCTCTCCCGCCATGGCCATTCAACAAAAAACAACTTCATCTAATCCACGATCAACGGTCGGAACTGCTACTGAAATATATGATTATCTACGCTTATTGTTTGCACGTATTGGAAAGACCTATAGTCCAAAATCGGGAGAACTAGTAACCAAAGACACCCCAGGTGATGTGGTTAAGCATATTGATGAACATCTTGAGATAGAGGCTCGGTTCTACGTACTATATCCTATTCCTGAACACGGCACTCATTCGACTAATGATGAATTAAAATTACTTAAGGAAAAAGGGTTTACTCGGCTTTTGCACCTGTCAACAGAAAAAGTATTAGATTTAACCACATTAAAAAATGACAATGTTTCAGCCTTACCCAATAATCATCGCCTAAGTGATTATAGAGTATTGGTTGATCGGCTGGTCAATAAGCCTGATGATGCTACCCGTTCTCGCATGGTTGACTCCCTTGAAACGGCGTTTAGGCAGGGTCTAGGCAGGGCCTCTATCAAAGTTCGTGGAGGAAAAGAACAGTTTTTTAGCGAGCGTTTTGAACGTGATGGCATCGAGTTTGTCGAGCCAACGCCACAAATGTTCTCTTTTAACAATCCATTTGGAGCCTGTTCTCAATGTGAAGGCTTTGGTCGGGTGGCAGGGATAGATGAAAATCTTGTTATTCCGGACCATGAAAAAAGCATTAGAAACAACGCTATCGCTCCCTTTAACTCGCCTAAATTTTCCCAGCACTTACGGGATTTGATCCGGGTGGCCGCGCGTGAACGCTGGCCAATTGATGTCCCCTATAGGGAGCTCCCAAAGGAGGTTAAGCGAGCTCTGTGGAATGGAAAGGATGAGTATATTGGCATACATGCCTTTTTTTATCAGGTACGATCTCAAAATTATAAAGTACATATGCGCGTCTTATATGCTCGTTACAGGGGGTATAGCCGATGCTCAGAATGTGAGGGATATCGTATTCGAAAAGATGCACAGTATATACGAGTAGGTGATATGCATCTTGGTGAAGTCTCGGAATTAACCATTGGCCATGCGAAGGAATATTTTAATGAGCTTATGCTAAGTGAATTCGAAAAAGGTGTTGCAGGACAATTAGTATACGAGATAAAAAAACGACTAAAATACTTGGTTGAGGTTGGCTTAGAGTACCTTACTCTCGACCGATTGGCCAATACTCTCAGTGGAGGAGAGTCGCAACGAATAAGCTTAGCAAACGCTTTAGGAAGCTCGTTAATAGGTAGTTTGTACGTACTCGATGAGCCGACCATTGGTTTGCACCCTAGAGATAATGACAGGCTCATTAAGATTTTAGAATCACTACGAGACATTGGCAATACGGTACTCGTAGTTGAGCATGACAGTGAAATGATGCGAGCAGCTGATCATATAATTGATATTGGGCCTTTTGCTGGGGTTCACGGAGGTGAAGTAGTTTTTGAAGGAGCTTATGCGCAGCTATTAGATGCGCCTACCTTAACGGGACGTTACTTAAGTGGGCAAGCGGTTATTCCTTTACCTTTAAAAAGGCGACCTGGTTCAGGCCATTTCTTAGAATTAAAGGGAGCTAGTGAACATAACCTAAAAAATGTGGATGTAAATATTCCGCTAGGACTATTTCTGGTTGTAACAGGAGTTTCAGGGTCGGGGAAATCGACCCTTGTGCACGATACAGTTTATAAAGGAATTAAAAAGCATTTTGGGAATTACAACGAAACAGTAGGTCGCCACCTATCATTAATGGGAATAGGAAGGGTTCATCATGCTGAAATGGTCGATCAATCTCCTATTGGAAGAACCTCAAGATCTAATCCTGCCACTTATACCAAGGCATTCGATAGTATACGTGATGTTTTTGCACATAGCAGACAAGCTAAAATCATGGGTTATACTCCAGGTCATTTTAGTTTTAATGTGCCTGGTGGCCGGTGTGAAAGCTGTCAAGGTGAGGGAGTTCAAAAAATTGAAATGCAGTTCATGGCGGATATAGAACTCATTTGTGAGGAATGCAAAGGTGCTCGATTTCGCAAAGATATTCTGCAGGTATTATATCGAGGAAAAAGTATAGAAGAAGTGTTAAATATGCCCATATCTGAAGCCATTGACTTTTTTGTGGATGAGCCAAATATTGTAAAAAAGCTAGAACCCCTAAAAAAAGTAGGCTTAGGCTACCTTACTTTAGGCCAAAGCGCCACAACCCTTTCTGGAGGAGAAGCTCAACGGGTTAAATTAGCTCGGTTCTTAACCAAAACAAGTCATGAACACACCATTTATTTCTTTGATGAGCCAACTACTGGGCTACATTTTGATGATGTTGCAAAGTTACTAAAAGCCTTTAATGAATTGGTTGATAAAGGACACTCGGTAATAATTATTGAACATAACTTAGATGTAATTAAAACTGCCGATTGGGTGATTGATGTGGGCCCAGATGGAGGGTTCAGGGGTGGACAAGTGGTAGCGGAGGGAACTCCAGAAGAAATTATGGATATGAGCGTTAGTCATACAGGCTATTTTTTAAAAGAGTATCTAAAAACATTGAGGCAGTTGTAATATTTTAATGGGTGTATTTAAGTAGGTGCTTGAGAGCAGGTGCCATATTAAATTGATAATACCATCATAAAAGTGCTTTCTGTATTATTAGGCTAGAATAAATAGATGAAAATTAGCAGGCGCCGAAACTAGGGCGCCTTAACTAACCTTTTGATTATCATGTTTCCGATCCATTTAGATGTAGGCTTCACTCAAATATATTTTTATGAAGGTCTTTATTTCTTCATCTCTATAGGTTTAGGCATTTATATCTGTTACAGATGGGTAAAAGGTAACGAGGGTAAAATAGAGATGTTTGAAGGTTTGGTGACCTGGTCAATTATAGGAGCATTATTAGGTGCTCGACTCTCTCATTTTTTGTTTTGGAATCTGGATCTTTTTTTGAGTAATCCACGTATTCTATTCAGCCTTAGCGGAGCAGGGAATAGTATAACAGGAGGTCTTTTGGGTGGCATGTTAGGTGGCTATTTCTTTACAAAAAAGAAGAAATTAAATTACTTCGAATATTTTTCATTGTTATCTCCCGGCATATTGATAGGCCAAGCGGTCGGACGCATTGGTTGTTATTTTAACGGAGATGCACATGGAGCGGCTACCAATAGCGTGTTTGGTGTTCAGTTTCCAAGATACGGGTCTTGGATTCCTTCTTTTGAGACAGAATTATCCTACTCATCCTCTGCATGGCGATGGTCATTTGAACGGGGATTAGTAGAAGCGGGCTCTACTATGAGCGCTCCTTTACATCCCACACAGCTATACGAAATGATGGGGGATTTTGCCATATTGGCCGTGGTAATCTATTTATTCAATAAATATTGGAAAAGCAATAAAAAATCACCCATAATATTTTATGTGCACACAGGAGGCTATGCATTACTTCGCTTTGCTCTAGAATTTATTAGAGGAGACCGAGAGTTTGTGGCTTTTGCAAATATGACGAATCTGCAGCTTAGTTTGCTTGCTTATGTGATTATTGCTGGTATCTTGTTGAACAAGTATCTTAGAAATGAACAGCTTAAGACTAGTTAGCTTATGAGTAGCTAAACTGGGAGTTAATAATGGATAGAAAAAAAGCCATCAAAAGAATTCTAGCCTCCGCATTCGGAGTGCCGGCAGTTAAAGAGACTATTTCTGATGTTTCGGACGCCTTACAACCATCTACTCGGAATGCGAAAACATTAGCTGATGGAGTGAGCTTAAAGGCTTCTGAGCAAGGATATAAGCACTCGGTATGTCGTTGGACCTATTCAGCGGTTCCATTAGAAAAATTATGCGAGGCAGCCATTGAGCTCAATATTGATTCCATTGAGCTGCTGAATCCCCCCGATATAAAAAAAATTCAGCAAAGAGGGTTAACCTGTGCTGTCGCAAATAGCGTCCCTTTGAGCTTAACGGAGGGGTTTAATAATCCGAATTATCATGCCAAATTACAGAAAGACTACAGCCAGCTTATTCCTGTTCTGGTTGATTTAGGCATTCAAAACCTCATTTGTTTTTCTGGAAATAGGCAAGGTATTGGGGATCAGCAGGGAATGGAGCAGTGCGCCATAGGCTTAGACCCCATTGTAACTTTGGCACAAAAGCATGGTATTACACTCGTTATGGAGTTATTGAATTCGAAGGTAGATCATAAAGACTATCAATGTGACCATACAGCTTGGGGAGTAGGTCTCTGTGAAAAGATTGGGTCAGATAATTTTAAATTATTATATGATATTTATCATATGCAAGTTATGGAAGGAGATATCATAGCAACAATCCAAAAATATCATCCGTATATTGCCCATTACCATACCGCAGGAGTACCGGGAAGAAATGAAATAGACCAAAGCCAAGAACTAAATTACCCTGCTATAATGCGGGCGATACAAGAAACTGGATTTAAAGGTCACGTAGCTCAAGAATTTATACCTACCGCAGAAAATAAGTTTGACTCTTTGGCAAAAGCCATTGAGCTTTGTACTCTTTCATAGTGACGAAGAATAAGATGAAATTATCACAGACTAGAAACGCAGAAGGCACACAAATAATATTAAATAGAGGGCTGACGGGTATACGAACTGTGCTTACTGTAGTTATTAGTATAATTATAATGAGTTCATGCGAAAGTACGCACAAAATGTCAAGAGTAGAGCATGTTGTTTTGCCGACAGCGGTACTGAGTAGTCCTCGAGCTCTTCCTCAAGAAATAGCAGTTTCATTGGGCTGGGGGGGGATATACGAGGATACCCTGGGAGTAGAAGAGGAAGAGTTTAGGGTGGTTTTGAGTTCGCCTATTCCTCCTTATCATATTTTGCGTATGAAAAAAGCTAAAGATATTGAGGCAACGTACATTCTATTTTGGGAGAAAAAAGCAGCGATTGATATTGAATACCCTCAACGAAATATTCGGTGGTTTATTCAAGGAGAGTGCGGAGATTTTTACCAAACAGCCCGATTTGAATATTGTATACCAGAATGGTTTGAAGAACCTGAATGGCTACGTGTTTATGAGTTGTTTGATAAGTCCAATATATGGACTTTAGAGCCTGCAGATTCTTTGGCTAGAGACAGTTTATCGAGAGATGATCAGTGGGTGATAAATGTGGAAGCTCGCGTGGAGAATTATTTTAGACGGTATCAGCACACCAGCCCAGATACCTATAAAGAAAGTAGTACACGAAGTGATTTGTTGCAAATAGTCTCTCAAATGAGAGCTTTACGAGATGCGACGATTCAACGAAATAACTTTAATGTGTACAGGGGGTATATGAAAGGGCCTTCAGGGCCAGAGTTTATTTTGTGCGATGAAAGTGAGATTTGGTACTTCGAAGGTCATTTAGAAGATCTAGTTATTACAAGTGCTTATCCAGTACTAATTGAGGAAGCTGCTGAGCAGTATTTTTATGTAGAGCTCCGAGGCAAGATTCGAGATCAATGGTATACCGAATGGGTTGATCAGTCTCATACCCGGGTCATTATTCCAGACGAAATTAATGAAATTCAGCTAGTGGATGGGCCAAGATGCCCTTATTAGAAGGATGTTAATCGATTTTATATTTTTAAAAGAGTATCGATAGCTTACTACAAATGGCCTCTAGAAGATCTCTTTGTTCTTCGGTAATAGAATCCTTTGTATTCGAATCTATATCTAATTGAGCAACAAAAACCCCATCTTTTAGTATGGGCACTACTATTTCCGATTGCACCTCAGTACTGCAGGCAATATAATTATCTTCTGCACTTACATCTTGAGAAACGAATGTCTGAAGTGAGACCGCTACTTGTCCACAAATCCCTTTTCCATAAGGTATTGATACGTGATCGGTTGAAGGTCCTACAAAGGGACCAAGTTTTAGATACCCCTTTTTATCTCGATCATCGAGGTAGAAGCCTACCCAATCAAAATGATCAAATCCGGCATGAAGAATCTGGGCAACTTCGAGTAGTATTTGGTTTAGGTTAACATTACAATCTATAACAGTATTTATGCGTTGTAACATATTTCTTGGATTCTCGTGAGTAGCAATAGTTGATTATAGTGGTTATGAAATACACTGTTATCTAAACATACGAAGCTAGGGTATGGTGCGCATTAATTTAAGAAAAATGACTTTATATACATGAAATTCGATATAGTGTCCGAAACTTTAAATTTCTTAATAGTTCAGCATAAGAGTGAGCATTAAAGTGGCTCTAGACATAACCTACTGGGGCATTAAGCTACTAAATTTCTACCAAAAATGAGTATTAGAACTCTTTTATTTGCAAGTTTTACCTCGTTATTTTGGGTGGTTAATCATACTACCATCATGCGAGTTTTTATGGCTTTAACTAAAGAAAAATGCAAACTAACCGCCAGAAATGTTAAGAGGACATGTTTTTTTATCGATTACTTTTTTATTTGTGATTTCCCTCTTTTAGACCGAGTTTAAGACCATTATTATTAACTAAAATAACGTTCTTCTGGAAACAATTGATCGCATATTAGCTGGCTTTTCTTCATTCATGTGGGGTACCCCGTTAGTTGTACTTTTAGTTGGTGGAGGATTGTACTTTTTATTTTATTCTCGATTTATCCCCTATCGATATTTTTGGCATGCCATAGAGGTTTTACGAGGTAAATACGATGATCCAGGCGACCCTGGTGACATTAGTCATTTTGAAGCATTAGCGAGTGCTTTAGCTGCTACAGTAGGCATGGGTAATATAAGTGGAGTTGCCGTTGCTATTGCTGTTGGTGGACCTGGCGCGGTCTTTTGGATGTGGGTAAGTGCCATAGTGGGTATGGCAACCAAGTTTTTTACATGTACACTTTCTGTAATGTACCGAGGATATGATTCGGAGGGGCATTTGCAAGGGGGCACTATGTACATTATCACAGAAGGATTGGGAAAAAAGTGGAAACCATTGGCCGGACTTTTTGCGGTGGCGGGCCTATTTGGACCATTGCCTATTTTTCAGGCTAACCAAGTCACCCAAATTGTACGTGATTTCTTACTCATCCCGAACGGAATTAGTGACCCAAATAACCATTTTGGTACGGATTTAATTAGTGGTTTAATTATTCTTGGGGTGGTATCACTAGTCATTTTTGGTGGTATTAAACGAATTGGAAAGGTAGCGGCCAAAATGGTGCCAGTGATGGTGGTGATTTATGTTGGAAGTGTCGCCTACATATTGTTGGTACACTTGGATGTTTTAGGGGAATATATAATGTTGATTATAACAGACGCTTTTACTGCAAATTCAGTAATGGGTGGAGCTGTAGGAGCGCTGATTATAACGGGGGTGCGGAGAGCAGCCTTCTCTAACGAAGCAGGAATAGGCACAGCAACCTTAGCTCATGGAGCAGCAAAAACTAAGGAGCCGGTACGTGAGGGTTTAGTAGCCATGATGGGCCCATTCATTGACACAATAGTAGTCTGTACCATGACAGCTTTGGCCATCTTAGTGACAGGCGTCTGGACTTCAGGCGATGTAAACGGGATAAGTTTGACCGCTTCGGCATTTCAGAATGCCATGGGTCCCATTGGGGTGTATGTGTTAATGCTATGCGTTTTAATTTTTGCTTTTAGTTCTTTGTTCACGTATTCCTATTACAGCACCAAATGCTTAGGCTTTTTAGCGGGAGCTCATCGGCAGAAATATTTCAATTATTTTTATGCGGCAGCTATCATTTTTGGGGCTGTGGCAACCATTGAAGCGGTATTAAACTTTACCGATGGAATGTTTGCACTAATGGCCATACCGACCATGACAGCGGCTATTTTGCTATCTTCAAAGGTTATGAGCGCCGCTCAGGACTATTTTGAAAGAATGAAAAACGAAACACTGTAAGTTTACATTGATACTAATATAAAACCGTATGACTATGTGGAACAATCATTTAATATCTTTAGAATTTGGCTCAAAAGGATCAAGCACAAAAAGTGAATTATCTATTTATGAGACAGGTATTAAGCTATTATTTCTGCTGGTGTTTCAACTGTTTTTTTCAGGGCTTAGCAATGGTCAGAATATCTTGGACAAGGTAGGGGAATTAGAAGTTACAGAAGGATTTTTCACCTACTATTCTGATGAAGATGAGGATAAACTTTGGTTAAGGATAGACGAGTTAAATCAGGAATTTTTATATGTTAACTATTTAGCTGCGGGGGTTGGTTCCAATGATATAGGCCTGGATCGATCTCAACAAGGCGGTGAGCGAATGGTATTTTTCGAAAAAAGAGGGTCAAAATTATTACTCATAGAACCCAATCTGCGGTATGTAGCCCAGTCAGAGAACGAGTTAGAAAAAAAATCGGTTCGGGAAGCCTTTGCATCGTCGGTATTGTACGGTTTCCCTATTGAAGCTGAAGAAAATGGGACATATTTGATTGATTTAACCCCTTTTTTGATGCGTGATGCTCATGGTGTTACCAATCGGTTACGAGGAATACGGGAAGGCTCTTACAGTTTAGATAAAAGTCGTTCCGCGCTTTACCTAGAGGGAACCTTCAACTTCCCTAAGAATACCGAATTCGAAACCATGCTTACTTTCACCGGGAGTAATCCCGGCCGTGAGGTACGATCAGTTGTACCCGACCCGTCGGCAATTACTGTTCGACAACATCATTCATTTGTTGAGCTTCCAGATGATGATTATACCCCAAGAGTCTATGATCCTAGAGCCGGTTATTATCCAACCACCTTTATGGATTATGCTGCGCCGATTGAACAGGATATGGCTGTTCGCTTTATAAACCGGCATAGGCTAGAGAAAAAAGATCCTACGGCCGAAGTAAGTGAGGCCGTTGAGCCTATCATTTACTATTTGGACAATGGAACCCCCGAGCCAGTACGGTCAGCTTTGTTGGATGGCGCTCGTTGGTGGAACCAGGCTTTTGAAACCATAGGATATAAGGATGCTTTTCAAGTAAAAGTATTACCCGACGATGCTCATCCCTTAGACATTCGCTACAATGTGATTAACTGGGTGCATCGCTCGACTCGGGGATGGTCTTATGGTGGGTCTGTGGTTGATCCTCGAACCGGTGAAATTATTAAAGGCAATGTTCTTTTGGGCTCATTACGAGTGCGACAGGATTACATGATTGCTACTGGGTTATTGGCTCCATTTAGCGAACAATCAGAA
>MDTG01071253.1_pt1 | contig 10519 bp, 9 predicted proteins | sample 811421 | NCBI WGS metagenome assembly MDTG01 (sample SAMN05326645, study PRJNA326480) | marine metagenome | isolation source: seawater | place: Pacific Ocean: South East | collected 2011
CAGTTGGTTAGAGTAGATGACTCATAATCATTTGGTCCCTGGTTCGAGTCCAGGTGGGACCACCCTTAAAACCCTTCTTCTTGAGGGGTTTTTTGTTTTTTTAAACCTAACCTTTAAACTCTTTTTTAAATTTGAGCATCCCCTTTAATTTATTATTAAATTTACACGTAATTAGTATTGAATAATATTCAATTCATTTAAATGAAAATACTGGGTATATCTTGTTACTACCATGACTCTGCGGCTTCTATTATTGTTGATAATGAGATTATTGCTTCGGTTCAAGAGGAAAGGTTTACTAGGGAAAAGCATACACCTAAGTTTCCTTTAAACTCAATAATATTTTGTCTTGAAGAAACAGGCTTAACATTAAAAGAGCTGGACGCTGTTGTTTTTTACGATAAACCTATAGTTAAGTTTGAAAGGCTGCTATCAACTTTTTATGAAGTGGCTCCTAAAGGCTTAATTCCTTTTATAAAATCTATTCCCATATGGCTAAAAGATAAACTTTTTCTTAGAAAATTAATTTTTGATAATCTCAAAGAAATAGAACCAAATCTAAAAAAGAAAGACATTAAACTTTTTTTTACAGAGCACCATTTGTCTCATGCCGCTAGCTCTTTTTATCCATCGAATTATAAAGAAAGCGCAATAGTTACAGTAGATGGTGTTGGAGAATGGTCTACAGCCTCAATATGTGTTGGCAGGGACAAGGAAATAAAAATTTTAAAAGAGCTCTATTTCCCTCACTCTGTCGGGCTATTATATAGTGCGTTTACCTATTATCTTGGATTTAGAGTAAACTCAGGAGAATATAAATTAATGGGGTTAGCGCCATATGGAAAAGAAAGCTCAGAGAAAACAAAATTATACATAGAAAAAATTAAAGCAGAAATTGTTGATATAAAGGAGGACGGATCTATTTTTCTTAACCAAGATTATTTTAATTATACTCATGGTTTAAGGATGATAAATGAAAAGAAATTTAAAGAATTATTTGGTATTAAAAGACGCAATGAGCACGAAGAAATAACACAAACACATTGTAATATCTCCCTGGCAATTCAAAAAGTTACAGAAGAAATCATGATTAAAATTGTTAAGGAGGCTAAAAGATTAACAAACTCTAATAATTTGTGTTTAGCTGGAGGGGTGGCCCTAAACTGTGTTGCAAATGGCAAAATAGAAGAATTAAAAATATTTGAAAACATTTATATTCAACCTGCTTCGGGAGATGCAGGAGGCGCTTTAGGGTGTGCTCTAGCAATTAATCATATGTACTTTGACGCTGAAAGAGTTTATTCAAAAGATTATGATTTAATGAAGGGATCTTATTTAGGACCCTTTTATTCAAATAAGGAGATTATGTTGACTAACAAAAAATATAAAGCAGTTTATGAATACGTTAAATCTTTTGAGGATTTATCAAAAAGAGCCTCAAAGCTTGTTGCAGAGGGTAATGTTATTGGTTGGTTTCAGGGTAGGTCAGAATTTGGTCCACGCGCTTTAGGAAATAGATCAATATTGGCAGACCCAAGAAGCCCTCACATGCAGAAAAAGCTTAATTTAAAAATCAAATACAGAGAGGGTTTTAGACCGTTTGCACCATCTGTTTTAGAAGAGGACTATGCTAATTTTTTTGAGGGGAAGGGGTTAAGCCCATACATGTTGATAGTAAAAAAAATTAAACAATCTATAAAACTTGAACTGCCCAAGAACTATTACAATCTAAATTATTGGGAGAAGCTTTACACAAAAAGATCAAAACTGCAGTCGATTACTCATGTTGATTTTAGTGCTAGAATTCAAACTGTTAGTAAAGATATTAACCCAAGATATTGGACTTTGATCAATGAATTTAAAAAATTAACAGGAGTAGGGGTTCTTGTAAATACTAGCTTTAACGTAAGAGGAGAGCCCATCGTTAATTCACCCGAAGATGCTTTCAAATGTTTTATGAATACAGAAATGGACTATCTTGTCATTGAAAATTTTTTGTATAGCAAAAAAAATCAAATTGTAAGTTATGAAAGAGAAGTTTACAAAAGTGATTAAAACAATTTCAATAAATTTAATTGTACTATTCAGTCTTTTATTAATTATTGAAAATTTTGTTTTAGATGTTCCTCTTAACTCTGAAGTTAAACTAAACGAATCAAGATCAATTTATTTAAGAGAACATAAGTTAAATTCTTTACAAACGTTTGATAATTTATGGTTATCGGATAACTTTGAGACGGCTGTCTTCAAGCCATCCAATATTATTAGAACAGACGATCAGGGTCATATAATTGGACCAAAAGAAATTGATGATTATAATAAGCTGCTTTATTTTATTGGAGGTAGCACCACAGAATCTGCTTATGTTGATGAGGATAAAAGGTTTCCCTATCTGGTTCAAGAAAATTTGACCGCCTATAAATTAAAAACAATCAATGCGGGCGTTGGAGGACAAAACTCTAAACAAGGATATCTGTCCTTTATAACCAAAGGCATTAAATTGAGCCCTGACTTTTTGATATTAATGTTTAATGTTAACGATATAAGTTTATTAACTAAAACGGGCACATATGATTCTGGCATTCCAGGTAGATCATTATTAATTGAAAAAAATACTAGCCCGTCAAATAAAAGTGTTTTTTACTACTTAAAACGTATAAAAGACCAAACACTTCCGAGAACTTGGTTTTTATTTAGAAAGCATGTACTAGGATATACAAATAACTTAATGGGTAAGGAAAGGGATGAGTTTAACGCATATCGTGATAATAAAATAGGCAAAGGAGTTGTTCTCGACTTATACAAAAAATCAATTTTAAACTATATTATGTATTGTGAAATTAATGATATCGAGTTGATATTGATGACTCAATTTAATAGAATTGAAAACAAGAGCCCAGCCTTTGTAAATGGATATGGGATGTTTCCTAATCAACACACAGTTGATGAGTTTATTGATATATATAAAGAGGCAAACAAAATCTTAATTGAGCTTTCAAGTGAATACAACATATCACTAATCGACTTAAATAAGCTTGTTCCTAAAGAAAAAGATTTTATGTATGACAGTGTACATCTAACTGATAAAGGAAGTATATTAGTTGCAGAAATTATTTCAAATAAAATAGAAGGTTTAATAAAATGAACGAACTCTTTCAATTTCTTTGGTCTAAAAAAAAATTCTGGCTTATGCCAGTAGTTGTAGTCTTATTAATCATAGGCTTTATAGTTGTTTATGTTGGAAGCAGCGCTCTATCCCCATTCATATATACACTATTTTAATTAATGAAATCTAATCCATATTTAACTGTTTTAACTATTGTTTTTGGGTTACAGGCTCTTTACTTTTTTATAGAAATAGAGGAAGTGCTGTACCTTACTTTAATCGTTTCTTTAATTAGTATTTTGTCATATAAATTTTCAAAGGCAGTTGAAAAAATTTGGTTTGGACTTGCATTTTTCTTGAGTCAAATAATTCCAAATATCTTACTTACAATTATTTTTTACTTAATTCTTACTCCACTTTCATTATTAAGCAAACTTTTTAGAGCTAAGACAGATTTTGAATCCTTGAACAATAAAGAAACACTATATAGGAGCAAATTAAGAGAATTTAAAAAAGAGAGCTTTAAGAGAACATGGTGACAAACGTATTTATATTAAAAACCTGTCGTTAAATATTTTTTTATGAGCTTTCCAATATCTTGGACTTCATAAACTTCCTTAAGATCATTTTCTTCAAAACCATAGAATGCCCCAAAGGTATTATATGGGTCAAAACTTTTATTGCTTCTAAACCCATGGTCTCCAACAACTATTATCTTGGTGTTAACTTTAGAAGTCAGATCCAATAAGAGGCGGCTAAACTTTTCTGATGTAAACTTCCAAAATTCAATGTAATCTTCCGTGCTGTTTCCCCTATATTCAAATTCATTTTTATATCTAAACGGGGAATGCGGTAAATGAAAATGATAGTAGACAAAATCATTCTCAGAAATAATTTCATTATTAAATTTTGTAAAAACATCTTCTCTAAAGCGGTCTATTTTATATTTATTATCAATTCTAGTAATAACACTCTTTGACAGAATATCATAAAACAATGTGCTATTATCCAAAAAAGAAAAAAGTGAAGTAAATGAACCTAGGTTTCGGAAGCTATTTGAATTTTCATATTCCCACTTTGGCAGAAACTTATCACTCCTAGGTGAGTTAAAGTTGAAGACACCGTATGACTCAATTTTATTATTACTTTTCTTTAAATCATTAATTAATTTCGAATTATAATAGGTGCTTAAGTCAATCAGGTTTGAGGTCCAATCCCTATCAATTTCTGATTTAATTTCTCCGTAGTTAAATAATGAGTTTATACTCCTATTAGTGAAAGTTGAGCTAGAATAAAAACTGTTTTTGACAATCCAATTACGCTTAACCAATTCTTCTGAAAAAAAATGAGGATCACTATTGGGTAAATAACCATTTACTTCATCAGGAGAAGCATACTCATCAAGAACTATAAGCACTAGAGAGAAAGGGTGTTTCTTTTCTTTTATAGAATTTGAAATAATTTCATTATTTCCGTTCATTTTACTATTATATTCTTGAGGGTTTATTAGTAAAACGATTATAAAAATTATTAAGAATGTTTTTAGCTTTTTTTCATTTATAAAATGAAAAAAGCTTGAAATTAATAACAACAGTAAAAAACTATAATGTATCCTCCACATTGATGGAACAGGTTGGCTGTTATAATTAATTCCTAGCTCATACAGAGCAATCATCAAAGCATCATGAAAATATATAACATAAAAGGACGAAACGAGAATAGGAATAATAATAAACCTTAACCTCCCCTTAAGTAAGTTTTCGATTAATAAAATAATTAGCAGAAACCCAACAACGTTAAAGATATCATTCAGACCACTAAGCTTTATTAAGAAAAAAGGTGTAATCAATAGAGTGTATAAATAAAACGTTTTTCTTGAAAAACTAAAAGTAGGTAACAAGAAGACAATAATCTGTGATAAAATCCAATAAATAATTAATGAAGAAGGTGAGTTGTACAAAACAATAAGAAATATAAATGGTATTAAAGCATCTTTGATTTCAATGTGTTTTTTTTTCAATTTTAATAATTAAAACACTAATTGTGAACATTATAAAAGGGAGTAAATTAAAGTTGTAAATTAAGTTATCAGGTTTACTTAAATCTTTTATAAATAAAAACTCTAAATTTTGAAAGCCAAAGAAACTCAAAACAGCAAAATAAATACTTATTAAAAAAGGTAGTTGGATTAAAAAAGGAACAATCTCAACTATTCTGTACAAAGGGTTAAAGCTGTATTTCTCATGAAGCCTTAGGATGTCTGCTTTATTGACCTTTCCGGTCTTTTTAATAGACTTCTCTTTTGATGTAATAAACTTGTTGAACTTTATGGCTCCGGACAGCATTTGACTCAAGGACCCTTCAATAACTTTAATTAATGCACCATTTAATAAAGCGATAAAAAGTATTGTGATAAAAAAACTATCACTTGAACTGAAAATAGATGACAAAAACTTTTCGTAAACTAAAACCATTAACGAGATGCCATTATATATTCAACAATTTTTTTAGCAGAACTACCCTCACCATAAAGGTACCTTTTTTTTGTTTTATTTATTGATTCAAAAAAGGCTTTGTTATCTTTTAGCGCATCTATTTCCTTACCTAGTTGCTTAATATTCTTTTTTTTAAGGACAGATCCTATTGAATTTTGATTTTGTGTTGACCAGCTTTTTCCAGTAAGGTCTAATTCATATTCATTTAGACTGGATTCATTGATATCAAGAGTAATCACGGGCTTAGAGGTTAAAAAAGAATAATCGAACCTAATTGAAGAAGTATCAGAAATTAAAACAAAAGATTTTGAAAAAGATAAGGTAGGATCGATAGACTCATCCCAATTTATATTAGGATATTGGTTACATTTTAATTTAAAATTTTCAATGAATTCTTTCTCTGAAATTAATGACTGAGGGTGAGGCCTAATAATTACCTTATAGCCTTTTACTGTTTCTAAAATTTTAGACCCATAGTTTTTCAGAAGACCCTTGTCTCCCCAAGATGATGCAATTAAAACAGAATCGGGTGCTTGATTATGTTTTATAATTTGATTCTTGAGAACATCAAAGTAAGGTAGACCAACCTTAATTAATTTTTTTGTCTTCAGTCCCCTGATCTTCTCAATTTTCTTAATAGATTCATTTTGGAAATCACCAACTGTTAGAACTGTGTCATATGAATCTAGCGACCCCTTTTTATAATAGGAGATATCACTAATTGAATGCCAGACATGAATTAATTCCTTTACATTTTTTGGTTTTTTTAAGGGATAGTCTTTATTTCCTATATTCGGTGTAGTGGCGAGTAGAATTTTAGTGGCAATGGATTTAAACTTTAAATGACCCATAAATCCAACACCTAAAAAAAATGAATTAATATATTTAGAGTTTATATTAAGTATATCATCCTCATAGTCTAAAGTAAAATAATTAAAACTTATTTCATTTCGAATTAATTCCTCAATAATTGGCTGAAAAGTGTTTTTGTATTGATTTCCCTCAGAGAACACACCAATCATTAGATCTTTTTCTTCTCCAGCAATGCTTTTTCTATAAAAAATTTTTTGGATGGAATAAATTATATATCCAATTAAACTAATTATTAAGTTAACAATTGCACCCCCCGTGCCTGGGTCAATATAAAGAATCATATATTATGTCTTTAGGGTTTATCTTTACAGGATTATTTTTTAATCTCTCAAGATTTATACTGTTTGAATATTTCGCAACATCAAGATCTTTTATTTCTTTTAAATCTAAATTAAAACCCATTTGTTGCTTAATTTTTTTAAAAAGAAGAATAAAATCCTTCTTGTCCCTTATGTTTAGAACATCTAGTAAAGCTTTTCTGTTTGAACTTTTTATAGAGTTGAAGTTCAAATCAATAAATTTTTCAAAGAAGATACTTACGGCCTGTCCATGACAAATAGAGTGGTTGTATGTTAAGTAATAGCTAAAAGCGTGAGGGGCTGTAGTTTTGGTTATATTTATTGCTTTGCCTGACAGCGAGGAAGCTTTTAACAAAAGTTCTCGATCATATCTGCTTAGTGAATCCAAACTATTTAAACACTTAGAGATTAAGCTGATAGACTCTATTGCAAAGCTTGAGCTTTCAGGTGTATTATTTATTGACCATAAAGATTCTATTGACTGACATAGAGAGTCCATTATCGAACAATAGGACACATGACCATTTAAGTTTAATGTATAATCAGGGTCTAATACCACATCATTAGGAATTAAGTTTTTAGACTCTATAGAAAACTTTTCGCCATCTTTGTAAATAACAGCAAAACTTGTAGAATCAGAACCTGAGCCAAATGTAGTTGGAATGCATAAATGATAAATTGAGTTTTTTGTCGAGGGCCTATTAAAAACTTCATCAAAACTATTTAGATTCCAAGCTGAAGAAATTAGCTTTGACACATCTATTACCGTTCCACCACCATACGAAATAATTAAATCATAATTTTTACTGTTTTGCTCTAAAAAGTGTTTGATTTCATTAAAGTCAGGATATAGTTTAGAATACCTCCATACCTTAACATCATAATTTTCTTTCAGATTATTTATAACATCTAAGAAGGGACTTTGAAGGTATGATTTTTTTCCAGTAACAATTAATATCATTGTTGGACTTAACTGTTTTATTTTACTAGTAATTAATTCCAACTTATTGATTATATAATTTTGAAAAATTCTCTTTTTGTTTTTTAGGAGACTCACTAGGTCTTCCCAAATCATTTCTAGAAAAACTTTCTATTTGAATTTCAACAAAGCAAGGGACGCTAGAGGTGTCCTCAATATTATCAAAGAATTCTGTCAAGTTTTTGAGAGTAGTAACTTTATAATATGATAAATAACCAAGAGAATTTGAAAGTTTCTTAAAATCAATGTTATTTCCTATTGAAGGCTGACCTCCAACAGATTCATGGGTGCCATTATTAAATAGTATATGATATAGACTGCCTGACGAGTGCTGTCCTATTATTCCTAATGATCCCATATGCATTATTATTGACCCATCACCATCCAAACAAAAAACCCTCTTTGAACTAAAATTAGAAATGCCTAATGCAATTTGACTTGAATGACCCATACCACCAATTGTAAAGAATTTGGGATTTGTATTTTTATTCTTTGACGAAATCTCATAAAGCTCTCTTGAAGTCTTTCCGGTTGTAGACACAACTATATCTTCTTTACCAATCTTGCTTAATAATAACTTGATACATTCCTCTCTATTTAAACTGGGAAAACTCGACGTCTTTTTATAATCATACTTATTAAAGGTCTTTGTTTTAACTAAAAGAGCATGTGGCTGACCAGTAGATTTTATTTTCTGAACTACATTTTTTAATTGATTAATTGCTCTATTGGTTTCAGGTTCTAAAACTTCAAAACTAATCTCTAAGAGACTCAATAAATCTTTAGTAATCTTACCTTGAAAAAAGTGTTGAGGCTCATCTTGGACCCCAGGTTCTCCTCTCCACCCAATAAAAAAAAGAACAGGAATATTAAAAACTGATTTGTGAACAAGTGAAGTGTAGGGGTTTATTATATTACCAAGACCAGAGTTCTGAAGATATACAAGGGGGATTTTATTGGTTGAAAGATTATATCCAATTGCTAAGCCTATTGAGGCTCCCTCATTAGAGCTAATTATATGATTGCTTTTTGCTGTATTTTCATCTATGCAGAAACAAAACTCCCTCAGAAGAGAGTCAGGTATACCAGTAAAAAATTCAATACCATTTGATTTGATTGCATTATAAAATTCAAGCGGATTTATCATTTAGTGCCAGGAATTAAATTTAAAATTTCTTTTATAGGCATAAATAAATTATTAGCCTCATGTGACCTGCTGTTTTTAAGGATAGTTTCGGCTGCTTTTTTCATTGCGGGGTAGGAAGATCTTAACATATGATTTGCATAAATAACAATATTAACCCCCCATTTTGCAAACTCAGCTTCTTTGATATGATTGAATGTTGATGGGACAACTACTAATGGAGTTGACGAATCTACCTTTCTAAATTCTTTACAAAACATTTTAATATCATCTCCTGATCTTTCTTTACTATGAATCATTATAGCATCAGCGCCTGCATTAACATACTTGAGTGATCTTTCAAGAGCGTCTTCTATTGGCTTTCCCAGTATAAAGCTTTCAACCCTAGCTATTATCATAAAATCATTAGTAATTAGTGATTGTTTTCCAAGTTTAATTTTATTTGAAAAATTTTCAATTGTGTCTTGAGTTTGTTTTATCTCTGTACCAAAAAGTGAGTTTTTCTTCAAACCAGTTTTATCTTCAATTATAATAGCAGACACTCCCACTCTCTCTAGTGTTCTAATAGTAAAAACAAAATGTTCTACTTTTCCTCCAGTATCTCCATCAAAGATTATGGGTTTTGTAGTGGTTTCTAACATATCATTAATCGAGTGCATTCTTGTTGTAAGATCTACAGCTTCAATGTCAGGCTTACCTTTGGATGTAGAATCTGTAAGACTGCTTGACCACATTCCATCAAACTCACGCATTATTCCGTTTACTTTAACTTTAATATTTTCAACAATTAAACCTGTCAGGCCAGAGTGAGACTCAAGTATTTTGACTATGTCTTTTGATTCAATTAATCTTTTTAGTCTATTTCTTCTGAGTTCAGGCGTTGTTCCAATATCCTTGATTTTCTCATTTAACATAGATGAATTTATCCCACGTGTGTAGGGTACATCAACAACCACTCCTCCCCATTCACCAAGAGTTTTGATTACACGTTGTCGTATTTTTTTTTGAACACCTTTTTTCCAATCATCTCCATGAACAACATAATCAGGCTTAATTAATTTTAGATTTTCAGTATAGTCTAAGGTTTCTTGTTTAATAATCTTACTCACACCTTTAATATTGTCCAAGATTTCTTTTCTTTGAGTATAGGAAAGATAGGGAAGCCTCTTGTATGATGCTATCGCTTTGTCAGTAAGAAGCCCAATAATAACTTCGCCAAGTTTATTGCCCTCTCGAATAATATTTAAATGCCCTGGATGAATAATATCTGCAGACATACCAATATATACTTTTTTTGAATTTTTTTTCAAATGAAAAGGACTGTTTTTTTTAGATTTTACAGTTCTAGTAAATATAGAAAATTTATGAACAACTTTTTTAAAATACTAAATGCCAATTTCAGCAATTAATAATGGTTCTGAAATATTTACCTGAAGGAGTTTGTGTGTGTTTTTGGGAATAACTCTTAATAATAAAACATTCTCTCATTATTCATAAAATAAAAAACAGAATAAACATGGGAATGGTTATAAAAAAACTAATGCACATCCTTTCACCAAAGCTTACATCATCTTTATAGCCTCCCCACTTAGTAAAGGGCTGTCTAATTTTTCTTATTTTGTA
>MDTG01092816.1_pt1 | contig 10519 bp, 9 predicted proteins | sample 811421 | NCBI WGS metagenome assembly MDTG01 (sample SAMN05326645, study PRJNA326480) | marine metagenome | isolation source: seawater | place: Pacific Ocean: South East | collected 2011
CCATGCCGCTCAACCTGACCAAGATCGCTTTCGGTGCGCAGACCTATGGCGATATCGAGAACTGGTACGCCGCGCGGCGCAGCCCCAATCTGACCACGCGCTATCGCCCGACAAAGTGGGAAGAATGCATCGGCGGGTCGCTCTACTGGATTCACCAGCACAGCATCGTGGCACGCAGCGAGATCCTCGGGTTCAGCGAGACCAGCGACGGGCGCTGGTCGATCGACCTCAAGCCCGAACTCGTCCGCGTCCATCCGCGCCCCAAGCGTGCGCACCAGGGCTGGCGCTATCTCAAGGGCGAACCCCCGCGCGACCTCGCCCCCGGCGAGGATATCGGCGATGCGCTGCCGGGCAAGCTGGCGGGCAAGCTCGAACGGCTCGGCTTGATCTGACCGCACGCGGCGGCGCGGAATGGAACATCCGGGCGGGGCAGTCCGTTGGTAGGGCAAAGGAGAAACAACTTATGCCCGAACGCCAATCGCTTCACCCCGACAACGAACTGATCGCCGAGATGACCGAGAATGCGACCCCGTCGCAGCAGGGTTCCTCCGGCGGCGAAGTGAACCGCCAGGTCGGCAAACGCGGCGAGCTGAACAGCGCGACCGATCCCGACAATCGCGAACCCGAAACGGGTTCGGACAATCCCGCGCAGGATGCGCAGAAGGGCGACAAGACGCTGGCCGCCATGCAGGACTCCCGCGGCTGATTCCTCGCCCATGACCGATAGTGCAGCGCCCCGCCCTTCCCGGCGGGGCGTTTGCGTTCAGGCCGCGGTTTTCTCCGCCACGCGGCGCAGCGCGTCGGCATAGGCTTCGGCCGGCTGCGCGCCGGGGATCATGAACTTGTTCTCCACCACCATGGCGGGCACGCCGGTGATGTTGAGGTCCCACGCCGCGCGTTCTTCCGCGCGGACCTTGTGCGCCAGCTCCTCGCTGGCCAGAGCCGCGCGCGCAGCGGTGCGGTCGAAACCCTCTTCCTCGGCGATGTCGAGCAGCACTGCGTCATCGCCCAGCGCGCGGCGGTGGTTGAAGTGCGCGCGGAACAGCGCGAGCTTGAGCGCGGTCTGGCGCTGCGGGCCATGTTCCTCGCCCGCCCAGGTCAGCAGCTTGTGCGCCGCGAAAGTGTTCCACATCATGCCCGTGGGTTCGGGGTCGCCACCCTCGTAATCGAGCGAGACACCGGCATTTACCGCGGCCTCGCGCATGCGCCCCTGCACCGCTTTCGACTGTTCGGTCGTGGTGCCGTACTTGCGCGCGATATGCGCGGTGCGCTCCTCGCCTTCGGGGGCCATGTCGGGATTGAGTTCGAAAGCGTGCCAGCGGATATCGGCCTCGATCTCGCCCTCGAGCTGCGCGAGGCCCTTCTGCAGGCTGCCCCAGCCGACGAGGCACCAGGGGCACATGACATCGGACCAGATATCGATCCGCAGGGTTCTTGTTTCGCTCATTGCTCGATCCACCATTGCATGAGGTGATGCGCGATCGCGTGCGGCGGCGGGGCGACGAAGGGCCCATCGCCCGCCATCGCCGCCTGCACCTGCGCGCGAGTGAAGAATTCGACTTCGGCCATCTCGGTCTCGTCGATCGTCAGTTCGTCGCTGTCGGTATGGCTGTGGCAGCCGATCATCAGCTGGCTGGGGAACGGCCACGGCTGGCTGGCGACATAGGTCACGTCGCGCACCCGCACGCCGGCTTCTTCCAGCACTTCGCGCGCGACGGCTTCCTCGATGCTTTCGCCCGGTTCGACAAAGCCCGCCAGCGCGGAGAAGCGCCCTTCGGGCCAGCCGAGCCCGCGGCCCAGCATCAGCCGGCCTTCGTGTTCGACCAGCATGATCGTGACCGGGTCGGTGCGCGGGAAATGGCTCGCTTCGCAGGCGGTGCAATTGCGCTGCCAGCCGCCCTTGGCAAGTTTGGTATCGCCGCCGCACTGCGCACAGAACCGGTGCCGCGCATGCCAGTCGGTCAGGCTGCGCGCACCGCCATACAGCGCCAGGTCGTCGGGCGGCAGCGTCGCCATCAGCGACCACAGCTGCGGGTTCGCCATGCGCGGGGTGGCGTCGCCGCGCGGCGGAACCGCGGCGAAGCAGGCCTTGCCCTCGTCCAACCCGAGGAAGCACAGCTCGGCATCTTCGGGCACGTCGGCCAGCGTGCCCCAGACCAGCCGGTTGCTATCGTCGAGCGCGGGAATCAGCCCGTCGAGCGCGAGCACCCGCGCCTTCCAGTTCATGTATCCCGCCAGCCGTTCGGGGTCGGCGCGGACGTGATCGGCGCGGTCGAGCCGCGACCCGGTAAACGACAGCACGGTTTACGCCTTCGCCCCCTGCATCGCGGCCAGATCGGCGGTCACCGCTTCGGGGAAGCCTTCGTGGATGGGGTAGCTGTCCGACGGCATGAACTGCGTCATCAAATTGGCACGCAGCCCCGCCTTGTAATTGACGAAGGCGATCGTGCCTGCCGCGCCGCCCCAGCCATAGGACCCGTCGCTCACGCGGCCGCCCGCGCCAAAGCCCTGGCCTTCGACCCAGGTGCCTTCGGTGGTGGCGGTTTCGGGCAGCAGGTTGGACGTGCCCACGCGGACCGCGAGTTCGCCCATCACGCGCCTGCCCTCGATCACGCCGTAGCCGAGCAGCATCTGGAGGAAGCGGTCGTAGTCGCGCGGGCTGGAGACCAGCCCCGCCCCGCCGAAGGGGAACGGCGGCGGGTCGAGATAGATCGAGGCCCTGGCCGGGTCGACCGGCAGCGGCGTACCGTTCATGATGCCGTAATTGGTGGTGAAGCGGCCGATTTCGCTGTCGGGCACGGTGAACCAGGTGCTGGTCATCCCCGTGGGTTCGAAGATCCGCGTGCGCAGGAATTCGTCGAAGGCCATGCCCGAGGCGACCTCGATCACGCGGCCGAGCAGGTCGAGGCTGACCGAATAGCTCCACTTGGTCCCCGGCTGCAGCACCAGCGGCAGCTCGGCCAGCCGGTCGGCAAAGACATCGAGCCCCTCGACCGCCTTGGCACGGCCAAGCCCGGGGATCGGCATGCGGCTGACCTGGCCCGGGATCAGGCCCTGCTCGGCATAGGCCTCGGTAATCGGGCCCTTCTGGACGATGCCATAGCCGAGCCCCGCGGTGTGCGTGAGCAGCTGGCGGACGGTGATCGGCCGTTCGGCGGGGACCACATCGGTGACCGAGCCGTCATAGGTCTTCTGCACCTGCATGTCGGCGTAGGCGGGCAGCAATTCGGCGATCGGCTGGTCGAGCCCGAGCCGGCCCTCGTCGATCAGCATCATCGCGGCCATGCCGGTGATCGGCTTGGTCATCGAATAGATGCGGTAGAGGCTGTCGGCATCGGCCTGCGCCGCCCCGCCCAGCGCCAGCGTGCCGCGGGCGATCGTGAGCGGGTCCTGCCGGCCCCAGCCGAGCGTGGCGACCATATTGGCGACCTTGCGTTCGGACACGTATTTGTCCGCCAGCGCGGTGACCGCGGGCCAGCTGGCGGTACCCGCCTGCGCCTGCGCCATCGCCACCCGCCCCAGCGGCGCACCGGCGAGCGCAGCCCCCGCGGTCAGCCAGGCACCCCCGCGCAGCAGCGCGCGGCGGGACAGGTTGGGGGTGTCGAATTCGCGATAGGCCATTGACGTCTCTCCGGAAGCTCTTTGACGGGGTTCTGCGGGACCGGCGGCGGAGCGTCAATTGCGAATTGAAACGGTTGCATTCGGGCAGTGTCCTATCCATATAGGACACATGCTGAACCTCCTTTCGATCCTCCTCGGACTGCTCTCGCTCGTCATCGTCATCCCCGCGACCATCCCGCTGCTCGGCTGGGCGAACTGGCTGGCGCTGCCGCTGATCGTCCTCGGCGTGGTCGTCGGCCAGCTGTCCTCGACCAATGGCGGACGCAATTTCTGCCTCGTCGTGCTGCTGATCGCCGCAATCCGGCTGAGCATCGGCGGCGGGCTGATCTAGGACGCGCGCACCAGCCGCGCGGCCTTCGCGAACAGCGTCGGCAGCCCGGCCTCCTCGATCCGGTCGAGCGGCCACCATTCGCCCGGCCCCGCGGGCTGCGGCGCGTCGCGCTGCACCAGCACCGACAGTTCGAGCGCGGCATGCGTGAAGACATGCCGCACCACGCCCGCATTTTCCCATGCCCCCGCCAACGGCGGATCGGCGGTGCCATCGCCCTGCGCGCTCCAGCCGTCGTCGGGCAGCGCGCGCATCCCGCCCAGCATCCCCGTGCCCGCGCGGCGAACCAGCCACACCGCCCCGTCGCGCTCGATCCACCAGGCGCGGCCTTGGCGCAGCGGCTTGGCCTTGCGCGGCGCCTTGACCGGGAGGCGTGCGGGATCGCCCGCTGCGCGCGCCGCGCACGCCTGCGCCAGCGGGCACAGCAGGCACCTGGGATCGCGCGCGGTGCAGACGGTCGCACCCAGATCCATCATCGCCTGCGCGAAATCGCCCGCGCGCCGATCGGGGGTGATGCTGTCCGCGGCGCTGCGGATCGCCTTGCGCGCGCCGGGCAGCGGGTCCTCGATCGCGAACAGCCGGGCGACGACCCGCTCGACATTGGCATCGACCACCACCGCGCGCTGGCCGAAGGCGATCGCCGCCACCGCCGCAGCGGTGTAGGCGCCCAGCCCCGGCAATTCGCGCAAGTCCGTCTCGGTCGCGGGAAACCCGCCGCGCTCCGCCACGGCGCGCGCGCATTTCACCAGATTGCGCGCCCGCGAGTAATAGCCCAGCCCCGCCCACGCCGCCATGACGTCATCCTCGGGCGCGGCGGCCAGCGCCTCGACATCGGGCCAGCGCGCGGTGAAGGCTGCGAAATAGGGCTTCACCGCCGCCACCGTGGTCTGCTGCAGCATCACTTCGGACAGCCACACGCGATAGGGATCGGGCGGCGCCGCGCCGGGCCGCGCGCGCCACGGCAGGTCGCGCGCATGGCGATCGTACCAGGCAAGCAAAGTTTCGGAGACGGTGGCGGCCACGGCGCGCCTATGGCATGAGCATCGCCATCATGGAAAGCGACAAGACCAAGGGCGGCGCAAAGCCCCCGCGCGGCGCGAGATCGGGCGGCAAGCAGCCCGCGGCGAAGCAATACAGCCGCCCGCGCGGCGGCAGCGCCAAGCCGATCAGCGACCTGATGCCGCAGATCGGCCGCAGCGCGTTCCGCCGCTTCGGTTTCGTGCAGAGCTCGATCGTCAGCCGGTGGCCCGAAATCGTCGGCACCGTGCATGCGCGGACCTGTACCCCCGAAATGATCCGCTTTCCCCCCGGCGAGAAGTCCGAAGGGATCATGCACCTGGTGGTCAAACCCGCACATGCGCCGCTGGTGCAGCAGGTCATCCCCGAGATCATCGACCGCGTGAACCGCTTCTTCGGCTACCGCGCGGTGGCCCGCATCAAGCTGCGGCAAGGTGAGGTTAAGCCGCCGCCCGACAGGGAAAAGCCCAAGGCGCCGCCGTCGCTCAAGCCCATTCCGATGGAATTGGGCGACAGTCTGCGCGATATCGGCGATCCGGAACTGCGCACCGTGCTCGAATCGCTCGCGCGCAGCCTCGAATCGCAAGAGGATGGGAACGACAACAGGTGAAGACGAAAACCGCGATGATCGCTGCGCTGGCACTGGCCGGCGCGGGAACGCTGGCGCTTTCCGCCAGCGCGCAGGACCGGCCGATGCTGCCCGGCGGCAACTGGGCCGGAATGCTCGACGAAACCGATGGCGGACACCGCTTCGGCAATCCCGAAGCGAAGACCAGGCTGGTCGAATTCATGAGCTACACCTGCTCGCACTGCGCCACTTTCGCGCGCGAGGGCGATGGCGCGATCAAGCTGACGCTGGTTCCGACCGGGCGCTTCAGCTACGAAATCCGGCACCTGATCCGCGACCCGATCGACCTTACCGCCACACTGCTGACGCATTGCGGCGATCCCAAGAGGTTCGGCGGCAATCACGAAGCGATCATGTATCGCTATGACGAATGGATCGAGAAGGCGCGCCAGACCACGCAGGCGCAGCGGTCGCGCTGGCAGTTCGGCAGCCTGTCGGCGCGCTTCCAGGCGATCGCCAGCGATCTCGATTTCTACGACATCATGGAGACGCGCGGCTACGAACGTGCCGAGATCGACCAATGCCTGACCGACGAAGCCAAGGCCAGCGCGCTGGCCGACCGCTCGGCCGCCGATGCCGAACGCTACGGCATCACCGGCACGCCCAGCTTCGTGCTCGACGGCGAACTGCTCGAGGGAACGCATGACTGGTCCGCGCTCGAACCCCAGCTCGCCGACGCGCTCTAGCGGGCGAATGAACCGCCTTTTCGGGGGAAAGCCCTGTGGATACGCCGCGCGGCGGCTTCCCCTGCCCCCGCCCTCCGGCCTAGCCTTCGCCATCCAGACACGAGGAAACCGATGACCAAGACCCTGCGCTTCGCCTTTGCCGCCCCGCTCGCCCTGGCGCTTGCCGCCTGCGGATCGGGCGCCGAGCAGAGCGGCGAAATCCAAGGCGACGCAATCGCCGCCATTCCCGCGCCCGCGGGCAGCGAATGGCGCACCACCGCGGTGATGACCGAAGAAGGCGGCACGCTGGTCGGCAATCCCGACGCCCCGCTCAAGCTGGTCGAATACGGCTCGCTTACCTGCCCCACCTGCGCGCGCTTCTCGATGGAAGGCGGCGAACCGCTGCTCGAATATGTCGATAGCGGCGTGGTCAGCTTCGAATTGCGCCAGTTCGCCGTGCACGGCCCGCTTGACCTGCTGCTGCAGCGCATGACGCAATGCGGCCCGGTCGAAGCGGTGATCCCGCTGTCGGACCAGGTCTGGGCCAATTACGAAACCATCATGCAGCCGATCCAGGCCAACCAGGCGGCCTTCGAGACCGCGATGCAGCGCCCGATGGAAGAGCGTTTCGTGGTCGCCGCCGAACAGATGGGCTATCTCGATTTCTTCGCCGCGCGCGGGATCAGCGAAGACCAGGGCCGCCAGTGCCTGGCCGATGTCGGCGCGCTCGAGGACATGGCCAATTACACGCAGCGCTACAGCAGCGAATTCGACATCACCGGCACCCCGACCTTCGAACTCAACGGCAACAAGGTCGATGCCAACACCTGGGGCGCACTGGAACCCATTCTCCAGCGTGCCGGCGCCAGGTAAGTCCGGCACGGGGGGGGCATAGGCGCGGATGAAGATCTCGAAGCTCCGGCTGAGCGGCTTCAAGAGCTTCGTCGAACCTGCCACCTTGCATATCGAACCGGGGCTGACGGGGGTCGTCGGCCCCAATGGCTGCGGCAAGTCCAACCTGCTCGAGGCGATCCGCTGGGTGATGGGCGAAAACTCGCCCAAGTCGATGCGCTCGGGCGGGATGGAAGACGTCATCTTCGCGGGTACGCAGAGCCGCCCGCAGCGCGATTTCGCCGAAGTGGTGCTGCACGGCGCGGACGATGACGGCGACGAGATGGAAGTCGTCCGCCGGATCGAGCGCGGCGCGGGCAGCGCCTATCGCCTCAACGGACGCGATGTGCGCGCCAAGGACGTGGCGCTGATCTTCGCCGATGCCGCCACCGGGGCGCACAGCCCCGCGCTGGTCAGCCAGGGCAAGATCGCGCAGGTGATCGCCGCCAAGCCGACCGAACGCCGCCAGATGCTCGAGGAAGCCGCGGGAATCGCCGGACTGCATGTCCGTCGCCGCGATGCGGAAAGCAAGCTGCGCCAGACCGAGACCAATCTCGAACGGCTCGAGGACATCATGGCCGGGCTCGACAGCCAGATCGCCTCGCTCCGCCGGCAGGCGAAGCAGGCCGAGCGCTACCGGAAACTGTCCGACGAGATAAAGACCGCCGAGGCCCGGCTGGTCTTCGCGCGCTGGCGCGATGCCGCCGCGGCAGCCGAACAGGCCAAGGCCGCCGCCGCCGATGCCGAGGCGCGCGTGAACGAAGCGCAGACGGCCGCCGACGAGGCGCAGAAGGCGCAGCGCAGGGCCGCGGAAGCGCTGGCCGAAGCGCGCGAGGAACAGGCCGATCGCCGCGACGATGCCAGCGCGCATGGCCACCGCATGGCCGCGCTGACCAGCCAGCTCGAGGCCGCCGAACAGCGGCTGGCCGATCTCGACCGCCAGAAGGCGCGGCTCGAGGCCGATCGCGGCGATGCCGACCGCTTGACGCGGGACGCCGCCGAGGCGCTGTCGCGGCTCGAACGCGAGCTCTCCGAAAGCGAACAGGCGCTGGCCGCCGACGAGGAACGCCGCCCGGCGCTGGAACGCGGGCGCGAACAGGCCGAGCGCGACAGCCGCGCCGCCGAACTCGCGCTGGCGCGCGCGACAGCCGACAATGCCGGGGTCGAGGCTGAATGGCGCGTCGCCGAAGCTGCGATCGCGCAGGCGCGCACGCGGCTCGACCGGGTCGAGGCAGAGGCTCGGCGCATGGCCGAGCAACGCGCCGCGCTGGCGGGCGAGGATCCCGATGCCGATGTCGCCGCGGCGCGGGCGGCAGCGGAAGAAGCAGGCACGCGCCTCGGCGACCTGCGCGGCACGATCGAGACGATGCAGGCGCGCAAGGCGGAACTGCAGGCGGCCCGTGATACGGCATCGTCGCAGCTGGCCGAGGCCCGCGCCGAACTGTCGGGCGTCCAGCGCGAATGGGAAGCGCTGAAGCGCGACCGCGATGCACGCGAACGCGCCGCGGCCAAGCGCAGCGGGCGCCAGCAGGCAATCGACGGCGTGCGCGCGGCCAAGGGCTATGAACGCGCGGTGGCGGCGGCGCTGGGGCGCGATGGCAAGGCCTTGCTCGGCGCGCCCGATGGCGATGCCGAGGGGCGCTACTGGACCGGGGCCGAACCACCCGCGCCCGTCGATGGCAGCCTGTCCGCGCATGTCGAGAGCGCGCCGCAGGAATTGCGCGCGCTGCTGGCGCTGGTCCAGGTTGCCGACGAGGATGACGGCCGCGCGCTCGCGCCGGGCCATGCGCTGGTCACCACCGACGGGCAATTGCGCCGCTGGGACGGGCTGGTGGTGCGCGGCGAAGGTTCGGCCGAAGCCGCGCGGCTGGAGGCGGAAAACCGCTTTGCCGAGCTCGATGCACACCTGCCGGCGCTGCGCGAAGCTGCGGAGGACGCACAGGCCGCGCTCGACACTGCGGGCGAGGAACTGGCGCAGTTGCAGCGCGATCTCGTCGCGCGCGAACGCGAGCTGGCGGGCGCTGCGGATGCCGAACGCCAGGCGCTGCGCACGCTCGACCAGGCCGAGGCGGCGCGCGAACGGCTGGCCGCGCGGCTCGAGGAACTCGCACGCAGCGAAAACGAACAGGGCGAGCTGATCGCCGCGGCTACCGCCGAACTCGATGCCGCGCAGGCGCGGCGCGATGCGCTGCCCGATCCCGCAGCGGGGCGCGCCGCGCTCGAAGCCGCGCGCGCAAAGAACGAGGCGGCGCGGGCGACCTTGCAGGCGCGTGCCGCCGAACTCGCCAGCCACGACCAGGCGCTGGCGGTCGCACGCGAGCGCGCCGCAGCGCAGCGCAGCGACATGGCCAATTGGCAGGCGCGCAGCGGCGATGCCGCGCGGCGGCTGTCCGACATGGAAATCCGCGCCGAGGAAATAGAGCAGGAACGCGCGGTGACCGCGGCCAAGCCCGAGGGGCTGATGCGCGAGATCGAACAGGGCGACCAGGTCCGCGAGCGGTTGACGCGCGCGCTTTCGGAAGCCGAACAGGCGGTCAGCGCCGCCAGCGCGCAGGCGCAGCAGGCCGACAAGGACTTTTCCGTAGCCAATGAAGCGCTGGCCAGGGCGCGCGAAAGCCGCGCCGGCCTGGCCGAGCGCGCCGAGAACCAGGATAGCCGCCGGATCGAGATGGCGCGCGTGTCGGGAGAGCGTTTCCAGTGCCCGCCCCCGCTGCTGCCGCAGCGCTATGAATTCGACGAGGAAGCGATTGCCGCAGCGGAGGCGGAGAGCGAGGAGATGGACCGGCTCACCGCCAGCCGCGAGCGGATCGGACCGGTCAATCTGGTGGCCGCGGAAGAACTCGAACGGATCGAGAGCGAGCATGGCAGCAATGCCGCCGAGCAGGAGGAACTGCGCGAGGCGGTCAGCCGGCTGCGCGGGTCGATCGGCAATCTCAACCGCGAGGGGCGCGAACGCCTGCGCGCCGCGTTCGAACAGGTCAACGACCACTTCAAGCGCTTGTTCATGCGGCTGTTCGAAGGTGGTGAAGCGCATCTCGCGCTGATCGACAGCGACGATCCGCTCGAAGCTGGCCTCGAGATCTTCGCGCAGCCGCCGGGCAAGAAGCTGCAATCGCTCACGCTGCTGTCGGGCGGCGAACAGGCGCTGACCGCGACCGCGCTGATCTTCGCGCTGTTCCTGACCAATCCGGCGCCGATCTGCGTGCTCGACGAGGTCGATGCGCCATTGGACGATGCCAATATCGACCGCTTCTGCGACCTGCTCGAGGCGATGACGCAGGAGACCACGACCCGCTACCTGATCGTCACGCATAATGCCGTGACCATGAGCCGGATGCACCGCCTGTTCGGCGTGACCATGATCGAGAA
>MDTG01129524.1_pt1 | contig 10519 bp, 7 predicted proteins | sample 811421 | NCBI WGS metagenome assembly MDTG01 (sample SAMN05326645, study PRJNA326480) | marine metagenome | isolation source: seawater | place: Pacific Ocean: South East | collected 2011
ACATCACTGGCTCCAAACTTTTCTGGAACTTCCTCCTCTTCTCCTTCTGCAGGCATTGCATAAGGGTCTACATTTGGATCCATCATCATTTTAACCTCATTCGTAACAGAGGCTAGGTTACTAAATTGTCCTTTAGGATTAAGGTTTGCAAAAAATGTGTTTGGAAAAGCAAGTAAAATATGAAGGTGTTTTGAGTAATATAGATAATTTAAAAAAATTAAAATCCCAATAATATGTGCCCACCATGCAGTTTTTTCTATAATTTTTAATTCCTCTAAAGAAAAACCTGAAAACCAAGGGGCTACAATTTGACTAATAGGATTTCCAACTCCTACTTCTTGAAAAGGATGATCAGTTGCATTCATGATAATAAATAATGACATCAATACAATTTCAAAATAAAGAATAAGATTCCCATCGTTTTTAGGCCATCCGTCCATCTCTTTGCTCATAAATCTTTTCAACTGAACTATATTCCTTCGCAACCAAAATAAAATAACGGCAACTAAAACTAAGAAAGCTAGGATTTCAAAGGACCCAATCAAAAACCCATAGATAGTTTTTCCCAAAAGGGGTGCAAAAACTCGATGTGTTCCAAATAAACCATCAATAATGATTTCTAAAACTTCAATGTTAATAATAACAAACCCAACATAAACAACAACGTGTAAAAGCCCTGCAAAAGGTCTGCTAACCATCTTTGATTGCCCTAAAGCAATTCTAGCCATATTTTTCCAACGCTCTATTTTATGATCTGATCTATCTAGGTCTTTTCCAAGTTTGATATTTCTAATTAGCTTGCGAACATTGACAAAAAAAAATCCAATTCCAGCTAATAATACTATTGCAAAAAACATATTCGATAAATAATCCATATATGAAATTCTATTTATTTCGCAAATTCAAATCTGTAGCAAGATCTAATAAATTATTTATTAGATTTATTTGTCTGTCCTTCGTTGTAAGGTTTTGCTTTTTTACCAAATAATGAAAAATGCACAAACCTTTTTGGATGTAACTTCATCTCATTTAACAATTCTTCTAACTCTTTAGAAGCATTGGTTAAATTTTTATACATGGTATCATCGGTCATCAATTTACCCACTGTTCCTTGCCCATTTTCTATGGTTGAAAGTAGTCCATTGACATTATCTAAAGTTGTTTGAAAAGTTTTTATCATTTCTCCAAAATTAGAATTTACCAATGTATCTGAAACCTTTGCGAAATTTGCTGTGATTTTTTTAGTATTCTGAAGTGTAACATTAATATCTACTTTACTTGAATCTATCAATGAATTAAAGGAATTCAAACTACCATTGATTGTTTCAACTGTAGCTTCCAAATTTAAAATAGTTCTTTTAAAACTATCTCTAGATTTTAAGTCAAGAACATCATTTAGTGCAATCAATAATGAATCTGCTCCAATAATCGCTCTTTCTACTTTCGTTTTTAACGGATTTAATGTCTCTCCTACAGAAGTGAAAATATCTGATTCTACTTTTCCAACCAAAGAATCTCCCGAAACCGCCAGATCACCCTCGTAACTTGGAATAATTGCTAAAGATTCTCCACCGATAATACTCGTAGAATAAATTTTAGCAATACTATTTTTTGAAAATTCAAAATCGTTGTCAAGAGATATTGTAACAACTAATTTCCCCCTTTTTGTAGGCTCTGTGTTAAAAGTAATCTCTGAAACTCTACCAACCTGCAATCCATTTATAGTTACAATACTAGTTTTGTTAAGACCCTGAATATTGTCATATTCTACATAAAAAACTCTAGAGGTAGCTTCTAACAAGTTTTGGCCTTTAAGAAAATTGAATCCCCAATAGCCTAAACATAAAATTATGACTACAGCAATACCTGTTTTTAACTCTTTAGACATAGATTAATTATTTATATTACAATATTACCACTATTTTTTTTGAAAAATGGGGTGGATCTAATTCAAAATTTCTGAAAGAGATATCCTATTTTTACCTTTAAAAGCAGCTAAAAAAGAATCTGAATAACCTTTTTGCTTTGCTTTTAATAAGAATTTTTTTGCTTTTTTATAACTATTGGTAATTCCATAATAGTATTTGTAATAAGACCCTACTTTGACTCTTTCCACATTTTTTAGGCCTTTGAAATTATAAGAGGTTTCTTTAATTTTATTTCTACTTGAAGCGATTTGAATTTTAAAAATCACCTCTTCATTTTTTGTGTTTTTTTCCTCTAAAATATCTGATTTACTAATCTCAATCACCCCTGAAGATTGCTCTTTCAAATCTATAGTATTTAATTTCAATTGTTGATGATATTTTATAATTGACTTTGCTATTTCTTTGGCCATTTTCTGTTGTCCACTTTTAGAATTTAAAAACCTTCCTTCATTCTTATTAGTAAGAAATCCTAATTCTACTAATACGCTTGGCATAAATGTTTGATGTAGGACAACAAATCCCGCTTGTTTTACTCCTCTGTTTCTTCTTTTTAATGATTTCGTTAAATTTTCTTGAATATCTGCCGCTAATAAAAAACTTTTGTCCAGATTTTCTTCTTGCATTAAACTAAGTCCTAAAAAGGATTCTTCTGAATTAGGATCAAACCCTTTATACCTTTCTTTATAATTTTCTTCTAGAGAAATTACTGCATTCTCTCGTTTTGCCACTTCAAAATTTCTTTTGTTGGCATGTAATCCTAAAACAAAAGTACTAGCACCGTAAGCATTGGAATTATGAGCATCACAATGTATGGAAACAAATAAATTTGCCTTTGATCTATTGGCAATCTCTCCTCTTTTCCATAAATTTATTAGAACATCTGTATCTCTTGTGTAAATAACTCTAATATCCTCTTCTTTCTGAAGTTGTTTCCCAATTTCTTTTACAACCTTTAAAACAATATTTTTTTCTAGATATCCGTTTCCAGTATTTCCAGGATCTGATCCTCCATGACCAGCATCTAAAACAACTGTAAACATTTGATTCTGTGAAAATAATTTCGATGAGTTTAGTAAAAAAAAAGAAAAAAGAAAAAGGAACACAAAGCTTGTCTCAGTTCTTAATTTGCTCTTATATGTAGGTTGTATCAACAAAATTTAACTAATTTTGGCTTTTCAAATTTGGCTTTTCAAATATTGAAGCATACTTTTACTCACATACAAAAATAGCATATTAAATATTGCAATCAAATCTGTCCTACATACTTTTACCGTTACTTTTATTAATTTCTCAAATAAATGTAAAGAGCCAGGATATAAAGCCGAAAGGGAAATCGATTCCTAGAATCACTAAAGATACCCCCCCAAAATTTAATTTAGATTCAAAAAAAACAATTAATAATGATAGTTTACTTATAAAAAAAAATGACAGTATTAAAACAGACAGTATTAAGCCAAAGGAAGCCATCACAGATTTAATTACTCATATTGCAAAAGACTATACAACTCAAAATGCTAAAGACAAAACAGTAACACTTTATAATGAAGCTCATGTTACGTATACTGACATTGACTTAAAAGCTGGAATTATTGTGGTTGATTATCTTAAAAACACGCTATTTGCTAAAGGAATAAGGGACAGTACGGGATATTATCAAAAACCAATATTTAAACAAGGAACACAAGAATCAGAGCAAGATTCCATGTTGTATAACTTCAAAACAAAAAAAGCAATTATCTATGGTATAAAAACGAAACAGGAGCCAGGAATATTTGTTTTGGGAAATAGAGCAAAACGCGTAAATGATTCTACAATTTATATGCGCAAAATTAGATTTACCACCTCAGACAAAGAAGACCCAGATTATTATATTGGGGTCAAGAAGGCGAAAGTAGTTCCTAATAAAAAAATTGTAGCTGGATTGAGTAATCTTGTCATTGCTGATGTTCCAACCCCTGTTTTTTTACCGTTTGCATATTTTCCTTTGGGTAAAAACAGATCCTCAGGATTTATTTTCCCAGCTTTGCAAACTAGCACCTCTAACAGAGGTATTGGATTCCAAAACGGAGGATATTATTTTGCGGTTAATGATTATGTTGATTTGGAATTATTAGGGGATGTTTATTCTAATGGTAGCTGGGGGTTTAGAACTAGATCTCAATACTATTTACGTTATAAATTCTCTGGGAATTTTAATTTAAGTTTTGAGAAAATAATTCAAAGCACTAGAGGTTTTGATGATTTTTCTGAGGCAACAAATTTTAATCTAAGATGGAGTCATAGACAAGATCCTAAATCAAGTCCTAATTCTAATTTTGGAGCCTCAGTAAATTTAGGAAGTAGTCAGTACTTTAGACAATCTCTAAATGAGTTTAACAATTCTAATTTTTTAACCAATACCTTTAATTCGTCTATTTCTTATCAAAAAACGTTTACTGGTACTCCGTTTAACTTAAATATGAATGCCACACATTCTCAAAATACAAACACAGGCTCAGTGACCATGGCCCTTCCTTCTCTTCAATTATCCATGAGTAGAATTTATCCTCTAGCTGGCAAGGGAGGGATTAAAAAGAATCCTCTTCAAAAAATGGGATTAACTTATAACATGCAAGGAGAGTATAGAATAGATACAACTGAAGATGAATTTTTTACTCCTAAAATGTTTGAAACTGCTAAAGCTGGAGTTCAACATAGAGCGGATGCTAGTACCAATATTAGCATATTAAATTATTTTTCTTTGTCACCAAGTATAAATTACAGAGAGGTCTGGAGTTTTAAGAATATTGAAAAAAGTTATGACCCTAGTTCACAAAATACAGATGGATCTTTTGGAACAGTCGTAACTGACACCATAAGCAAGTTTAGTAATTTTAGAGAATATAGTTCCTCTTTGAGTTTATCAACGAATATTTATGGAACCTTTACTTTTAAAAAAGGAAGATTAAAAGCTATAAGACATACCATCAGACCATCAATTTCTTATTCTTACAGACCAGATTTTGCTGACAGATACAATAAAACTATAAAAAGTAATTTAGAGGGTACAGAATTTGAAACCTATTCTCCTTTTAGTGGTGGCACAAGTTTATACGGAACCCCAGGCAATGGCTTAAGTAATTCTATTGGGATTTCTATAAACAATGTTGTTGAAGGTAAATTAGCCCCTAAGGATCCCGACAGTGATGAAGAAGATGAGAAAATTACTATTTTAAATAACTTAAATTTTAACTCTTCATATAACATAGCTGCAGACAGTTTGCGATGGTCTCCAGTAAATACTAGTATGGGAACCCGAATTTTCAAAGACAAACTAGCGATTAATTTAAATGCTACGTTTGATCCTTATCAAATAAATGATTCAGGGCAAAGAATAAATAAATTTGTGAAAGGCTTATTTCGCTTAACAAGGGCTAATTTAACTGCCAACTATTCTATCTCCAGTAGAGATTTAAAGGGAGAGAATGATAATGAAGCTTCGAATAAAAATTCTGGGAATGGTAATCAAAATACACCCGATGTATTAGGAAATAACATCAACCCAACCAACAGATTAAATTCTAACACTAGTAGTTCTTCCAATGGTAATGAGTCTGAAGAAGAAATAACTGAATTATATAGAGCCAAAATACCATGGAGATTAAATTTAGCATACTCAGCTGCGTATGCTAACAATGGAATTAGTAATATAGGAATTCAATCTCATTCAGTTATGTTTGGTGGAGATTTTGAGTTAAGTCCAAAATGGAAGATTGGTTTTTCTTCAGGGTATGATATTGAAAATGGTGGTTTTACATTTACAAGAATGAATTTTTCAAGAGACTTAGATAGTTGGAAAATAAATTTCAACTGGGTTCCTTTTGGCAACAATCAATCTTATGTATTCTTTATAGGGGTTAAATCATCGATATTGCAAGATCTGAAATACGAACAAAACAGACCCCCAAATAGAGTCTTATTTTAAAATAACTTACTCATGAAAAAAATAATCCAAACTTCAAAAGCTCCTGCTCCTATTGGTCCTTATAATCAAGCAGTCTTATCTGGAAATACATTATACACTTCTGGTCAGATTGCTATGGATCCCTCAACCGGAAAATTAGAATTGGGGTCTATTGAAGAAGAAACAACCTTAGTAATGGAAAACCTGAAAGCGGTTCTAAAAGCTGCTGAAATGACATTTGAAAATGTCGTGAAAACCTCTATTTTTATCTCTGATATGAAAAACTTTTCAGAAATTAATTCTATCTATGGGAGGTATTTCAACGAGAAAAGTGCACCCGCTAGAGAAACTGTAGAAGTAGCCAATTTACCTAAATTTGTAAATGTTGAAATTAGCATGATTGCCATGAAATAATTTAGAAGCGAAAACCTACACGAAGATTTGCAAATATACTCATGGAGCCATGTAGCGAAGGACCAACATCTAATGCCAAGTTCATCCCTTCACTTGCAGAGTAGTTGAGCCCAATCGGAATATAAAAAACTGGATCTTTTTTTTCATCAATCAAAAACACTTTAGTAATAATGTTTCTTGAACCATATTTTAATCCCGTATAAAAATTAATGTGATTTTCTTTGATTTTCCATGGATAAAATGTTCCCCCAAGCCCTACACTTAGAAGTCCTATTCCAAGCTCTCCAACAAGCTCATCAGTGATCATCCTTTCATAAGTAACTCCTACATAGGAACTCGTTCCCAAAATACTCAAGGAAATTGTATTCTTTTCTGTAATCAAATCTTGAGCATTCAAATGATTTAAAAAAAATAAGTAAATGATATAACTTGAGAAAAGTATTGAATTCTTCAATTTCATCTGGTCTTTATAGAGTGGTCAAATATAATGTAAATTCATAAAAAAAAGCTATCAATTCTTGATAGCTTTCATATATGTTTTTGACTACAATTATAGAGAGTCAGCATACTCTATTAAATCTATAATCTTAGTTGAATAACCTATTTCATTATCATACCAAGACACTACTTTAACAAAGTTGTCATTTAAAGCAATCCCTGCACTAGCATCAAACACAGATGTTCTTGTTTCTCCAACAAAATCTTGAGAAACAACAGGGTCTTCTGTATATCCTAAAACACCCACCATTGGTCCACTTTCAGAAGCAGACTTCATGGCTGAACAAATTTCTTCATAGGTTGCTTTTTTTTCTAATTTCACAGTTAAATCAACTACTGAAACATCCATTGTTGGAACACGAAAAGCCATTCCTGTTAGTTTACCAGATAACTCAGGGATTACTTTCCCAACAGCCTTTGCTGCCCCAGTAGAGGAAGGAATTATGTTGTGAATAGAGGCTCTTCCTCCTCTCCAATTTTTCATAGAAGGACCATCAACCGTTTTCTGAGTAGCTGTTGCTGCATGAACAGTAGTCATTAAACCCTCTACGATTCCAAAGTTATCGTTTAATACTTTTGATATGGGAGCTAAACAGTTTGTTGTACACGATGCATTTGAAAATATTTTTTGATCTGCCTGTAATTCACTATTGTTAACACCCATTACAAACATGGGGGCATGGTCTTTTGAAGGGGCTGATAAGACCACTTTTTTGGCACCCGCCTCTAAATGTTTTCCAGCAGATTCTTCTGTTAAAAAAAATCCTGTAGATTCAATAACATATTCTGCATCAACTTCATCCCATCTTAAATTTACTGGGTCTCTTTCGGCAGTAATTCTGATGGAATTACCATTGACAACTAGTTTTCCCTCTTTTACCTCTATTTCACCATCAAACTGACCATGAACAGAATCATACTTTAACATATACGCCAAATAGTCTACATCTAATAAATCATTGATTCCGACAATTTGTACATTGGGTCTATTGATTGCAGATCTAAAAGCTAATCTTCCTATTCTACCAAAACCGTTTATTCCTACTTTAATCATTTTTTATATTTACTTATTTATGTATGTTATGTTGACATAATATCAGACACTTTTAAAAGTTCTTTGTTAATTGAATGTCCTCCTTTAATTGCTTCTTCTAAATCTGTCGTTATTACAATATTATTTTTAAGACCAACCATTAGATTGGTTTTATTATCTAATAAAATTTCTACTGCTTTTACACCAAGCCTACTGGCCAAAACTCTATCAAAACATGAAGGAGAACCTCCTCTTTGCATATGGCCCAAAACAGAAACTCTAACATCATATTCAGGCATATTATCTTCTACATATTTGGCTAGTTCAAAAACATTTTTACCTGATTTATCTCCTTCAGCAACAACAACGATACTAGATGATTTTCCAGAACTTCTACTCTTCATTAATGATTCTAAAAGCCTATCTAATCCTAAATTTTCTTCTGGTATTAAAATTTCTTCTGCTCCTGCACCAACTCCTGCGTTTAATGCTATAAAACCTGCGTCTCTTCCCATAACTTCTACAAAAAATAATCTATTATGAGACGAAGCGGTATCTCTAATCTTATCAATGGCTTCTACAGCTGTATTGAGGGCAGTATCATATCCTAGAGTCCGAGAAGTTCCATAAATATCGTTGTCTATAGTTCCCGGAATTCCTATAACGGGATGACCGAATTCTTTGTTGAAAATTACCGCACCAGTAAAAGACCCATCTCCTCCAATCACGACTAGACCATCAATGTTTTGCTTAATGAGGTGATCATATGCTTTTTTTCTTCCTTCTGGAGTTCTAAACTCATCAGATCTGGCTGATTTTAATATGGTACCTCCCTTATTGATTATATTATTGACGCTTCGAGCAGTTAGAGTCACAAAATCACCATCAATCATCCCCTGGTAACCTCTGTAAATCCCAATACATGTTGTGTTGTAATAAGCACAAGTTCTGACGACTGATCTAATTGCTGCATTCATCCCTGGAGAATCTCCTCCAGAGGTCAAGACTGCTATTTTATTAATTTTTTTCATGTAACAAATGTAAAAATACTTATTAAAACTTACTTTAAATAATAAAAAAACGAAATCGATTTCGGTCAGTTAAATTTTAAAAAGCAATTTATTAGATTTTTAATTTAACAACCTACAAAATATAGAAAAAATGAATTTTAGTTGTCTTTTTTAAAGTTTAAAAGACTTTGATGACGAGACGTTGTAGAATCTTTCTTTTGGGTTCCATTTTTATTCTTATTTTTTTTCTTTAATCTAATCTTTTTCAACAAATCAGAAAGCGAATTGAAATTAACTTGATAAGACAATCCGATACCTTGAGTATATCCCTCCTCTTGAGCAGAATACTGAATTTCATTTTGTCTATTAAAAATGACTCCTCTAAAATTTCCTGCCTCATTTAATAATACCTCTACTTTTACTTCCCCTACAACACTTGACTGAGTTTGAGCACCCACAGGAACACCAACTTTACCATTCACAATAATATTCTTACTGATCTGTGTCGTTAAGGAAACATCTACTTGATTATCTATCGTAATATTGTCTTGAGGGTTTTGAACTCCACCTGAAGTATATCCAACATCTAATCTTACTGTATTACTACTTATGATATCTGAAAGAATTGAGCCGATAGCGTTAGAGGTTGTTCCTGTCAATAAATCTCCTCCATTGATATTTCCTCCATTCGGATTTGCAAAAGTTCCTGCTGCGAGTAATGTTAAAAACTGACGCATTTTTGAGTTCACATCATTATCATTTAAGACAAAATCTAATTCAGAAGCAATCGTGGAATTCGAGTTTTGAATTTCAATATCAAATTCTTGTTTTGAATTAAATAAACTTCCGGAGATGTTCGTAATTAAATCTACAGGAATTTTTCGATTGGTATTAAAATTTTCTAATAATACCGCTGGATTTGCATTCGTAGTATAGACGGCTGTAACATTTAAATTTGCTTCAAATGGATTACCACTCCAAGAAATAGTTCCTCCTTTTAAGATGTTAAAAGGCTTGTTAATAATTCCACCATATTTAAAGTTATAGACTCCCTTATCGATAGTATAATCTCCAAACATGGCAAATTTACCATTCGTATTTATTTCTATTTGCAAATCTCCTGTACCTCGACCACTAAGTTCACTACCATTTACTTCATCAATTACAACTTGAGCTTTGGCATCTTTGGTAACCTCTAATTCTAGATTTAAAGAAACTCCTTCAATTGCTTCAATTGCTGTTTTTTCTTGTAATTCTTCTTGTGTTTTTTCAGATTTAAAATGAATTAATCTATAATTATCTACTGAGGCAATATCTTTTAATGGAATTACAAAGTTAGTATCGGGCATTGTTTTAGCATTAACATTGATCGTAATATTATTCGTTAAACCTGTAATACTGGCATTTCCTTGTATAAATCCGGTTCCATAATACAAAGCTTCGTCAGAATTATTTGTGTCTAAAATCAACAAATTAGGACTACCTATATCAATATTCAAAGCCCATTGATCAAAGTTTTGATGGGTAATACTTCCTTGTAAAACTCCCTTAGTAAAATATTTAGAATCTCGTAAATTTATTGTATTAAACTCAAAGGATTGACCATTTAAGCGAACTAAAGTATTCCCTTCGAAGTCATAATCTACATTTAAATAAGGAAATTGTAATCCAGAATTTTTTAAGGTAAGAATAC
>MDTG01134623.1_pt1 | contig 10519 bp, 9 predicted proteins | sample 811421 | NCBI WGS metagenome assembly MDTG01 (sample SAMN05326645, study PRJNA326480) | marine metagenome | isolation source: seawater | place: Pacific Ocean: South East | collected 2011
GAATCATTAATTTATGTTTTCCCATCTTTGGATGAAGGTTTTGGAATTCCATTAATTGAATCAATGAAATCAAAAGTTCCTGTAATCTGTTCAGATATTGAAATTTTTAAAGAGATAGGTAGAGATTCAGTCTTATATTTTAAGGCTAGTAATCATATTGATCTTTATGAAAAATTAAATATTCTTGTAAATGATAGTGATTTAAGAAAAAAACTTATCAAATTGGGAAAGGAAAATGTTAAAAGATTTAACAGGATTAATTTTTTAAAAGAATTTGAAAAAATCTACAACTAAAATATTACTTGCACATAGTTCCAATGATTTATACGGAGCTAGCAAAATATTATTAAATATTATTGAGCTTTTAATTAATGAAGGGCATAAAGTGTACTTGTTTCTTCCCGAAAAAGGTCCATTACATGAAAATAATATTATTAAAAAGTGTAATGTAAATATTATAGAATTCGGTGTTTTTCGAAAGAGATATTTTAATTTTTTTGGGTTAATTAATAGGTCCTATCATATTATCAAATCTACTTTCGTAATTAGAAGATTTATTTCAAAAAATAAAATTGATTTAGTTTACACAAATACTTCAACTTTAATAAGTCCTACAATCGCATCAAAACTTTCAGGCATTCCGTCAATATTTCATATTCATGAAATTCCTGTCTCATCAAAATTATACACTAGATTCTTGGTAGCTTTTTTTAATATTTTTTCTTCCAAAGTAATTTCAGTGTCAAAAGCTGTTAGCAATTACTGGATTGATAATGGGGTGTCAAAAGAAAAAATCATTAGAATCTATAATGGATTCAATTTTAATTTTAGTATCGAGAAGAATCTATCTAAATCTCAGATAGTTATTACAAATATTTCAAGAATTATTCCCTATAAAGGGCATTTGTTTTTAATTGAATTATTTAATGAGCTGTCAAAATTTAAAAATAATTTGATTTTAAATATCATCGGAGATACATTACCAGAATATGAATCTTATTATAATGAACTTAAAGTAAAGGTTGAAAAATATAATCTTACAAAAAAAATAAATTTTATTGGGTACCAATCCAATGTTAAAAAACACTTAGAAAAATCAAATTTTTTCATTCACTGTCCAATTGAACCTGATCCATTACCAACTGTAGTTTTTGAAGCAATAGAAAGTGGTAAGCCTGTAATTTTTACAAACCTGGGTGGTAGCTATGAAATTTTAGATTCTGGAAAAAATGGTTTATCTATTGATCATCTTTCAGTAAAAAAATCAGTTGAAAATATTCTTGAATTTATAGAAAACACATTCGAGCAGGAAAAAAATATTAAAAATGCTAAAAGTTTTGTGGAGAAAAATTTTCACATAAGTTTATTTAATAATAGTTTAAAAAATTTAATTTCAAAAATTGTCTAACAAACTTAAAATAGCGATTATTGGCAGTAGAGGATATCCTTATGTATATTCTGGATATGAAACTTTAGTTAAAGAACTTTCAGAAAGATTAGTTGAATCTGAAAATGAAGTTGTAGTTTACTGTCACAGGAAATTATTTGCTGAAAAACCTAAAAAAGTTAATGGAATTAATTTAGTTTATACACCCTCAGTAAATTCTAAAATATTTTCACAGTTATACAATTCCTTTTTTTCATTTGTTCATGTTTGCTTTTCAAATGTTGATGTTGTTTTAGTTGTCAATTCAGCAAATGGTCCTTTTGGATTACTGACTAAAATTTTTAGAAAAAAAACTTGTATCAATGTTGATGGGCTAGAGTGGTTAAGGCCAAAATGGAAGGGCTTGGGATCATTGTATTTTAAATTTGCATCAAAATTGGCAACTATATTTTATGATGAAATAATTACTGATTCTATTGAAATGAGTAAAGTATATAATAAGAAATTTTGTAAAAAGTCTAATGTAATTGCTTACGGCTCAACAATGTCTCATGTGAATAACTTAGAGATTTTAAAAAAGTTTGTTCTTAAAAAAAATGAGTATTATTTAATAGTTGGGCGATTAATTCCAGATAATAACTCTAAACTTATTATTGAAGGTTTTTTAAAATCTGACTCAAAAAAGTCTATAGTTATAGTTGGCGATGTGCCATATAATGATGATTACGTTAGTGATATTAAATTATTATCCTCAAACAAAGTCATTTTTACTGGTTATGTTAATAACCAAGTTGATTTAACTAGTCTTTATAAAAATTGTTTTGGATATATCCACGGTCATGAGTTTGGGGGAACCAATCCTACTATGATCAATGCCCTTGACTTGAACTGTCAAATCTTGGCATTAGATACTGTTTTCAACAGAGAAATGCTTGATAATAAAAAATCAATTCTTTTTAATAAAAGTGAAAACTCAATAAGCAATAAAATAAATGAATTTGAAAACACCCACAATAAACTTGTTCAACAAAATATTAAATGTAAACTCCCAAAAAAATATGATTGGGATTTTATTTCTAATCAGTATTTAAAAGTTTTCAAAAATCTTACCAATTGCCAAAATAAGTGAGTTTTAAGCTTAGGTGAAAATTATCTAAATCTCTTCCAGAATGGTAGTATGGTATTGCATAATCATCTAACTCCCATTGATAATTCAAGCTTCTTATATAAACTAGATTACTCGACAAATTGAAATGTTTAAAGCTTTTATTATATTTCAAATGTAGATTTATATCTTTCCAGTATCTTCTAAAATCATTAGCTGATGCAAATGATTCATGATAAAAATCATTATCATTTTCTACTATTTCAAGCCCGATACCGATCATATTTCTTCCATTAATTTTATTTAATGAAAAGTAATGAGAATTAGATCCAGGACCTATTCCACTGCCTAGAACTTCTCCTCTATTTGTGTAACCATCATACACTTGATAATGTTCGTACCATGAGGATGCGTTTCTTAACAATCTACTTGCTGTTTGTTCCATTTGTGTCCATTCCCAGTTAAAAATAAAATCATCTTGATTAATTTTAAAATATTTCTGAAAACCTAAAGTCATTGCTTTACTATGATCAGAGTTTAAAATTAAATCTCTAAAATTAAACCTTGAATCATTAAAATGAATCTCAGAATAAATTTCAGCATTTGAATTTGGCCAAAACCATTTAAAATAAAATCCTCCAGCTTCATTAGTTTGCATTTCATAATCTACATTACTATTGTTTGATCTAAATAATTTATCAAATACTGGAAAATAAGATCTATTTCCACTAATCCAAGCATATCTTCCTTCAATTAATGCAGAATACATTTGAGACCAACGAATAATACCCATAGATAAACCTTTTATAAATTTTGGGGAGTAATTCAAGATAAATGCCTGTAGAAATCTTTTATCATCAGTTTCAAATAGTTGATTGATTTTTTCAATATAGAGCTTTCTTCCAGCATATTCAATGTCAGTTCCAGGCGGATTGAATCCTGAACTATTTAAATATCCGGTAATAAATTGCCATTCAAAGTTCCCCATAAATGTTTTAATAGGTTTTCTTGTATTAAATGAAAGATGTTTAAAACTTTGAGCATGATTACTCATCATAATGCTATTTCTTAATGAGGGTCCCCACCACAAATTTTCATTTGAAATTCCAATAGAAATACTCTTTAAATTAATTCTAATAAATGATTGTCCAAGTGTTGTTTTATTGTGGCTTTTATTCCCAAATCTCTCAGGCATATCGATATGGTTCCATAATCTATATCTTTTAGACCATATTTCTGGATAATGTCCTTGCCAAAAACCCTCAAATAATTTATTTTCTGAAAAGTGATGTTCAGGTTTAAATTGAATTGACAAAGGACCGAGTTCTAAATATAATCCAGTAGAAATTAAATGTTGATATCCTCTGTTTGGGATCATAGTGCCATTATTTCTGTTGTATGGATGGTTTGAGTTAAATTCAATAAAGTAATCTAGCCCAAGTGTTTTTATTTTTATAGATTTTGATTTATTTTGAAAAACTATTTTATTTTGATTGGGTAATAACTCAGAAAAATAATTTTGATCAAGAGTTCTAATATTTAGTGAAAAATCAGATTTGAATTTTCCTGTAAGAATAGAATTTCTTATTAAGTTGTTGTTAAAATCATTATTAACATCAATATTCTGACTTATTAAACTATTGATCGAAACAAAAAAAAATAAAATTTTATATTTCATTTAAATTTAATGATTCTAACTCTTAAATTATCCATTGACCAACTTTCATCACATTTTTGTTGTGGAATTCCATCTTTATCTATAGCATTAGGTTGATAAAGTTCATCATAAAATCTGATTACAATATTTTTCCCAGAGCTTTTAAAGCCCTTTTCAATTTGGTAAAGAGATGTTTCGCCACCAAAAAAATTATTTGTACATATTTTACTTAACTCTGTTTTAAACGAACCTGTTTTAGGATTGTTATCAAAAGGATAGGTTTCAGGGAATGATTGTCGTAGACAATAGTTAGGCCAGCATGGGCTATTGGAGAAAGTAGTAATAAAATTATCAGATGATGGATCTTTAAATAAAGACATATCTGGATTAAATTCCATAATCCATTTATCAGCCTTGTCATTAATATCAAACCCATTTAAGTTTCCGTCCCATGAGCCATGTATATATAAATCAAATGAAACAAAAACATAATCATGATCTCCTACATCTTCAAGATGTAAATTAAAGCCATCATTGTTAAAATTTCCAATAACATTAGTGTTATTGAAATTTACTATGTCACCACCATCAATTGATTTAAAGTTATTGTTTTCAAAATCATTTTCATAAATTAATTCATTTTTAACCATTTCAGGGTATGAACAAGAAAATATAAGTAAGAAAATAATTAGTTTTTTCATTGTATTTTACGAAAATATGTAATTGTTTTTTTTAATCCACTATCAAGATTGATTTTTGGATTCCATTTTAATTTTTTTTGAGCTTTTTGTATATCTGGTTTTCTGATTTTTGGGTCATTTACTGGGAGATTACAGAACACTAAATTTGATCTGCATGGGATTAACTCTTGAATTTTTTTTGCTAGACTAATTATTGAAAATTCTTTTGGATTTCCAATATTAAATGGCGAGTTGTATTTTGAATTTAACAATTTATATAATCCTAAAATTGTATCATCCACATAACAAAAAGATCTTGTTTGCTCCCCATTTCCATAAATTGTAATGTCATTATTATTTATTGCTTGATTAATGAAATTTGGAATAGCTCTTCCATCATCAATTTTCATATTTGGACCATAGGTGTTGAAAATTCTTGCAATTTTAGTATCTACATTGAATTTTTTATGGTATGCCATTGTTATTGCTTCAAGATATCTTTTTGCTTCATCATAAACGGCCCTTGGGCCAGTACAATTTACATTTCCAAAATAATTTTCATCTTGAGGATGTTTCATAGGATCTCCATAAACTTCAGAGGAAGATGCAACTAGTACTGTTGCTTTTTTTGTGAGAGCTAGCTTCAATATATTTTCCGTACCGTAAGATCCTGTCTGAAGAGTTTTAATTGGATGCTTTAAGTAGTCTTTAGGGCTTGCAGGGGATGCTAAATGTATAATTTTAGTGACTTTAGAATCAATATGTATCTCATCGCAAACATCATGTTCCTTGAAATGAAAATTTTTATTATTAAAAAATGATTCTATATTTTTCTTGTTCCCTGTTAAAAGATTGTCAATTCCAAAAACTTTATAATTTTTTTTTAATAAAAAACTACACATGTGGGAACCCAGAAATCCAGAACACCCCGTAACTAAAATAATTTCTCTCATTATATCAAAATTAGTCAACAAATACTTGAAAAATTATCTTTATTAATTTATTTTTGCTATAAAGATTTGTGGCTTTCGTAGCGAAGCTGTATTTACTCCTGTTATTGTGTTTAATATGATTGCTCTTCCATCATTCTTTTTGTGATATTTAAATTGATAACAAATAATATTATATGAAATTAGGTATTATTGGTCAAGGGTTTGTAGGTCAAGCAATTTACCATAAGTTTAAAAATTTTTATGACATTTTAACTTATGATTTAGTAAGTTCTAAATGTAATTCTTCCTTCAATGAACTGATTAATCAATGTGAGGTTATTTTTATTTGTCTCCCAACACCAATGAACAAAGATAAAAGCTGTGATTTGAGTCTTGTTGAAAATGTAATTAATGAAATTAACCAAAGAACGAAGAACTCTATAATAGTGATAAAATCAACAATTCCACCTGGATCAACTTCATTATTTAATCAAAAATATAAAAATCTTTCTATCGTTTTTAATCCGGAATTCTTGACAGAAAGAAATGCAATTAAAGATTTTGAAAATCAAAAAAGAATTATTCTTGGTGGTCCAAGAGATGCAACCAGTAAATTAAAACAAATCTTTTTAAATGCATTTGAAAATATTCATATAATTAAAACTGGTTCAGATCATGCTGAATTTATTAAGTATTTTACAAATTCTTTTCTAGCGACAAAGGTTTCTTTTTCAAATGAAATGTTTCAATTAGCCAACAAATTCAATTTAGATTATGATAAAATAGTTGAGTATGCAATATTAGACAAAAGATTGGGAAAAACTCACTTTAACGTTCCTGGGCCTGATGGTGATTATGGTTTTGGAGGTCATTGTTTTCCAAAAGATTTGAATGCATTGATCCACATTACTGAAAAAAATTCTTCAATTAATAATGTATTAAAAGCTGCTCTTAAAACTAATGATGAAGTTAGAAAAAATAGAGATTGGGAAAAAATGAAGGGTAGAGCAATTAACTAATATGAGAAATTATAAAATAGCAATAATAGGACAAGGTTATGTGGGCTTACCACTAGCTATTGAATTTGGAAAAAAATACAAAACTGTTGGATTTGATATAAATTCTGAAAGAATCTCTGAATTAAAAAAATTTAATGATAAAACTAAAGAGGCTAGTAAAGAACAAATAGAAAGTTCAACTAATTTGAAATTTTCATCGATTTTAAGTGAAATTAGTGACTGTAATATTTTTATTGTTACTGTGCCAACACCCATTGATTCGTATAAAAACCCAGATTTAAATTACATTAAAAGTGCTTCTTCAATGGTAGCCTCAATACTAAAAAAAGGAGATATAGTTATATATGAAAGTACTGTTTTTCCTGGTTGTACAGAGGAAATCTGTGTTCCTATACTTCAAAATAAAAGCAATTTAAAATATAATTTAGATTTTTTCTGTGGTTATTCACCTGAAAGAATCGTTCCTGGAGATAAAGTAAACACTCTAACCACAATTGTTAAAGTAACATCTGGATCAACCCCAGAGATTGCTAACTTTGTTGATGATTTGTACAGTTCAATTATTACAGCAGGCACCTTTAAGGCTACAAGTATGAAAGTAGCAGAAGCAAGTAAAGCTATTGAAAATGCACAAAGAGATGTTAACATTTCGTTTGTAAATGAATTAGCTTTAATATTTGATAGAGTTGGTGTTGACACTCAAGATGTTCTTGACGCTGCCGGAACAAAATGGAATTTTCTAAAATACAAGCCAGGTCTTGTTGGTGGTCACTGTATTAGTGTAGATCCATATTATTTGGCTTACAAAGCAGAAAATCTAGGTTATCACACAGAAGTAATTTTGAGTGGTAGACGAGTAAATGACAACATGAGTACTTTTGTAGCGAATAAAATGATTAAAATGCTAATTAAAGCCGGTAAACAAATAATGGGCTGTAAAATTTTAATATTGGGAGTTACTTTTAAAGAAAATTGTCCAGATACGCGCAACTCGAAAGTAGTAGATGTTTACAATGAATTAAATGAATTTGGTTTAGTAGTTGATGTATATGATTATGAAGCTCACACTCAAGAAGTAAAAGATGAGTATGGTATACATCTTTTAGATCAAATTACTGATAAATATGATGGTATATTATTAGCAGTATCACACAATAAATTTTCAATGATAGAAATTGAGTCTTTAAAGAAAGATTCTAAAAGTATCGTTTATGATTTAAAAGGATTTTTTCCAAGAAATCAAGTCGATGCAAGATTATAAATTATTTTAGTAAATTAAAAAACAAATATGAAAACAGCTTTGGTATTAGGCGGAGGTGGCTTTATTGGAGGCCATCTTGCTAGAAAATTAAAAAATGAAGGGTTTTGGGTAAGGGTAGTAGATATTAAAAAAAATCATGAGTATTTTAGTAATGATGAGATTTGTCATGATTATGTATCAGGTGACTTAAGAGATCCTGTGGTAGTTTCCAAAATTATGAAATTGCCTGAAAATGATATGATTAGATCTAAATCATTTGATGAAGTATATCAGCTTGCAGCAGATATGGGCGGAGCAGGGTACATATTTACTGGCGAAAATGATGCTAATGTTATGCATAATTCAGCCCTCATAAATTTAAATGTAGCCTATGAATCATCAAGGAATAATGTTGGAAGAGTTTTTTATAGTTCGTCTGCGTGTATGTACCCTGAAAGAAATCAGCTAGACCCAAATAATCCGAACTGTACAGAAGATTCTGCTTATCCCGCAGCACCAGACTCGGAATATGGTTGGGAAAAACTATTTAGTGAAAGACTCTTTTTCGCGTTTAATAGAAACTATAAACTTAGCGTAAGAGTTGCTAGATTTCATAATATATTTGGCCCTCAGGGTACGTGGAAAGATGGCAAAGAGAAAGCGCCTGCAGCAATGTGTCGAAAAGCTGCTGAAGCAATTGATGAAGTTGAGGTTTGGGGGAGTGGTAGCCAAACACGCTCATTTATGTACATTGATGAATGTGTAAAATCTGTCCTATTATTTATGAGACAAGAAGATTTTATGGGGCCAGTAAATATAGGATCTGAAGAGATGGTTTCTATAAATGAATTAGCTAAAATGGCAATTGAAATTTCAGGAAAAGACCTGAAAATCAATAATATTGACGGAGAAGAGTTTAAATCGAAATACGGATTTGATTGTCCCACAGGTGTTATGGGTAGAAATTCTGATAACAAATTATTTGAGGAAAAAATGAAATGGAAATCAAGTTTTACTTTAAAAGAAGGAATGATAAAAACATATAATTGGATAAATGAACAAATCCAAAAGTAATCCCTAAAAGATGAAAAATATTTTAGCTCTAAATGAACTTAACTTTGATTTAATTAAGAAATATATTAAAGCCGGTTATTTACCAAACTTTCAGCGTTTATTAGAAAATGAAAGGCTGATAATAACCGAAAGTGAAAATGAATATCATTTGCTAGAACCTTGGATTCAGTGGGTTACTGTATACAGTGGTTTAAAATATAATGGTCATAAGGTCTTTAGATTAGGTGATATAAATGAGCTTGATTTTAAAATAATTTTTGATGAATTAGATGAATCAAAAGTCAATCAATTATTAGTTTCACCATTTAATTGCCCAAATAATTTAAAAAATCCAGATTCTGTTTTTATTTCTGATCCATGGACAAATACCAAATCTAAAGCAAGTGCTAGACACTTGAAGTTAGTTAAAGTGCTAATTAAAGCAATTAATAATAATGCTGGAGGAGGAAGATTGAAAATACAAGATTTAGTTATACTTGGAATTAATTCTCTTCTAGAACTAAAACTTAAAGACTTTAAACTTCTTCTTAAAATTTATAAATCAAAATCATTTAAGGCAGCTTTTTTAGACCTATTAATTTTTAGACTTTATTTCAATAGTAAATCAAAAAAGTTTGACTTTGGCTGGCTCTTCCTTAATGGTGCAGCTCATATTCAACATCATTATTATAATAATTCAAAAGTTGTAGAGTCAAAAATTAAAAATCCAGATTGGTATATTGATAAGGAAGATGACTGTATTTTAAATATTTATTCAGTTTATGATCATATACTTAAATATTACATAGATTTAAATGAAGATTTTATGGTATTAACAGGCTTGAGTCAAAAGTTGCACAAGAATCAAACTTTTTATTATAGATTATCTAACCATTCAGATTTTCTAAAAAAAATAGGTTTAAAATATTCGAGAGTATTTCCAAGAATGAGTAGAGACTTTTTAATTGAATTTGACAATCAGAACGATTGTGATATGGCTTTTAAAAAATTAGATTGTGTTAATTTAGATGGTGAAAAATTATTTGATATTGACGCGAGAGATAAATCATTATTTATAGAACTAATTTATAGCAAAGAGATAATGAAAAATTCATTCACTTTAATTAATAATGTTAGTTTAGATGTTTTTAATTTTGTCGATTTTGTTGCAATAAAAAATGGAGAACATTCAAAAATTGGGTATTTAAGTTCTAATTTTAATACAGATCTAAAAGACAAAATTCAATTAGAAGAAACTAATACATTCATCAAAAATTGGGTGATAAACAACTAATTGTGAGTACTTTAAAGATTGGTATAATTAAAAATACTAAATCTAAACTTAGTCAATATCAAATTGATATCATAAATTATATAATTAGCTCTAAAAATCTAGAGTTACATGCTTTTTTATGTCCAGTAAACACAAAAGTTTATAATCCAAAA
>MDTG01285876.1_pt1 | contig 10519 bp, 4 predicted proteins | sample 811421 | NCBI WGS metagenome assembly MDTG01 (sample SAMN05326645, study PRJNA326480) | marine metagenome | isolation source: seawater | place: Pacific Ocean: South East | collected 2011
CCTATGTTCGTGAGCCTGAAGTAATCGAGGTTCGACAGCTGCTCGAATACAAAAACGAGGTCGTGAAAATCGAAGGCACGCTGATTTCGTGGGTGGAAGACCCCTATGCCTCGGGCGATGACCGCGTGGACGCCATCATCGATGACGGAACCGGCGTGGTCGAGTCAAGATGGTACAGGCCCGGCAACATGCCGCCCATCGGCACCACCGTCACCGTGATGGGAGACGTCATCGAATACGACGGCCGGATATGGATTCAATCCTTGGGAGCAGGCGCAATGGAGTGGACCACAGCCGACCTGCCAGAGGTTGAGAAACTGGCTATCGCAGATGTTGCTCAGGACCCCGCAGCCCACGCTGGAAAAGTCATCGAACTGACGGGATTCATCGGTGAAACAATTGCACCCGACGCCACCTTTACCTCCGCCTACCTTGGCGACCATCCGAGTTATGGAAACTCAGAGCATCAAATGCACCTCATCATCCGATCGGCTAAGGGAGAGTGGATTGAAGCGACCTCAAAAGTCGACGTCGTGGGTATCCTCACCTACCAGCAGCGCGATTTGCGGTGGAGTTTGCACGTCCAAGGTCCGGAAATTCTGGTCGATCGAAACCATGTGGTGATGGTTCCTCAACTTGACTGGAACGCTCAGGCCACGTGGAGTTATCAATCGGGCCAAACGGTGAACATGACCGGTGTGATGACCACATCCGAAGATGACTGGGCGCTGTACGGGCCGAGCGGCACCTCCATCTGCGTGATTCCAACCGACGAGGACCGGCAAGCCGACGCAACCGAATCCATGCACAACACGTTGCAAACCGTGGTTGGTCGCCTTCTCTGGTCGGAGACGGTATCGGGGTGGTGCATCGACGCTAACGAAGGCACATCGCCTACGCTCGTCAATCCGCAGACACCCATCAGTTTGCTGGCCATGCTCTCTGCCGACCCGGTCGGCATGGTGGCAGACCCAGACACAACCTACACGCTCTCTGCTTTTGTCAAATACGCTGTTGAACCCGGCGTGGAAAACGAAGAGGCGTACTTTGTTGACTCTGCCTCTTATTCGCCTGGATGGACCACCGTGGCCGTGGTCGTGCCCGGACCGAGGAGCGCTTGGCTTGAATCGGGACAAAACATCGTCGCGAATGTTTCGGTCGGGTGGGACGACGAGGACATGCGAATCCGACTGACCGTTCACGACTACACCTTGGGCACCGTCCCCTCAGCCCGAACCCTTCTGTGGGACGACGGCGCAACACAGTGGAGTTATGCACGAGACCAGAACGTATTGCTTAACGGGCGAGCCGCGTTCACCGACGACCAGTGGCATTTGGTCCGAGACGGTTCCAACGAATCCATCAGGCTCAACCTCCAAGGGCAAGCGATCGGTGTGGACGAGTACCACGCCAACCAGTCGATGACCTGGTCGGGACGCCTGCGCCAAGTCCAGAGCGATGACGGTATGAGCCTGGTTTACACCCTTGACCAAGCCGATGTTTTGGACAGCGATGGCGACAGATTGGGCGATACATTGGAAGAAAACATTGGCACTTCACCCTACGCTGAAGACAGTGACGACGACGGTGTAACCGACAGGGAAGAGCACGTGAACGGAGAAACTTGAGGCGATTGCGTGCTTGAAGGGTATTTCTTGGATTTGGCGTGGCTGCTGGGTGCCCTGTTCTTCGGCGTCATGCTCGGATCCTTGACCGGTCTTATACCGGGTTTCCACGTGAACAACGTAGCCCTCATCCTCCTTGCGTTGTCCCCCGCCTTGCTTGATTTGGGTATCCCGTTGGCCTCCGTGGCAGCCATCATCGTTGCCACAGGTACCGTTCACACCTTCCTCAACTACATCCCTTCAGCGCTTATCGGCGCGCCCGACGGTGATACGGCGCTTTCGCTCTTGCCTGGCCACCGCATGTTGTTGTCAGGCAACGCTGCAAGAGGGGTTGCTTGGTCGGCTCGAGGCTCTCAACTTGGTTTGTTCCTCTCGCTGCCGCTCATCGTGCTCGCCCGCATCGCCTTTGGACCCGAGTTGGGATGGTACGAAGACCTTCGCTCTGTGCTCCCCTTCGTCCTGCTGACGATTTCTTTGCTCCTTTTGGCCACCGAAACCACGCGTCTGGATTGGCCGGTTTGGATGCAGAAAATGACCGCCGGAAAATTTGGTCGAGATTCTCGATTTGCGGGCTTCCTCGCTGCAACGGCTTTCTTCTTGCTGGCAGGGCTCTACGGATGGGGTGTGTTCACCCTCCCTGCCCGCTCGCCGGTGGGAATGCCCGACGCCAGTCTACTGCTGCCGAGTTTAGCGGGTCTGTTCGGCATCGCCAACCTCTTGGATATTTACGCCACAACCTCCCACCTTCCTCCCCAGCGTGAGAACTGGGCGCTTCCCCCTGCACGGCCGCTGATGGTGCCGTGTTTCTGGTCCAGTGTTGCCGGAGCGTCGATGGGTGTACTCCCCGGAATGACGGCGTCCCAAGCCACCGTTTTGGTGATGGGTGGGCGCAACCTTGCCGCCAAGGCACAGGGCAAACAGGGCTTTGGCATGGACTGGGAAACGCGACGGTTGACTGAACTCAGCGATGATGAACTGCTCGAGATCGCCAAGGCCGAGGCGGAAGAAGGCGTTGAGGGCCCGCAGACCAAACAAGACCTCGAAATCATCGCCATCCTTTCAGCCGTCAACACAGCGGTGACCGTCATGGTTCTCGGCTTCCTTTACATCATCAGCCGGTCTCGATCTGGGGCCACGCTGGCGCTGAAGATGATGTACCCCATCGAAACCTGGTCCTCCCTTGAACCCACATCCGACTTCATTCGCTTGCTGGCGGTTACGCTTGCAGCGGGGTTGCTGGCCATGCCAATGATGCGTTATGTGGGGATGGGTATGTTGCGTCTTCACGCAGCGATACCTCTTCAACAAATGGTGATGGGTGTTATCCTCTTTGTGGTCGCCTTGGTTTGGCTTTCGACCGGCTTTGTCGGTATTGGTGTCCTCATCGTCGGCACCATCATTGGCCTGTTGCCACCTCGAATTGGCATCCGCCGTTCACACGGAATGGGTATCATTCTGGTGCCCATCATGATCTACACTTTTGCACAAAAATTCGACAGCTTTGGATTCATTTGAAACTCGGACGTGAAACGCATGAAAACAACCCTAACCGCCACCAGCCTGATGCTCCTCTTCCTCCTCTCCTTGGCCTCACCACTGGCCATCGTCATGCAGGAAGATCGTGATGCGAACCTGACCTCTGCACGTTCGACCGCCTGCACGGGCTACGTTTGCATCAACGAAGTCATTCCAAATCCTAACGGCTACGACGACGCCACCTACCCGGGTGGCGAATGGTTTGAGATATACAACAGCGGGACGGTCGACGTGGACCTGACGGGCTGGAAAGCCACCACGAGTGCTTCAAAATTCCTGAACTTCAACGCCAGTTCCATCGTTGGCTATCAAGCGGGCAACAGTTCCACATGGACCATCAGCCCGGGCGAATACTTCGTCATTGCGAGGAACGGAGATTCCAACTTTTACATGACCAACACAGGGATGAGTTTGACCTTGGTCGACAACAACAACAACAACTTGCACCAAGCCACCTGGGGCTCCGTCATTTCCGGAAAGAGTTACGAGCAGGACACGACAAACACGGCGGCCAACTGGGTGCAGACCAACAACCCCACTCCCGGCCAAATCAATTCAGCCACCGTGAGCAACAACCTGATTCCCGGCGACCTCGTCATCACCGAAGTCATGGCAAATTCATGGCCATCCTACGACAACGAATCATGGCCCGGTGGCGAGTGGGTTGAAATCCTTAACATCGGCACAAGCGACATTGACCTCACGGGGTACAGCATCGAGGATGCAGCTGGAAACGTGCTTCCGTTTAACGCCTCACACCTTGTCAACGCTTCCCAATCCATGCTCATCACACCCGGGCAGCATCGTGTTGTGGCAGTGAACGCTACAAGCGGTTACGGCGTGCTCAACAACGGTGTTGAGAGTCTTACCCTGAAGTGGCCCAACGGGAGCCGTTCTCAGGAAATTTCGTGGTCTTCCACCACCCAAGGTTTCTCGCTGATGTTCGCAACACAACCCAGCGCACCTTGGACCAACGCACCGTATCCCACGCCTGAGGAGATGAACCCGCTGCCGATGGAACTCATGCCCCGCCAATTCGGAGACGTGCAAATGACCGAAATTCTTCCGAACGCCACCGCCCAAGGACAACCCTTCCCAGACGGCGAATGGATTGAAATCCACAACACCGGAAGCGGTTCCATCGATTTGATGGGTTGGAGCATCATGGACGGCATGGGTAACCTCACCCATCTCGATCCCGGAACGCTTGTTTTCAACACCACCCAAGGATCGACCGTCATCGACCCTGACGGGCGCCGTTTGGTCCAATTTACTGGCGAAACAGAACTCTGGGACAATTACAACCATCTCTTTTTGCGAGATATCACTCAACAAGTGGTTGACACCGCCCACTACACCACCGACTACGGCGAAGACATTGCGCTTGTTCGTGGGAGCGACCCCGCCACCTCATGGACGCCTGCCGCTTGGAAAACTCCCGGCCAACCTGAACCTGGCTCGATGCCTTCCACGACGACCGTTCGGTTTTCCGAAATACTGCCCGATGCCGTGGGTTCTGACAGCCAACTTTGGCCCAAGGGCGAGTGGGTTGAATTGTACAACTACGGTACATCTGACGTGGATTTGGCCGGTTGGAAACTTCAAGCCGCCTCTCGCTCGTTGACCCTGCACGAGTACAACATGCCGCTACAAGACAACACCGTGATCGAGGCTGGAAAAGCCGTCCTTGTTGCACTGAACGGAACCAGCAGTTTCTATCTCAAGCACACCTCGGGAGACTCCATCGGTCTCGTGGATGCTACTGGCTCCACCGTTGACACCATCGCTTGGTCCAATACAGTCGAAGGCGAGTCCTTGGTCGCACCCAACAGCACCCATGCAGGTGTTGGACCGAACGGCAGCAGTGCCACTGGAAATTGGATGCTCTCGGCCTGGGCCACACCCGGCGAGGTCAATCCGATATGGCCGGCCTACACCGGTTCTGTCGATCTCGCCATTACGGAAGTCCTTCCCTATTGCGACGACGATTCCATCGAGCCAACCGAGGATTGGGTAGAAGTGCACAATCAAGGAACCACGCCTTTGAACATCAGTCGCTGGTCGATACTGAACGCCGAAGGCGACCGGCGGTTCATCCGTTTGAGCAATTTGTGGGCCGGTGGAAACGAAACACCCAAGGTTGTCCTTCAGCCGGATGAGCGGGCTGTTTTCACCATGGATGAATACATGTTGACCGGTCTTGGCGATGCGTTTGAGCTGCTCCACCCCGACGGGAATTCGGTGGCCAGTGCAGCATGGGTGGTCATCACCGATTGTCAAACCCTGATGCCTGGGGACCACTCCAGCGACGATTGGCAGCACACATTGTGGCCAACGCCCGGTCAGGCTGAACCCGACCCAACCAATTTTGCCACCAAGGAAGACATCCGGTTTACCCGGTTCATGCCCTCGGGTTCAACCGCCATCTCCAGCGACATGGAATTTATCGAAATCGCAAATCAAGGTGAAAAACTGGCTGTCCTCAACGGTTGGACGCTTCGCACCACCACCGGTAGCATGAGCATGTACAACGCCACCATCAACGATTTGATGATTCAACCAGGCGCTTCCACGCTGTTGGCCAACGATGCCGACGCCGTTAGCGTCTACGAAGACGGTACCGTGGTTGACGCTGACGGTGCGCTTGAGAGGAACTTCTACTTCCCCAACTCAGGGGCAGCCTTGCAGTTGTTTGACAGCAGCGGTGCAGAAGTGGACACCTTGGTGTATGGAAACGGGCCCGTGGCTGTTTCCGGATGGAGCGGCATCGCTTTGGCCAAGCCCCTCTCAAACCTTGATAATTTGATTTATCTTCGTGGTAACGGTTGCGGTGATACGCCGGACACCAACTCCGTCACTGACTGGCACGAGCAGTGGAGCCGTCTTGGCGGGAGCACCTTCTGTTTTGACACCACCACGTCCACCAGCGGCGCCATCACTCCGCTGATTGCGCCAGAATACGGTCTTGCCGACCTCTTGGCGTGGATCGACGGCGCAACTTCCTCCCTCCATGTTCACATGTACCTGCTCCATGAAGTGCATCTCGTTGAGGCGATGATCAACGCACAAAACCGAGGTGTTGATGTGAATGTTGTGCTGGATTACGGCGACAATTGGTGGAAACAAAACGACATTGATACGCAGCGTGGCATGGCGACGACGCTGCTGAGCGCAGGTGTTGACGTCAAATGGTTTGGCGATACGGGGGAAAACCCCTATGCCTACATTCACAGCAAGGTGGCCGTTCGCGACAACGAGAGCGTGTGGATCGGTTCTGGCAACTGGAAGTCTTCATCCCACCCCGCGCCCGGGGACCCCGGAAACAGAGACTGGGGCGTCCTTGTAGAGGACGAAGGACTGGCCACGATGGTTCTCAACCACCTTGCGTTTGACGAAAACGAAGCCAAAGATCACGTCACGCCCGTCAAAGCCTCTGACGCACCGAGCGGCTGGTCCATGCCGACCTCCAGCGCCATCGTAGGTCAGACGGCTCCGCCCATCAACGGCGACTTTGAAGCCACCCTTTTGGTCTGTCCCGACAACTGCATCGATGAACTCGTGAAGGTCCTCGACGGCGCTGAAACGGAAATTTTGCTTTCGCTTCAGTACCTTGACATGGACTGGTCGTGGGGTTGGGGCGACAACCCCATCGTTGAGGCGCTCGAGAACGCTGCACAACGTGATGTTCGACTTCGATTGATTCTCAACGGTGCGTATCTTGATGAGGACATTCAGAGCGTGGTTGACCGATTTAATGAAGAATGGAATTTTACGCTTGGTTATGACACTTCAGCCATCGTGATGAGCAGTGATGACCAAGTCACCAAACTTCACAACAAAGGCGTCATCGTCGATGGCGAACACGTGCTCGTATCTTCCATCAACTGGGGCGACTCTGCGCTTGTGCGCAATCGCGAGATGGGCCTGCTTCTTTCCAGCCAAAGCGTGGCACAGGTTTACCATGACTCGTGGTACGAAGACTGGAATCGCCTTGACAACAGCACCGATACCGACCAAGACCGGCTTCTGGACATGTGGGAGGTCCTGTACGGTTTGAACAGGACGCAGCGTAGCGTCTCCTCAGGCGCCATGGCCGACGAATCCCTTCTCGACAACGATGATGACGGGCTCAACAATTACGCTGAACAATTGCACGGTGGGAATCCAAACCTGGCCGACACCGACGGTGATTGCATTGTTGACGGTTTGGAAGTCGCTTGGGCACTGGCCAGCGCCCTCAACACGAGCATGCAAACCGTCTCGCCACAGGCCGCCATCACAATGTTGGACGCTGACGGAGACGGTCAAGATGACGCTGAAGTGCTTGGGTGCGACTTGGCGGGCGTCGAAATTGTTCCCCAAGAAAACACCACCGTGGTCAGTACCGATGAGGACGATGACGGTGTGCCAAACGAAGACGACCAGTGCCCCAACACACTGCCTGGTGCGGCCACCGACAGCGACGGTTGTTCTTCTCAACAGCGCAATGAGCGGGTCGAGGACAGTACGGAAAACACGTCAGGAGAATCGGCGGAATCGTTCTTCCTCATCTTGATGGTGTTGGCCTTGGTCCTCTCGGGCGGCGCCTATGTGGTCCTGCGGGGCATGCAAAAGGAATCAGAAGACGTCAAAGATGCCATCAGTGAGGCGGCGTTTGCCGACATATCCACCGCACCTGTGAACAGCCAAAACTGGCAACAACCCGTCCTGGACGGCACCGATAACAGCGGTGTCACACCCGATATGCTGGCACGTGTCCCCGGCTGGACCGCTGAGATGGTTGAACAATACATGCTTCAAGGATGGACCATGGACCAGCTGGCGACCTACTACCAAGAACAGGTTGTCCAGCACGGACAACAAGAGCAACATTGAAACAGGACCTCAACGAGAACGACACGATACCCATGGAGATTCGAAGCAGTAATCCCGTCCTCAATCAAAAATTTTGGAGCAACGTATCCGGCACCGATCGGATGACCATCGACGGTAGCCTGAGAAAAGTTGGCTACCTCCTCGCCTTGACCGTCATCACCGCCTTGGTTTCTGCCGTGCTGTGTTTGAACGCCATCAACAACGGAAGCGGTGGCCTTTACATCGGGGCCTTCATGGGCATCGGTTTCCTTGGAGGAATCATCATTGCAATCGTTGTGTTCTTGACACGACCAAAGAACCCTGCAACACTCATGAGCCTCTATGCTATCTTTGAGGGTATGGCCGTAGGTGCCATGTCGCTGATGCTGGAGTTGACCGCCTACAAGGGCATCGCTCTGCAAGCCGTGTTTGGAACCATGGCCATTACCGCCACGATGTACGTCATGTACACCTCCCGCATCATTCGCCCCACGCCAGCCTTCAACAAGGTCATCGGAGGCTTGGTTATCAGCATCATGTTCCTCTACCTCACCTCGTTTTTCCTTACCATGTTCACGGGATACGACGTGCCGTTCCTTCACAGTTCGGGACCCATCGGCATCGGCGTGACGGCGTTTATTCTGGTCGTAGCTGCTTTGACGCTTATCAGTGACTTTGGGTTCATTGAATCCGGTTCCAGGTACGGTGCACCAAAGAACATGGAATGGTACGCCGCTTTTGGCATCCTGATTTCCTTGATTTGGATCTACATCGAAACACTTCGCCTTCTCGCGAAACTCCAAGCCTTTAGGGAATGAAGTTCCATGTCCAGGTCCATTCCTTCGATTGATTTTCGATTGGCCACTTCGGAAGTGGAGGAAGACCGAACGAGTTTTGTCGCACAGGTTGGCGACGCTTTGAAGGACATCGGCTTTTTTGCCTTAACCCATCACGGCATTCCCCGTGCCTTAATCGACGAAACCTACGCTCAATGCGATGCGTTTTTTGATTTGGGGGAGCAAGAAAAGCGAACCTACCTTCAACCCGATATCGGCCACCAACGAGGGTACACGGCCTTCGGTGTTGAACATGCGAAAGACAACCCTGCCCCCGATCTCAAGGAGTTTTGGCAAACCGGACGACCTTACCCGGAAGATGGCACACAGCCAACGTATCCGAAAAACATCTGGCCAAGCGCCCATGTCGAAGGATTTCAAGCCGTCACAGAGACATTGTTTTCAAGCATGGAAACGCTTGCGCAGCACCTGCTCGCTGCCTGCTCGGTCTACCTCGGAAAACCCGCTGATTGGCTCCCGGACATGTCGCATGAAGGCAACACCATCATGCGTATGATCCATTACCCGCCCCTCGATGAGAGCACGCCTGAAGGTGCTGTACGTTCTGCTGCCCACGAAGACATCAATTTCATCACGCTCTTGGTCACCGCTACCGCCGACGGCCTGGAAGTGATGGACCATGACGGTTCCTGGATTCAAGTTCAAGGCGACCAAGACGCCATCATCGTGGACTCTGGCGACATGTTGCAAAACCTCACCAACGGTTTGTTCAAGTCCACCACCCATCGGGTGGTGAACCCAAAAGACAGCAACACTCGCCGGTACTCAATGCCGATGTTTGTACACCCGAGAAACGAAATCGACCTGACGCCCCACCCAGACTTTGTGGCCATGACGGGAGGAAAGCCGAATTATGCTTCCATCAACGCCGGTGATTACCTCCATCAACGCTTGAAAGAAATCGGTCTGATTTGAGGCGTTACCATGGACCTTGATTCGCTCATCAACGCCGTCAAAAGCGGCGAGCAACAGGACCGCATTGACTTGGAAGCCTTCGTGGCCATGGTCGCTGACGGGAGTGTTTCGACCGCCGAAGCCACACGCTGGCTCAAGGCGGTCCACCAACACGGTTGCAAGGTTGACGACATCGTTGTGTTGACCAACGCCATGATCGAATCCGGTGCTCGATTGACGTGGCCGGCGGGTCCACCTGTGGTGGACAAACACAGCACCGGTGGTGTTGGCGATAAGATGTCGCTCATGTTGGCCCCGGCGCTGGCAGCCGCAGGGTGCCGCGTTCCCATGTTGGCCGGGCGGGGCCTCGGCCACACCGGCGGGACCATCGACAAACTCGAATCCATTCCCGGATTCAACTGTGCCCTCGCTCCCGACGAGATGGTGGCGGCGGTTGAAGCCACTGGCTGTTGCATTGCGGTCCAAAACGATGCTATTGCTCCTGCAGACGGTGTTCTTTACGCCCTAAGAGATGTCACTAATACCATCGACAGTGTGCCGCTCATCACGGCCTCCATCGTTTCTAAAAAGGCGGCTGAAGGGCTTGACACCCTTGTCCTTGATGTCAAAACCGGTTCAGCGGCCTTTATGCAAACCATCGAAGATGCTAGATCGTTGGCAACCTCAATGGTTCGAACGGCCGAAGGGCTTGGGATACGTACCCTCGCCCAAATCACCTCGATGAGCGAGCCC
>MDTG01294372.1_pt1 | contig 10519 bp, 12 predicted proteins | sample 811421 | NCBI WGS metagenome assembly MDTG01 (sample SAMN05326645, study PRJNA326480) | marine metagenome | isolation source: seawater | place: Pacific Ocean: South East | collected 2011
GGCGTAGCGCAGCCTGGTAGCGCATCTGGTTTGGGACCAGAGGGTCGCAGGTTCAAATCCTGCCGCCCCGACCATTAAAAACATGAAAAAAGCAAAAATTTACATACCATCTAAAACCGCGATGCAATCTGGTAGGGGAAAGCTTAAAAAGTGGGTTTTGGAATTTGAAACAAAAGATCCTTCTATAAACCCTCTTATGGGTTGGGAAACTTCATCAGATACACTTGAAGAGGTTATTCTTAAATTCTCTACAAAAGAACAAGCAGTTGAATACGCAAAAAAAAATAATATTTTATTTAAAGTTATTGAACCCAAGAAGAAGGAGTTTGTTTTAAAATCATATGCAGACAATTTCCTTAAAAATTAATTATGTGGCGTAGTTATTTCACTGAGAGAAAATGGTTACTCTGGTCATGGGGTGGTTTTGCTTTTATAATTTTATCTCTTCTTGCTCAAACATATATCGATGTAAAAATTAATGAATGGTACAAAGGTTTTTATGATCTTTTGCAAAAGGCCCCTGAGAGAGAATTATCAGAATTCTATGATGGTATAGCTTTATTTATGAAATTAGCTATTCCCTATGTGATTATTTACACAATAACAAATTACTTTACTAGACTTTGGGCCTTCAGATGGAGAGAAGCAATGACATTTTCTTACATGCCTTACTGGAGAGCTGTTGATGCAAAAGTCGAGGGTGCTTCCCAACGTATACAAGAAGATGCAATGCATTTTGCTAAGATTGTAGAAAGCTTAGGTTTACAAATAGTTAGAGCAATTATGCTCCTTATTGCTTTTCTTCCAATTCTTTGGGGACTTTCTTCAAATGTGGTAATTCCTTTCTTCAAAGATATTTCAGGATCTCTTGTGTGGGTTTCGTTAGTTGCAAGCTTAGGTGGATTAGTAATAAGTTGGATTGTTGGTATTAAACTTCCTGGATTGGAATACAATAATCAAAAAGTAGAAGCAGCTTTTAGGAAAGAATTAGTTTATGGAGAAGATGATAGAAAAAATTATGCCCAAGCTCCCTCTATTCTTCAGTTATTTACAGGTATAAAATTTAACTACCATAGACTTTTCCTCCACTATGGATATTTTGATCTTTGGTTAATTATGTATAACCAAACTATGATTATTGTACCTTACTTACTAATGGGACCAGGTTTATTTACAGGCGCAATGACTTTAGGAGTGCTAATACAAACATCTAGTGCATTTAGAGAGGTGCAAAGTAGTTTTTCTCTTTTTTTACAAAACTGGACTAGAATAACTGAATTAAGATCAATCCATAAACGATTAATGGAATTTGAAACAGCTATTAACTTTAAAAACAAGTTGAGAAAACCAAGGAAATCTGATGTAAGAGCCTAATGGAGCTCTATCTAAAACTCATAGATGTTTTATTTCCAGTATTCTTTATTATCGGAATTGGTTTTTACCTAGGTAAAAAGGATCCAAATATAAGTACGGATTTTATTACTACATTTGCAGGTAATGTTGGAACGCCTGCAATGATCTTCTATACAATCACTACAACTGGTGTAACTTTAAGCGTTTTTACTGAATATTTCATTTACGCTTTAATGATAATTGGAGGTTTTTCAATTATTGGCATCTTATTTCTTTTGATTTTGAGAAAAGATTTTATAAGTGAATTACCTCCATTAATTTTACCTAATACAGGAAATATGGGAATTCCAATATGTTTATTCGCCTATGGAACAGCTGGATTAGGAGTCGCATCTGCCATAGCGTCTGTAGTTATACTCCTTCATTTTACACTTGGTGTTCTGTTAGCGAAGAAAAGTTTTTCATTAAAAATTTTAATCAAGAATATTCCTATTTATGGAATATTAGTTTCAGTCCTTTTTTTATATTTTGACTGGAATGTGCCTGGATATTTAGAAAACACAACATTTTTACTCACTTATGCTACAATTTTTTTGGTACTTATGTCTTTAGGTATAGCTTTATCAAGACTTAAGGTTGTATCTTGGACACATGCATCAATTTTAGGTGCTGTAAGAGTAATAATAGGTCCCGTTATAGGTTTTTTTTTAATACGATTGTTAGATTTAGATGGTTTTTCTGCAGGAGTACTACTAATTCAATCTTGTATGCCAAGTGCTGTTCTAACTTATTTAGTTGGTTCAATGTATTCAGAAAAAAAAGTGGTAGATAGTGTTGCCAGTGTTATTGTAACGTCTACAATCATGTCGTTTATTACTATTCCAATTGTAGTTTTTATTTCATTAAAATACTTTATATAAGTAGCTATGGTAAAAAAATTAAAAAATAAAAAAGTAACGAAATGTCTTTTATGTTTTAATAAAAAATTGACAAAAATGTTTTATCTAGGAAATTTTTTTGTTAGCAATTTTGTTAATAAAAAAAATATAATTAAAGGAAACATAAAGTGCCCTCTTAATCTTTTATTTTGTAAAAATTGTACTTTGATACAATTGTCTCATATAGCACCCCAAGAAATTATGTATAGAAGATTTTACTGGTATAAGTCAGGCGTAACAAAAACTATGCGAGATGCTTTAAGAGAACTTTATTCTTCAACTTTAAAACATGTTAAATTAAAAAATAAAGATACGGTATTAGATATCGGTGCGAATGATGGGACACTTTTGAAATATTATAAACAAAAATATACAACAATTGGCTGTGAGCCAGCCAAAAATCTAATTAATAGTCTTAAAAAGAACTGCAAATATGTAATGAATAATTTTTGGTCACACAAAAATCTTTTAAAATTGATTAAAAAAAATAATTTAGACAAACCTAAAATTATAACCGCTATCGGAATGTTTTATGATTTGGAAGATCCAAATAAATTTATAAAAGATGCAGCTGAGTCACTTCATGAAGATGGAATTTTTGTAGCACAATTAATGTGTCTTAAATCAATGATTGAAAAAAACGATATAGGCAATATATGTCACGAACACATTGAATTTTATTCTCTAAAATCATTAAAATTTTTATTTGAAAACAATGGTCTAGAGATTTTTAAAATTGAAGAAAATGAAATTAATGGCGGAAGTTATAGAATTTATTGTAGAAAATTTTCAAAGGGAAGTATTAAATTACCAAAAGAAAACATTCAACTTATGATGAAAAAATTTGTTAAAAGAGCAAAAAAGAATAAAAGAAAAATGATTGAATTTGTAAAAAGTCAAAAAAAACTTAACAAGACAATATATTTATATGGTGCTTCCACAAAAGGAAATACTTTGCTCCAATATTATAATTTGAATTCTGGAGACATACCTTATGCTGCAGAGAGAAGTCCTGAGAAATGGAATAAATACACGGTTGGTTCAGGTATAAAAATTATAAGTGAAAATAAAGCTAGGAAACTTAACCCAAATTATTTTTTGGTCACACCCTGGGGTTTTATTAATGAATTTATAAAGAGAGAAGCTGATTGGCTTAGAAAAGGGGGGAAATTTATTGTACCATTCCCAAAATTGAGAATAATTAAAAAATAATATGAAAAAAAAAATTTTAATACTTGGAGTAAGTGGTCAAGATGGCTCGTTACTAGCTGAACATTTAATTAAAAAAAAAAATATTTTAATCTATGGTTTGCTTAGAAAATCATCAAATAGAAATTATAATAATTTAAAAAGATTTATAAATCATAAAAGATTTAAAATCGTTCATGGCGATTTACTTGATATATTCTCTATAGAGAAAACAATTAAAGATATTAATCCTGACGAAATATATAATTTTGCTGATCAAGATCATGTAAGGTGGAGCTATCAATTACCTACTTACTCTTTTGATGTAACTGCATCCTCTGTGTTAAAAATTCTAGAAATAATTAAAAATAACAATAAAAGAATTAAATATTTTCATCCTTTCACATCTAATATGTTTGGAAATTTGTCGAAGATGAAGTTGGATGAAAAAGAAAAATTTGCTCCTTTAAGTATATATGCCTTAAGCAAGGCAAGTGCTTTTCATATTTGTGAATATTATAAAAATGTTTTTAGTTTAAAAATCTACGGAGCTATTTTCTTTAATCATGAGTCAGAAAGAAGAACACCAGAATATGTTTCAAGAAAAATTACGAAAGCTGTAGCCAGAATATACTACAAAAAACAAAAAAAATTATTTCTAGGTGACATAAACACGAAAATTGATTGGGGTTATGCTCGTGATTATGTAGAAGCTGCTTATAACTTAACACAATTAAAAAAGCCTGACTATTTTGTTATAGGATCAGGTAAAGCTATTTCAATAAAATATTTTGCACAAAAAGCCTTTAACTATGTTGGTTTAGATTACAAAAAATTTATACGTATAGATAAAAAACTATTCAGAAAAAACAAAAATAAAACTTTAGTTGCAGACACGAATAAAGCCAAAAAAATGTTTAATTTTACGATTAAAACCAACATAGATAAACTTATAAAAATAATGGTTAAGAATGATTTAGAGTTAGAAAAAGGTAATGATTAGAAATTCTATTTTGTTATGCACATATAATGAAGGTAAATACATTAAAGATACAATATCTAATTTATTTAATTTTATTCCAGATTTAGAAATAATTATTGTTGATGATGATTCTACAGATGAAACTTTATCAGTTATAAATAATTTAAAAAAACTTTATAATTTGAAAATAATAAGCAGATCAAAATCCAGAGGTCTAGGTTCAGCTTTTCAAAGAGCTTTAATCGAGTCGCAAGGTGAAAATGTTGGCTGGATTGATACGAATATGGGTGAACTAGCCAAAATGTTTCCAAATATGATTTCTGAATTGCAGAATTATGATTTAATTCTTTTGTCAAGATATATAAAAGGTGGATCTGATAGAAGAATATTTATGAGAGTAATCTGTAGTAAAATCATTAACATGTTTTGTAGATTAATTTTAAGTTACAAAATTAAAGATTATACGAGCTCAATATTTATAATGAAAAGAAAAATTCTAAATGAAACTTCAATTTTAGGTTATGGTCATGGAGATTTCTTTATAGAATTTTTATATTCTGTTATAAAAAAAGGTTTTACAATCAAGGAAATGCCTTATGAACAAAAAAAGGACGAAGATGACGGCAATACAACAACTTCACCCAATTTATTGCGTTTTTTTACCCTAGGTTTTTTTTATTTTGTGAGAGTTATAATTACAAAATTTAGAAGAAATTAATTTATGATTGAAAAAATAAAACATAAAAAAAAACTTTTTGCATTAATTGTAAGGGGAAAATATAGAAGTAAAAAAGGTATCTCTTTTTTTACAGACAATAAAGCAATTCAGCAATTCGGTTATATGAACCATAAAACAAAACATATTATAAAGCCACATTTACACAAAAAACAAACAAGAAAATTATTACACACTTCAGAGGTTATTCTGATGCTCAAAGGTATCTTAAGAGTTGATTTTTATGATAATAAAAAGGCTTATCTTTTTAGTAAATTTTTGAAAGAAAAAGATATTATTATGTTAGTGCACGGAGCACATGGTTTTAAAGTAATTAAAAGTGTTCAGATGCTAGAGATAAAACAGGGGCCTTATATAAATAAATTAGATAAAGTGAAATTTGATGAGATAGATGAGTCAAAAATTAAAATTAAAAAATAAATTTATTCCAGTTAATACACCAAAAATATTTTCACAAGAAAAAATATTTGTAAATAAAGCTTTATCTACAGGATGGATTTCTTCAGAAGGCCCAGCAGTAAAACAATTCGAAGAAAAGTTTTCAAATTTTAACAAAAGAAAATATGGTGTTAGTGTTTCTAGTGGAACTGCAGCGTTAGAAATAATAATAAAATCACTCGATTTAAAAAAAGGAGATGAAGTAATAATACCTTCATTTACAATAATATCATCCGTCATGTGCATTATTAAAAACGGTTTAAAACCTGTTTTAGTTGATAGCGATCTAGAAAACTGGAATATGTCTCTCAATCAAACAATTAATAAGATTAATAAAAAAACTAAAGCGATTATAATCACTCACATTTATGGGTTTCCTGTCGATATGCAAAAAATCATAAATCTAGCAAATAAAAAGAAAATTTTAATTATAGAAGATGCTGCAGAAATGATTGGGCAAAAATATAAAAAAAGAATTTGCGGAAGTTTTGGTATTGCTAGTACTTTTAGTTTTTATGCCAATAAACACATAACAACAGGCGAGGGTGGCATGATAGTAACTAATGACAAAAAAATATATGAAAGATGTAAATCTTTAAGAAACTTATGTTTTGGAACTAAGGGTAACCGTTTTAATCATTCTGATATAGGCTGGAACTATCGATTTACAAATATTCAGGCTGCGATGGGGCTAGGTCAATTACACAATATAAATTGGATAGTAAAAAGAAAAAGAGAAATAGGTAAGCGTTATATTGAAAGATTGAAAAATAATAAAAATATAATTATTCAAAATAATAGTAACAAATATTCACAAAATATTTTTTGGGTTTTTGGTATTTTACTAAAAAAGGGTTACAAATATAAAAGAGATGAAATTACCAAGAAGCTATTTAAAAATAACATACAGACCAGAAACTTTTTTCATCCTATGCATAAACAATCTATCTTGTTAAAGAAAGGTATCTTTAAAAAAAACTCAAAATTTCCTAATTCAGAGTATTTGTCAGAAAATGGTTTTTATTTGCCATCAGGTTTGGGACTTACTAATAAAGAGATCGATTATATTTGTATAAAAGTAAATGAAATTATTTGCTGATTTTTAGATTTAATTCACCAATAATTTTATTTAAAAAATTTGAAATAATTAAACTTTCTTCACTGGTTAAAATTCTATCTTTTTCAGTTCCTTTTTTTATCTCTTCAAATATCTTTTCTTTAATAATTTCTCTTTGTGAATAATCTTTAAATGATTTTATTTTTGTTTCATAACCACTTATTATTCCACCAATTGTAATTTTAAATAAAAAATACAATGCAACAACTGCTATAATTATTTTTAAGATATATTCTCTCATAAAGATTAATTATATTAATAGTAACGTTATTTCCATTAAAATCTAATTTTTTTTATAAACCTCTGTTACAATTTGATCATCTACTTTTAAACTGTAAAATTTAGAATACTTATTAAAATTTATATTTTCGTATGATCGTATTCTCTTCATTTTATTATCAATTATATAATCTGCATTATTTAAATTAGAAATAAATATTCTAGACTTATCATAATTATTTAAATATAGGTACGTGTCTCTTAAACTTGAAAAACCTTTCGCGTAAATATTAATTTTTGAATTATTATCATTTATAAGAATATAATCTAAAGCTTGTTTGTGAGTCACACCCCACCAATCCAAGTCAAAATTTTTCATCAAATATTTTTTATTTAAATGATTAAAATATAAGTGTTGATTAGGATGATTTTTTACAATCCAAAATAAATTATAAGTTAAACTAATAAATAATATTGAATAAACCATTAAAACTGAACGGTAATTAAAATTTTTAGTTATAAAATTTATACCGTGAATAGAAAAATAAATAGTAATTGGATATAGAAAATACAAATGTCTCCAACCTCCAAATTTAGAGTTATTTAATTCTCCAACTAAAAAGAAAGTAAGAAAAAAAGTAACGAAAAAATACAAATCAATTAAACAATTATTTTCTAAATTAAAGTTTTTATTTAATGTATTTTTAAGAGAAATAAATACTTTTTTTCCTGTAACTGACATTCCTATTAAAAACAAGATAAGTACCACCACTGGAGTAGTTATAACGAACCAGACTAACCTATAATGCCATGGCATCATGTCAGATTGCATATAATTCCCGAAATATAAATTTACTACAATTAAATTTTCGTGAACCTTAAGTATATTATTGAAAGCTTCATATAAGTTAAATATTGGATTTGACCATAAAAAAGGCCATAAAATATAAATTGATACTAAAGTAGTAGTGACAAATATAATTATAATTTTCTTTTCGTATTGAAATTTTTTTACAGTATTAAAGAAATTATAGATATAAATTAATAAAAAAACGAAAACTGGAATAAAAGCAAGTACTTTTGTATTTATTAAAATCGCAGTAAATATTGAAAAAAAAACTAATCTAGAAATATTTTTTTTTTCTAAAAATAAGTAGGCTGCAAAATTATAAAATATAAATAATGACATGAAAAATATATCTCTAGTGTTGTAAAATGTCTCACCAAATATTCTCGGAGATAAAATTATTAAAATTATTGAGAGCGTAGATAAATAGAATGAATTAAATCTTTTTTTTATAAATTTGTAAAAAATTAATAAACTTAAACAAAAAATCGTAAAATTAAGTTGATGAGCCAAAAAGTAGATTTTGTCTATACTTTTTAATCCTAAAAGGTCGGATATAAAAATTAATATAAACTCAAATATTATAGGCCATTCTTTCAATTTATCCCTATAGAAACCTATATTTTCTTGTTCTTTGAACAAGTTTATAAAAAAATCTTTAACGTATTCGTACGTATTTAAACCATTTAGATAGTAAATTTCATCGTCTAAAGTTACACCAAAATCTTTTGTAAAAAATGAACAAAAAATAAAAAAAACAAATATTAAAAAATATATAATATTATTTTCATTTTTTTTAATAATATTTGCTTTATTCACTTTTATAATTTTTATTTGAAAACAGTAAATCAGATGATTTTAAATCACTTAAAATACTTACAGATTTTATTGGATATTCTTTGATAAATGTAAATCCAAACTTTTCAAGAAAATTTATAATTTTTTTCATTTTAAATTTAAAATTTTTCTTTTTAGATAATACTTCAAGATAAATTACGTTTATTTTTTTTCTTTTCAGTAAGTTTTTAGAACCTTTTAGTATAAATTCTTCATGTCCTTCTGCATCAATTTTAAGTAAATCAATATTTTTAATCTTCTTTTTTTTGCAAAAATTATCTATTGTATTCGTTTTAACCTTTATTTTTTTAAATTCTTTTAATTTATTTTTATTAAATATATTGAATAATTCTAATATTTTTCTTCTTGAATCATTCCATTTTTTATCATTTTTTAGTATCGTTTGAAAACTTGATCCGCTAGCTTCAAAAAATCTATTTAAATGGAATACTTTTTCTTGAATGGTGTTGTGTAAGCCAATACAATTATAGGAAACATTTTTATAATTCTTTTTAAGTTTTTTGATATAATCTAATCCTCTTGGATTTGGGTCAAATAGGTAAAATTTAGAACTTTTTCTAGCATCATCTATTTTAATCATTTTTTCTGTAAATTTACCTTTAAAGCTACCTACATCAAAGATAACTTTTTTTTTGTTTCTTTTTAAATGATTAAAAATATCTTTTTCATTATTATTCATAAAAAAGAAATCCACTAAATTATACACTAAATTCATTTTTTTATATTATTTAAACTCGTGATTATTTATTATATAGCATGAAAAAAATAATTGACCTTATTAAATCTTATCAGTTTTACATAATTTTTATTATCTTTTATGAGTTCGTATATATACTTTTTGGATACAAGGGTAACAGCTTTTTTTATAGAAAAAGTGATAAATCTACTGACACGATTCCATGTCCATATTATTTTTTAAACAAAATATACGATATTATCAAGAAAGAAGACGTAAATTCATTTATTGATTTAGGCTGCGGCAACGGAAGAGTTTTGTATTATTTTAATAAAAAAATAAAAATTAAATATACAGGAGTAGAATTATTTAAAGACTCTTATAATACTTGTTTAAACACCTTTAAAAGCCATCATAATGTTAAATTAATAAATGCTAATTTTTTTGACTTAAATTTTAATGACTTTAAATTTGATTGTTTTTTTTTAAATGATCCTTTGGTAGAAGTAGGGGATCACAATAAATTAATTAACTCAATAATTTCATCTCTAAAACGTTCTAAGAGTTCAGCCATTTTTGTTACAGTGAATTTAACTGAAGGAAAGCATTCAGTCTTTAATTGTATGGAAAAGCTCTACTCTTTTAAAATAAATTCCAGAAATATAAATATATATCGTTATATATAATAAATACAGTGACTTACAAAATATAGTTAATGTAATATATTAATAAATAGGTAAATATCACTTATTTAAATAAGAGAAAGGTGAAATAAACATTGATAAATAATGCTTATTTAAGTAAAAAAAATTAATATATTTGTCTCATAAATTGCTTAAAATTTATGTTTTAAAAGAAAAATGATAAATTGTTAAATAGCTATAGGCTAAAAGCTAGCAAAATAGTATATTTTAGATCATCTTAAAAACAGCAATAATCAATAATTCCAAAAGCTTTGCGTATACTGAATATAGCGTTTAAACGGCCATAGAGTGTGTTTTTTTTGCAATCATTGATTTTAGAGTACAACTGACCGGTGTGTGGATTAAAAATACAGCGGAATAGGGGCCAATAGACCATATCGCCCGTCAAATAACAATTCTAGAGCCTTATACCCTCTTTTTTTAACAAAAATCTCTTAGTTTTTACTCCTCCTTTGCCTGAATA